>ERZ795060.3711-NODE-3711-length-13676-cov-3.829161_pt1 | contig 13676 bp, 13 predicted proteins | sample MGYA00375144_ERZ795060 | MGnify/ENA primary metagenome ERZ795060 (study PRJEB30189, sample SAMN05720157) | activated sludge metagenome | isolation source: anaerobic digester from wastewater treatment plant | place: Japan | collected 2015-05-15 ... | reverse complement strand
ATAACCAAAAAGAAATACTATGTCGCAGGCTATGACATAAACAAGCCCGCCACTGGAATTCTGGACCCCCTCTATGCCCATGCAATTTGGCTTGACGACAATTCGGGCAGAGGCGGCGTTGTTTTTGTGTCCCTCGACGCCGTAGGACTTTTAAAGACCGATGCTGACATCATTAAGGAAAGCCTCGGAGATTTTCTGGCCGAGAGCGGCTGCCGCAGCATAAATATTATAAGCACCCACTCCCACGCCTCAATTGATACTATGGGAATTTGGGGCCCGCTGCCGAGAACGGGCAGGAGCGCCGATTACATGACAACCGTTAAAGAGGCTGTAATAACCGCTGTTAAGGCAGCGTACGCCGACAGACGCACGGGCAAGCTGTATCTCGGCAGAGTTGAAGTTCCCGATATGCAGAAGGATATAAGAACCCCCGTTGTTTTCTCAAAGATTCTTACAAGGCTCAGGTTCGTGCCCGATGACAAGTCAAGGGAAATTCACTTTATAAACTTTGCATCCCATCCCGAAACGCTGACATCCGAAAACTCTCTTATCAGCGCTGACTTCCCCGCTTATCTTAGGGAGAGAATCAAGGAGAAAACGGGCGCCGATACTATTTATTTCTCGGGCGCAATCGGCGGCATGATTACCATGAGCTCCGGCGGCAAGACAATGCCCGAGAAAATCGAGGGCACCAAGAACCTTGGAAGGAGACTGGGCGACTATGCTCTCTCCATTACCGACGAGGTTGAGCTGAAGGCTAATATCAACCTTATAAAGCAGGAGTTCTTTGTAGAGGCTGAGAACATAGTTCTTATGACCGCCGCTCAGCTTTCTATTCTGCACACGAACAGGTATCATTCCAAAGAGGCAAGCCTTGGATATCTGCTTAGAACCGAGGTTTCGTATTTTGAAATCGGCGAGCTGAAAATGCTGCTCTTGCCCGGCGAGACCTTCCCCGAGGTTGTTTACGGCGGTTATCTTAGCAAAGAGGAGTCGGCAACGGGTCTCGGTCCCGAGGCAAACCCCGACCCGCTTATCGAAATTGTCGGCGACCCGAATCTGCTGGTATTTAACCTTGCAAACGACGAAATCGGCTACATTCTCCCGCCGAATGATTTCCTCTTGAGCGAGGACGCTCCCTATATAGAAAGGGCAAAAGACAGGCACGGCCGAAATCACTATGAGGAGACTAACTCGGTAGGTCCCAAAACGGCGGTCAAAATAGCCGAAGTAGTTAGAGAAATAATGGAAACAGTAAACAGAACAAAGGCCGATAATTCATAGACAAATAAAGCGTAAAGGGAGATGGGCGGCGTTCCTTCTCCCTTTTAAAATATCAAAATTCTTAAAAAAGTATAAAAAGTGCTTGACTTAAATAATTGCTTGTGATATATTATCTCTTGCTTTGGCACGCACGATACGAATGCGTTGCTGGTGTAGCTCAGTTGGTAGAGCAGCTGATTTGTAATCAGCAGGTCGGGGGTTCGAGTCCGTCCACCAGCTCCATCATGGGAGAGTTCCCGAGCGGTCAAAGGGGGCAGACTGTAAATCTGTTGCCAGTGGCTTCGGTGGTTCGAATCCGCCCTCTCCCACCACAAAACCCGTCAGTGTTACACTGACGGGTTTTTTTATATCACAAGCGTGTTTAGGCTCATACTAAATCCAGTAAGTTTCGGAGAAAATGTTTGCTTTAGCGGGTGAATTCTTATATTATTTAGTTGAAGTTTTCAAAGGAGAAAGATGTATGGACGAGGGAAAGATTCAGGATATAGACAAGAATTTAAAGGTGGAAACAAATCTTAAACTGGACGATATATGCTTTTATGATGCAAGGCGGGAGCCTTTTAGGCTTTACGGGCTTTACAACGCCAAGACTGAGGCTGAGTTTAAGCGCTTGCCCGATGATGTGGCTCAAAGCACAAATCAGGGCGTTGCCGCTCTTTACAAGAATACAGCGGGCGGCAGGGTTCGCTTTTCAACGGACTCCTCTTATGTCGCTGTTAAGGCGGTTATGCCGGGTATCGGAAAGCTGCCGCATATGCCCCTTTCAGGCTCTGCGGGCTTTGACCTTTATATAAACGATGGCGGAAAGGATGTCTACTTTAAAACCTTTATGCCTCCATATGACATAAAGGACGGCTATGAGTCGGTAATTCATTTTGAAGATAGGCGCGCTCGCAACATCACAATTCATTTCCCGCTCTACAGCTGCGTAAGTTCATTGTATATAGGTCTGCAAGAGGACGCTAATGTGGGAGAAGGGGCTAAGTATAAATATGAAAAGCCCGTTCTTTATTACGGCTCCTCCATTACCCAGGGGGGCTGCGCGTCCCGCCCGGGCAACTGCTATCAGAACATCATTTCCGCAAAGCTCGGCTGCGACCACATAAACCTCGGCTTTTCGGGCAGCGCAAGGGGCGAGGATATAATAGCAGACTATATAGCCAGCCTTGATTACAGCATTTTTGTTTGCGACTATGACCATAACGCCCCGTCGGTGGAGCATCTTGAAAAAACCCACGAAAAGCTTTTTTTGAAGGTTCGAGAGGCAATACCTGAGGTTCCGATTGTCCTTGTTTCAAAGCCCGATTTTGACAGCAATCCCGCAGAAATCGCAAAGCGCCGAGATGTGATTTACAGGACATACATGAATGCTCTGCGCCGCGGCGATAAAAATGTGTACTTTATTGACGGCGAGAGGCTGTTTAAGGACGAAAACCGCGACGCATGCACCGTTGACGGCTGCCACCCGAACGACGCGGGCTTTGTCCGCATGGCTGAGGTTATTGGTTTTACGGTGGATAAAATTTTAAGAAAGGGCAAGTCACATGATTAAGATTCTCTGCATCGGAAACAGCTTTTCCGAGGACGCTATGAAATACCTGCACGCTATCGCAAAGTGCGGCGGGATGGAGGTTAAAACCGTAAACCTTTATATAGGCGGCTGCCCGCTCATTAAACACTGGAAGAACGCAAAAAGCTTCAGAAAAGCTTATGACTATCAGCTTAACGGCGAAAGAACGGGCAAGAAAATCTCCATGAGAAAGGCTCTTAAGAGCGAGACCTGGGACTATATCAGCTTCCAGCAGGCAAGTTACGACAGCGGTGTGGAAGAATCCTATTACCCTTATCTTACTTTGCTGTCTGAGTACGCTAAAAAGAAATCGCCCGGGGCTGTTCAGCTCATTCACAAGACCTGGGCTTATGAGATTGACAGCATCCATGACGGCTTCGCAAAGTATGAGAGAAATCAGAAGCTAATGTTTGATTCTCTGAGCAAGGCGTATAAGAAGGCGGCTGAGGCAATAAACGCCGAGATAGTTCCCGTGGGCGATGTTATTCAGGCTCTGAGGGCAACAAAGGAGTTTGACTACGAAAAAGGCGGGCTCTCTCTTTGCCGTGACGGCTTTCATCTTGATTACATCTACGGCAGATACGCCGCCGCGGCAACCTGGTATGAGAAGGTGCTGAAGGGCAATATTCTGGAAAACAGCTTTATTCCCGAATATAATGGCATACGGGCTGATGAAGCTTTGATTGAAGCAATAAAAAGAACTGTGCACGAAATATGCTCATAAAAAGAAAAAGGGAAGCTTAAAGCTTCCCTTTATTGTTTTGCCGGAGATTAATAAACGAAATCGTAGGTCTTCATTGTATTGTAAAGCTCCTGGGTTAAATCGAAGTCGCCGAGGAGTAAAACCTTACCCTGAGCATCGATTCTGATAACCATGTACTGCTCAAGCTTTACAATCTGGTCATTTGCGGGATTATATTCAAGCACTGCCTTGCAGTCATGAAATGTAAGGTCGTACTTGATGTCTCTTACAACAGCCTTAACAACGCCGCTGTTAAGGGTGTTGTCGATATCAGCCTTTGCAAGAGGTGTAAACATTGCGCCGATTTTGCTGGGTGAAGTTGCTGCGTTTTCAGCGGCGGGCTGTGAGTTCTTCTCGTCAACAAGAGTAATCTCCAGCCTGATGTTGCCGTTTGCCAGCTTCTCTGCCTTAGCTTCCTTAATAGCGGATACATCGGTCAGAAGGCAGCCCTTGGAGTTCTTATGAATCGGGAACCACTTCATGTCGTTGCCCTTCTGCAGCTCTTCAACCTTTGCCTTGTCTTCGGGTGTCATAACGCCGAGGGAGTCAACAACACCAAGAAGTTTGCCGATTGTGTTTTCGCCCTTTCTGACTTTTCTGTTCTGAGAGTCATCGGGAATCTTCTGGAACTCAATCTTCTTGTAAGCGGGCTTATCCTGCTTTGCCTTGTTCATAACCTTTGTATAAGCCGCAAGGATAGCCTCTTTACCCTGAGGAACCTCAGAAGCGGGCTGAGAAGGAGCCTGTGTCTGAGCCTCTGTCTGACCTTCTGTCTGAGCTTCTGTTTCAGCAGCTGTCTCGCTGGTAGCTGCGGTTTCGCCAGTAGCTTCTGTTGCGCCTGCATCCTGGGTTTCTTCTACTGTGGTTTCTTCAGCAGTAGTCGTTTCATCGCCTTTTTTGCCACATGCGCCGATAGCAAATACCATTGCTATCACAAGCAAAAGAGAAACGAGTCTGAAAGCGTTTTTCTTCATCAGTTATGTACCCCTTTCAAATATTCGCAGTCGTTGGAGCGATAATCGCCTTTATTAATTTACAACAAGAATCTTATAAAGTCAATATCCTTATGCTAATTATACGAAAAAAGGTTTTAATTAATAAGCCTTTGTGACAAATGCTACAAATTAACGAACAAACCGATATTTTTCGATAAGGAAAATTTTGATATTGTTCGACTAAATCTGACAAGTGAAAATGATGCTTTGACTTTTGTATCCGATAAATCTTATTAAAGGCGAAAAGAAAATATGCGGCTTTGGCTAATAAGGCAGGATACTTTTAAGATAAAAAAATCAGGGCAAGGCATTGCCTTACCCTGAAATCTTAATGTTAATTACCAAACAAATGTGTAGTCAGCATTGTAACCGCCGCTGATAGCTGCGGGGAATGTCAATGCGCTGTAGCCTACATTGCCTTCAACATAAGCGGGCTCTCTGACCTGGAGTGAAAGGAGCTGACCAGCTTCGTTAATAACAGCTGTGATGGTAGCGCCCTTGTATGTAACCTTTGCGTTCTTAATGGTGAACGGGTCAAGGTCAGCGGAGCTGAGCTTAAGTGTGTCAAGGCATGAGCTGTGGTGAGGCGGTACAAAGTCAAGGCTGGTGCTGGACTCTTCTACGAGAGTAATTGTAATCTTGGCATTGCTGCCTTCCAGCTTGCACTCTGCGGACTTAACGCCTGCAGGTGTGAGCTTGCTCATGTACTCAGCCTTTTCGGGAGGCAGAACTTCAGCAAGAGTTCTGTCTTTGTCGCCATCCTTGGCAACGCCGTTGTTGAATGTAAGGGTCTTGGGCTGAGCCTTATCCCAGTCATTCGGCAGCTTATCTTCTGCAAGCTTTCTTACAGAGCCGCCTACCAGCGGAACATCGAACTTCTCAATCTTTGTGTAAGCGCCGGACTTTCTTGTGACCTTGAGGGTTCCCTTGTAAGCCTTAACAGCGTTAGCTGCCTTGTTGTAGAACTCTACGATAGCAGCCTTGTCAGTGCCAACGGGGAATTTGGAGTTGTTTCCGGGATTCTGTGAGGGAGCCTCTGTCTGGGCCTGAGTCTCACTGGGGGCAGCAGATGTCTCGTCGCCTGAAGCAGGTTCTGAGGTCTCAGCTGCCGATGTCTCATCGTTTGCACTGGTCTCGCCTGCTGTTTCTTCTGCTGTTGTTTCTTCCACTGTGGTTTCGTCGCCGCCCTTATCCTTACCGCAGGCAGCAATGCCGAACATTAAGGATAGTACAAGAAGAATTGATACTATCGCTTTAATCTTTGTCACGGGATTTACTCCTTTCAAAAATGGGATATTGATGTGCAGAATACACAACCATAATGTACTATAAAGACATCATTATGTCAATATAGTAAGAATAAATAAATGGATAACAATTTGTTAAATGTATGTTCAAAACATTTTGACGGCAATATTTAGTTGATTTCGGGCATTAAAAGTTTGAGAAGTACCGCCTTTTGGACATGGAGCCTGTTTTCCGCCTCATCAAAAATCTCGTCTGCGTGCTTGTCAAAGACTTCGGTTGTGATTTCCTCGCCCTTGTGCGCGGGCAGGCAGTGCTGAACCATTGCGTCGCTCTTTGCGACCTTTAATACCTCGTCGTTTATCTGATAGTTTTTGAAAATCCTTCTGCGCTCCTCGATTTCATGCTCCTGACCCATTGATGCCCATACATCGGTGTAGAGCACATCCGCGTCCTTTGCGGCAAGGAAAACATCCTCGGTGCATATAAAGTCGCCGTTCTTTTCTGCCCACTCCATTATTTTCGCGTCCGGCTTATTGGAACTCGGGCAGGCTATGCGTACCTTCATGCCCGTTTTGATTCCGCCCACTATGAGTGAGTTCGCCATATTGTTGCCGTCGCCGATATAGCAGAGTGTCCTGCCCTCAAGGTTTTTCTTGTATTCCCTAATGGTCATAAGGTCGGCGAGAACCTGGCAGGGGTGGGCGTAGTCCGTAAGACCGTTGATTACGGGTATGCTGCTGTAGCGGGCAAGATTCTCCACATCCTCCTGCTTGAATGTCCTTATCATAATCGCGTCAATATATCTTGAAAGGACTCTTGCGGTGTCCTCCATGGACTCTCCACGACCGATTTGCAAATCCCTGTCGCTGAGGAACAGAGCGTTGCCGCCCAGCTGATACATGCCCGCCTCAAAGGATACCCTTGTGCGGGTTGAGGCTTTTTGGAATATCATGCCCAGGGTTTTGCCCGCAAGGTAGGTATGATTTATGCCGTTCTTGCGCTCCTTTTTGAGCCTGTCGGCAAGGTTTAGGATTGATATGATTTCTTCGGTTGTTAAATCGGCAAGTTTAAGCAAATGTTTCATTTTATAAGTCCCCTTTTTATATCCTGTTCTATCGTAATACAAATTTCCATTTTATATAAATTATCTTAATCCCTTAATTCCGTTATGTCAACAAAAATGTGTAAATATACAAAGAATTTTTCAAAATTTTATAGTTTTATTAAGCCAACACCCTCATATAACCTTGCATTTGTGCATAAATATAAGAAAATTTTGTGCTTGAATTAGAAGTCCCGATTGGTTAGAATATGTAAAAGTGTTAAAACAAAGGAGAATAAGTATGAGCATACCGAGAAGCGAGCATCCGAACCCGCAGATTATGAGAGAGTCTTGGGTTTGCCTTAACGGCGAATGGGATTTTGAAATAGACCAGAGCGTCAGCGGAAAGGCAAGAAAGCTTTATGCGAAGGACGCTCCTTTCAGCCAAAAGATTATTGTTCCCTTCTGCCCGGAAAGCAAGCTGTCGGGAATTGAGCACAAAGATTTCCTCCATTGTGTTTGGTACAGGCGCAGCTTCTTTCTTACTAAAGAGCAGACTGAGAAAAGGGTTGTCATTCACTTCGGCGCCGTCGACTATGAGGCATTCGTTTATGTAAACGAAAAGCCGGTCGGCAGCCACAAGGGCGGATACATCTCTTTTTCCTTTGATATTACAAATTATGTTGTCGAAGGAGAAAATATTATCACCGTATGCGCCGTGGACGATGTTAGCGACCCGATGGTTCCCAGAGGAAAGCAGAGCGAGGAATACTACAGCCACGGCTGCGACTATACAAGGACAACCGGAATCTGGCAGACGGTATGGCTTGAGTTTACGGAGAAAAGCTATATTGACAGCGTTAAATACTACCCAGACAGCGAGAACGGCATTCTCACAATTGAGGCAAAGCTCGTGGGCAAGGGAATTTTCTTAGCTGAGGCTTATTATGAGGGCAGACCCGTGGGCAAGGCAGAGGCCCAGTGCAATCACGGCTGCGCTAAGGTTCAGATAGAGCTTAGTGAAAAGCACCTTTGGGAAGTGGGCTGCGGCAGGCTCTATGACTTAAAGTTAAGTTTCTGCGGCGATGAGGTTACAAGCTATTTTGGCCTTAGAAATGTCTGCCTTGACGGATATAAGTTCCGCATAAACGGCAAGTCGGTATTCCAGCGTCTTGTTTTGGACCAGGGCTTTTATCCCGACGGAATCTACACCGCTCCCACCGATGAGGCTCTTTTAAACGATATACTTATCTCCAAGGCTGTGGGCTTTAACGGAGCGAGACTTCACGAAAAGATTTTTGAGCCCAGATTCCTCTATCACTGCGACAGGGAGGGCTATATAGTCTGGGGTGAGTACCCCAACTGGGGACTTGACCATTCCCGCCCGGAGGCTGTTTTCTCCATCCTTCCCGAATGGATTGAGGAGCTGCGCCGCGACTTTAACCACCCGTCAATCATCGGCTGGTGCCCCTTTAACGAAACATGGGATGTAAAGGGCAGAAAGCAGTGCGATGAGATTTTAAGCCTTGTCTACCACACCACAAAGGCTATTGACCCCACCCGCCCCTGCATCGATACCAGCGGCAACTATCATGTTGTGACGGATATATTCGACCTGCACGACTATGACCAGTCGCCTGAGAGCTACAAAAAGAAGTTCGGTTCCTTTGGCAAGGATCAGCCGCCCCATGACAATCACGCAAAAAGGCAGACTTATAGGGGCGAGCCGCTGTTCATCAGTGAGTACGGCGGCATTCGTTGGAGCGATGACGCAAACTCCTGGGGCTACGGCGACACTCCGAAATCTGAGGAGGAGTTCATCGCCCGCTACAAGGGGCTTACCGATGTGCTTTTGGACAACGAAAATATATTCGGATTCTGCTACACTCAGCTTTATGACATTGAGCAGGAGCAGAACGGACTTTACACATATGACAGAAAGCCGAAATTCGATCCCGCAATATTTAAGGCGATAAACGAGAGAAAGGCCGCTATTGAGGATTAAGCATTTTCTCGATTAACCAAAGCAAAAAAATGAAACCCTGAGCTGTACAACGGATGCTCAGGGTTTTTATTTTGCGGTTAGAGTTTCTTCGGCTGTTTCTTCATTTTGGCTCGCTCTCATGGGGCTGACGGCGGCGACGGCGCAGAATACCCTGTCCGCTCCCGCGATTAAAAGGCTTTTTGCGCACTCGTCAAGGGTAGCTCCTGTGGTTTTTATGTCGTCAATCAGGAGTATTTTTTTGCCCGCTGTTATTTCTTCCGGATTAGTCTCAAACACGCCGAGAACATTGCCCTGCCTTTCAGCCGCGCTCAAAGTCCTTTGAGGCTTTGTTGTATAGAGCTTTTTTAAAAGCTCTCCGCACGGGACATTCAAATGCCTTGACACGCTCTCAGCCAGCAGCCTGCTCTGGTTGTAGCCCCTTTCCTTTAGCACATCCTCAGATTCGGGGACAAAGCAGACGCAGTCAAAGGCGATTTCGCTGTAATAGTGGCTTGCGCAAACGGAAATCGCTTCTCCGAAATACTCGGCGTTTTCCGTCCTGCCAGCGAATTTCATGAGCCTTATTCCTTTGGCCACAGCGCCCTCGTAGTAAAACGGGGCTATTATGGCGTCATAAAAATGCCTTTTCTCTCGGCAGGCGCAGTCCGCCTTTGAAATGCCGCAGAAAAAGCAGACGGGCGCGCCTATAATGGGCAGCGCTTCCATGCACATTTCGCAAATCCTTTCACTCGCTGTGACAGGCGACCCGCAGAAAAGGCATCTGTGCGGAAACAGAAGATGGTGCCACTTTAAACTCATTTTGCACCTTCCTACGAAACAATTTTAATCCATTATATCACGCGGAAAAGAAAAGACAAAATAAAGAAAGAGATCAGAAATCCGATCTCTTTCTTTAACAACACAGCAATAAACCAATCAGAAGATTACTCCTCATCAGTGGTTGTTTCATCGGCCTTAATGATGCCAACTGCGATAAGGAAGTTAAGAATCATATCGAAGAACTCTTTGATGAGTGCTACTATTTCTTCTCCTGTCATTCTGTTACACCTCACTTTCAAAACCAAAATAGCCACCAACAAACCAAGGATTAATCCTTAGGAAACTCGGTTAAAGCTTATTCAGCATTCAGCGTTAGCTTTGACACGCTCAAAGAATGACTGGCATACAGGCATGCTCACGGTGATTACCAAGGGCATTCAGCGTTATCTTTGACACGCTCATAGAATCTGACTATGAAAGCTACCAGATCATTGAACATGGCTGCATATTTTCTTACGAGTTCGATAAGTTCAGCAGCGGTCAAAGTGATCCCTCCTTTAAACATTTGCTAAAAGGTATTTTGCAAAAGTTGCGCAACTTTGATAGCCGCTTTAATTAGAACTCAACGCCAAGCTTCTTTAAAAGCTCTTTGAAGTAATTGATGATCTCTGCAAGCCAAGCAAAGCCGTCCTGGAAAGCTCCTAACATTCTGCTGCACCTCACTTTCGTTTTTCATGCTAAGCCAAAAAGAATGAGATATAATTACATCTTTGACAGATGCAAATATCCGAAATAAATCGCTATTATTAACCGCTAAGAGGTCTTGTTTCTGTTAAACAGCTCTCTCAGAAAGTTAAACAGCTCTCTCAGAAAGTTAATAATATATACTATCAGTTCGACCAACTTTGTGAAATTCTCCATACTACCATCCTCTGCTACATATAAGTAAATCACTCAGTCCCGATAAACACATTACCACTTATATTATTGAACATATATTACCACAACAGGACAAACAATTCAATAAAAGTAAAGCTGCGAATAAAAATTAACATGAATAACAAAATGTTGTAATATTTTCTTCTATATCTTTGAGCTGCCGTAAAAATTTGTCATTTAATATTCGGGACTACTCTTCTGTTCACCAATAATATAGAACAACATTTTTGCAACTATTTGTTATAAGTTTGAATTTGAAATAAATATTTATTGTACGATTTTTACAATAATATTCGTTTTCCGGATATTAATTTTATTGCCATAGCCAAAGTTTAAATGGGCAAAATTGACTTGAAGGTTAGGCTGTGTTAAATTAGTTGTAATCGTTTAAATCTATAGCAATAACGGAGACGAAAATGAAGATATATCTTGCATCCGCTTCGCCCCGCAGAAGGGAGATTTTAAACCTTGCGGGCATAAGACATTCCGTAGTGCTGCCTTCGGTTTCGGAGGATTTGGAGGATGGCGTAAAACCCTGCAACGCAGTGGTAATGCTCTCTGAAAGAAAGGCTGAGGCGGCGTTCGCTCTTATAGACGAAAGAGATGATGATTTTGCTGTAATCGCCGCCGACACGGTTGTGGCTCTCGGTGACAAAATATTCGGAAAGCCCAGGAACGGCAAGGACGCCTTTGAAATATTAAGGCAGCTCTCGGGAGCGAGACATGAGGTTTTTACCGGCGTTACAATTGCCTCGCCAGGCAAAAGAATCAGCTTCTTTGAGCAGTCCTATGTTTACTTTAATGAGCTAAGCGATGAGGAGATAGAGGCTTATATCAGTTCCGGAGAGCCTATGGACAAGGCAGGGGCATACGGAATTCAGGGCAGAGGCTGCGTTTTTGTTAAAAGAATCGAGGGCGACTTTTTCAACATTATGGGTCTGCCCGTCGCTAAGGTTTACGATGTACTAAAGAGCGAATTTTCCTACAAACCAGCTTTATCGGAGGAATAAAATGGAGCAAACAAACAGAACGGAAGAAAAAGAACAGCTTAAAATGCTGAAGTTTTTTAAGGAGAACGAAGAAAGCCGCTTATACCAAATACCCGAAGGCTATTATATAAGAACGGCAAAACTTGAGGACGGTCCCGCATGGTGTAAATGCTGCCTTAACGGCTGCTTGGGCGTTGAGGAGTGCAGCGTGGATTTGTTTAAGGAAAGAATGCTTGACGACCCGTCGGTCAGCCTTGATAATATTTTCCTTATCTGCGACAGCGAAGGAAAAATTGCGGGCACAGCTACGGCAAGGCTTCCCATAGCCAAGCATTATCCCGATGCGGGCATCCTTCACATGGTTGCGGTAGCCGACGAATATAAGGGCAAAGGTCTTGCGGGTCCTGTCTGCGAGGCGGCTGTGAACAGAGTAAAAAGCATGGGCTATGACAAATGCTTCCTCACAACCGACGACCACAGAATCCCCGCGATTAAGATTTATATTAAGCTCGGTTTTCTCCCCATCATAAACAGTGACGAAATGAGAGCAAGATGGGAAAACATATTAAAACAGATAAACATTAATTCAATCGATGCGCTTGACGAGAATCTCTCGCCCATCGCTCCGGTTGAGACGAAATAGCATCGGAAAGAGGTAAAAATGCTGAACTTCGTAAGACTCCCCCTTGAGGGAGCCTATAATGTAAGGGACCTTGGCGGCTACCCCACAAAGTGCGGCCGCATGACAAAATGGCATGCCTTTTTAAGGTCAGACGACCCGTACGACCTTACAGACAGCGATATTGAATTTTTGAAGGAATACGGACTTAAAACGGTAATAGACCTGAGGGCTGATGATGAAATGGAGGCTTTCCCCAACCCCTTTGAGAGGGTTGAGGGTGTGGATTATATTAAAGCCCCAATTTTCCTTGACAAAATCGACTACATTACAAGTGCAGCTTCTCACTATAAACCCCAGGATATGATTACAGCCTTCTATCTTCATCTTCTGACCGAGGCAAGGGAGAACATAAGAAAGGTCTTTTCTTCTATCGCTGAGGCAAAAGAGGGAGCTGTAATGTTCCACTGCAAGGTGGGCAAGGACAGAACGGGAATTGTGGCCGCTCTCCTGCTTATGCTGTGCGGTGTTTCAAGAGCGGACATAATCACAAATTATTCTTCTTCCTTCCACTATATAATTCAGAATCCCCAGATAGTTAAGATGATTCAAAACTCCATACCCGATTTGTTTTACTCAAAGCCTGAGTACATTGAGCCGGTTTTGGATTATATCGAAAAAGAGCATGGGGACGCAAAGGGCTATTTAATGTGGATAGGGTTAAAAGAGGACGAAATTAAGGCGATTGAAAAAAGACTATGCGAATAAAGCAAAAGGCGCAGCCATTTGGCCGCGCCTTCTATTTTTATATCTAAACCTTAGATTATTCCTTTAATTTAGCTGAGCTTGATTATTGACAGTCCGGCCTGAACGGCAGTGGAGGCGATGAATACGGTGTCGCCTGTTGTGTTTACAAGCGAGAACTCTACAGGAGCGCCTGCAACCGTAATCAGAGCGGTGCCGTTAAGCTGGGTTGTTACATTCGGCGGCGGTGAAGAGGCTTCTATTGTAGGACCTCCGACCACATCGATTGCAAATGCTACCGATGTTGCGGCGCCTGCGCCGTCGGTGTTGACAAACCAGCTGATATAATACAGGCCGTCTGCTTGGATGGTGAATACGCCTGTTGCATCATCGTAGTCGATGTCTGCGGCGGCGTCGTTGACTACAGTGTCAAAGATTAAGTTGTCACCATCGTCAACAGTTGCTTCGCCAAGGCCTGTTGCCTGAACCTGGAGACCCTGAAGCTCAGGTGTCGGACCGGTAGGACCTGTGGGGCCGGTAGGACCTGTCGGACCAATGGGACCTTCGGGACCTGTCGGACCAATCGGACCAATCGGGCCTTCGGGACCTGTCGGACCGGTGGGACCAATCGGGCCTTCGGGACCTGTCGGGCCTGTCGGACCAATGGGACCTTCGGGACCTGTCGGGCCTGTCGGACCAATGGGGCCTTCGGGGCCGGTAGGACCTGTTGCGCCTGTGGG
>ERZ795060.3709-NODE-3709-length-13677-cov-13.691161_pt1 | contig 13677 bp, 10 predicted proteins | sample MGYA00375144_ERZ795060 | MGnify/ENA primary metagenome ERZ795060 (study PRJEB30189, sample SAMN05720157) | activated sludge metagenome | isolation source: anaerobic digester from wastewater treatment plant | place: Japan | collected 2015-05-15 ... | reverse complement strand
TCTTTCTTTAAAAGAAGAATCGCCTCTTCTCTTGCCAATTCAAGAATTCTCGTATCCCGGATAATATTCCCAACCTTAAATTCTGGTATACCATGCTGACGGATTCCGTTTAGCTCTCCTGGACCTCGTAAACTTAGATCAGCCTCTGCTATTTCAAATCCGTTCTGAGTCCTGGTCATTATCTTTATTCTTTCTCTGGCATCTTCTGAAGTTAAATCACTTATAAGGATACAGTAAGACTTCAAACTACCTCTACCAACCCTTCCCCTTAATTGATGAAGCTGAGAGAGCCCAAATCTCTCTGCGTTCTCTATAACCATAATGGTTGCATTGGGTACATCTACCCCAACCTCTATCACCGTGGTAGAAACAAGTATATCAATATCTCCATTCCTAAATCTATTCATAACCTCTTCTTTCTCGTTAATCCCCATCTTTCCATGGAGTAAACCAACTCTGAATTCAGGGAATACTTCTTCCTGCATCTCTTTAGCTAATTTAACAGCTGATTCTGCCTCTAATTTATCTGATTCCTCTATAAGAGGACAAACGATGTAAGCCTGCTGACCATTTTTTACCAGTTTCCTCACCATATTATAAACCTGTGCCCTCTGTTCACCAGAAGCCCAGTACGTGGCAACCGGTAATCTACCACGGGGGAGTTCATCTATTACAGAGATATCTAAATCTCCATACAGTGTTAATGCTAAGGTCCTAGGTATTGGAGTAGCGCTCATAACGAGAAAATGAGGTGATGCCCCTTTATTTCTCAGTGCCATCCTCTGCATAACTCCAAAGCGATGTTGTTCATCTATAACTATTCCAACCAGATTTTTAAACTCAATATCTTCCTGAATAAGGGCATGAGTACCGATAATAACAGGGATTTCACCCTGACTTAACCCTAACTTTATCTCTTCTCTCTCCTTCTCTTTAGTGGAACCTATAAGCAATGCAGATTCTATGCCTAAATTGGACAGAAGAGGACCTATGCGGTCATAATGCTGCTGGGCTAAAATCTCTGTTGGAGCCATAATAGCCCCTTGATATCCGTTAGACGCTACCGCATAGAGGAAGAACGCCGCAACCACTGTCTTGCCTGAACCTACATCACCCTGCAAAAGTCTCTGCATAGATTTTCCACTCGCCAAATCTCTCTTAATATCTTCTATTACTCTTTTCTGCGCATTGGTTAACTCAAATGGAAGACTTTCTAAAAAGCGCTTCTCCAAATTCCGCGAAACCTTGATAACAGGAGCATACTCCTTGAGAAGAGACATCCTCCTTCTTAAAATGATAAGTTGAAGTATAAAAAATTCTTCAAATGTAAGCCTTTCCCTTGATTTTCTCAGAGTAACTTCGTCATCTGGAAAATGTATACCCCATATAGCCCTTTTTATATCAGGAAAACCATATTTATCTAATATTTCTTCGGGAAGGAACTCCTCTAGTTCTTCCAAATAGTTATTCAGAGTATTCCAGATGATGTTCCGAACTATCTTCTCGCTTAAACCCTCTGTAAGTGAGTAAACAGGTATAATACGACCTGTATGGATAGTCTCATCACCATCAGCAATTTCATAATCGGGATTCTGTATCTCTATCCTGCCATATTTCCGTGAGATATTACCGTAAAGATAAAGTTTAACTCCTCTTTTAAGGATGTTTTTAAGATAAGTCTGATTAAACCAGATAGCGATAGCCTCTCCGGTATCATCTCTTACCCTTGCTTTTATTAAAGTGAGATTTTTCCTCACCCTTTCTTCTTTAACATCCACAACCTGACAAAAAACTGTCTGATAAGTATCTGACTCTAAAGAATTTATAGGACTTAAATTACTCCTATCCTCATATCTCTTAGGGGCAAAGTACAGTAAATCTCTTAAAGTCTCTACCCCTAATCTCCCGAATAAAGTAGCACGTTTCGGACCCACTCCCTTCACATACTGAACAGGTATATCTAAGGACAATCAATTACACTCCCTTTATCTTAAGAGATACCCACTACATTTACATTTACAGAAGCAACTATCAATCCTGTGTACTTCTCCAGGTCACTCTTTATATTACTGGCTATAAGGTCAGCAAGCTCCGGGATATTCGTCCCATAACTCACCAAAACAAAAACATTAACATTAACCTTATCTTCTGATATATTTATCTCCACCCCTCTGGAGGGAGACTCAACCTTTAATAGATTAGCTATCTCCTCAGTAAAAGACTTGGTACTCATCCCTGCCACTCCTGGACATCTGAGAGTGGCATTTGTAACAATATTGGCTATGGCATTAGCAGATATACTTACCTGACCCAGTGGATTTTCCAGTCTACTCTCCATTTACTAACCTCCTACAAAATCAAGGCTATATTCATTATAACACAAAAATATTACATCTTTTCAGGGGCACTGACCCCCAGTATATCCAGTCCATTCTTTATCACCTGTCTGGTGGCAGAGACCAGAGCCATCCGTGCATACATTAAATCTTCATTTTCCTGTATTATACGCAGAGAATTGTAGAAAGAATGAAATCCTTTGGCTAAAGATTCCAGATAGGCGGTAAGTCTGTGGGGAGCACGATTATAAAAAACATTTTTAAGCATATCAGGAAAATCTTCTAGGATCATCATAATATCTGTCTCTAAAGGGTCCTGTAAACAGGACAAATCACAGTGGTCTATCCTGCCAATATCTATACCTTTCAATTCTGCCTGTTTAAAAAGGCTGCAGCATCTGGCAAAAGCATACTGTACATAATAAACAGGATTATTAATAGATTGTGATTTTGCCAATTCTATATCAAAATCCAGCTGACTATTCGGATCTCTCATTACAAAAAAATATCTTGCCGCATCTTTACCAACTTCATCCAGGAGTTCTCTTAAAGACACCATTTCTCCTGTCCTCTTTGACATCCTGACCGCAGAACCACCACGAAAGAGATGCACTATCTGATAGATGATCGGCTCGAAGGTATCCGGGTCATATCCCAGCGCTTCTACAGAAGCCTTCATCCTGGCTACATACCCGTAATGGTCTGCCCCCCAGATATCAATTATATGAGAAAATCCTCTCTTATACTTATCCAGATGATATGCTATATCAGCCAGAAAATATGTAGAAGAGCCATCGCTCTTTACAAGAACCCTATCCTTTTCATCTCCGAATCTTGTAGAGGCAAACCATATAGCACCATCTCTTTCATAAGTATAGCCCTTACTCTTAAGTATCTCAAGGGCTTCTCCAAGAGTATTATTCTTATGTAGAGTACTTTCTCTATACCAGCAATCAAATCTTATTCCAAAAAGCGCAAGGTCCTCTCTCTGCCAGCTTAAAATTGTTTCTTCCGCAAACTCCTTTAATTCTTTTAATCTCTCTTCTTCAGATAAATTCCAGATACCATTACCAAATTTTTCAAGGGCTGACCTGGCTATATCTTTAACATACTCACCATGATATCCCTCCTGGGGGATCTCAAAATCCTCTCCTAATAGCTCCCTCATCCTTGCCTCTACAGAAAGAGCTAACAGGTTCATCTGATTACCCATATCATTTACATAAAATTCTCTCTCAACATTATAACCAAACCATTCAAAAATATTCGCCAATACATCTCCTAAAGCACCTCCTCTACCATTACCAACATGGAGTGGACCGGAAGGATTGGCACTTACAAATTCTACCTGAACCTTCTTTCCCTGCCCCTCATTAAATCTTCCATATCTCTCCTTCTTTTCCAGGATATCTTCCACTACAAGATGAAACGCATCAGTATTCAAAAAGAAATTTATAAATCCGCCCTTTATCTCTATTTTATCTATAAGGGCTAAGGGGTCTTGAATTTTCTCCGCTATCTCTCTGGCAATATCATAAGGTGACTTCTTCAGTATCTTAGACAGATTAAACGGGGTAGAAGTTGTATAATGCCCAAATTCTGGATTTTGAGTCCTATCAACAACCACCTCAATATTATTAATGTCATTTTTATACAAGGCATCAAGGACTCTATCCTCTATGTATTGTTTTAGTATCATTTCAGATATCTCCTCACATCTATTCCCACTCTATAGTGGCGGGAGGTTTCGAACTTATATCATACACCACCCTGTTAACTTTTGGAACTTCATTTATTATTCTGTTTGAAATTGTTTCTAAAAGAGAATATGGTAGGCGAGCCCAATCAGCAGTCATTCCATCCTCACTCAATATAGCCCTTACAGCTACGACATGTCCAAATGTCCTCCTGTCACCCATTACACCCACACTCATCTCTGGCAAAAGAATACCAAAATACTGCCAGAGTTCTTTATTCAGACCAGCCTTCTCTATCTCTGCAGAGATTATATGATCTGCCTTTCTAATTATTTCCAGTCTCTCTTTAGTTACCTCTCCTATAACTCTTATGGCAAGCCCCGGACCAGGAAATGGTTGTCGATAGACTATTTTTTCAGGGATTCCTAAAGAGAGGGCTACCCTCCTCACCTCGTCCTTGAAAAGATTACGGAGAGGTTCAACCAGCTTCAGTCTCATCTTCTCAGGTAATCCACCAACATTATGGTGGGTCTTTATCTTATGAGCTTTCTGGGAGCTGGTAGCACTTTCTATTACATCGGGATATAATGTCCCCTGGGCGAGGAAATCTATATCCCCTATTCTGGCAGCTGCCTCTTCGAATACATTTACAAATTCATGTCCAATCACTCTGCGCTTCTCTTCAGGGTCTGTTATCCCATTCAATCTTCCCAGGAATCTATCAGTAGCATCTATATACTCCACCCTCATATTGAAACTCTTCAGTGTATCCAGTACTTGATCAACTTCATTCTCTCTGAGAGTTCCCTGATTAACAAATATGCAGATAAGATTATCCCCTATAGCCTTATGGACAAGTACAGCGGTGGTAGTAGAATCTACTCCACCACTTAGAGCGCATATAACCTTACCATTATTAACAGTTTTCCTTATACTGTCTATGGTATCATTTATGAAATGTTCAGGAGTCCAGTCACCACTACAGGAGCATACCTTGTAGAGAAAATTCTTTATTATCTTGTCTCCATTTATAGTGTGAATCACTTCAGGATGGAATTGAATACCATAAATTTTCTTTTCATCATCTTCTATACCAGCTATTGGAGTATTATCTGTAGAGGCTATAACTCTAAAATTCTCAGGTGCTTTAATGACTATATCATTATGACTCATCCAGACAATAAACTCTCTATCTAAGCCATCAAAAAGGACTGAATTATATTCAACCTTCAAAAGCGTCTTGCCAAACTCGCCCTTATCTCCCTTTATAACCTTCCCACCAAGCATATGAGCCATAATCTGCATACCATAACAGATACCCAAAACTGGATATCTCCCACTGAATATCAACGGACTACACTTTGGAGCGTTTTCCTCATATACACTTGAAGGTCCTCCCGAGAGTATTATTCCCTTGGGATTTATCCTTTCTATCTCATCGAACGGAATATCACAGGGTAAAATCTCAGAGTAGACCTGTTGTTCTCTTATTCTTCGAGCTATAAGATTGGTATATTGAGAGCCAAAATCAAGAACTATAACCGTTTCTTTCATCTCTTTATTACCTCGAATTTAGTGTATGGAATCAGTACCTCCGGGACATTTATACTTCCGTCGCTATTCTGGTTATTCTCCATAATAGCTATAAGTGCTCTACCAATAGCCAGTGCGGTACCATTTAAAGTATGTACATAGTGCACATTTCCATCATCATCCCTATATCTTATGTTCAAGCGTCTGGACTGAAAATCGGTACAGTTACTGCAGGAGTGCGTCTCTCTATATCTATCTTGACCAGGTAGCCATGCTTCTATATCGTATTTCTTACTTGCCGGGAATCCCAGATCTCCCGCACATATAAGAACAACCCTGTATGGGATATTAAGTCTGGTCATAATCTCTTCCTCTATTGAGAGGAGAAATTCGTGCTCTTCCCAGGACTTATCAGGGAGGGTAAAAGAGACCATCTCCAATTTATCAAACTGATGGACTCTCAATATTCCACGTGTATCTTTTCCAGCTGCACCAGCTTCTCTTCTGAAACAGGAGGAATATGAGATAAATCTCTGCGGAAGGTCTTTTACATCAAGTATCTCATCTTTAAACATGGGGACAACTGTATGTTCAGATGTCCCTGCTAATCTTAATTTATCCAGAGGAATTTTATACATCTGTTCTTCAAGTTCAGGCAAATAACCAAGTCCATACAGTATATCCTCCATAACAAGCACAGGAGGAATGATCGGAATAAAACCTTTTTTTACCAGTAATTCAGTCACAAATTGTACAAGTGCATATTCTAATATTACTAATTCTCGCTTAAGATAATAGAACCTTGAACCACTTACCTTTCCAGCTCGTTTTACATCAATCAGGTCCAGCGATTCTCCCAGTTCCAAATGGTCTTTTGGGGTAAAATCAAACTGAGGGATGCTACCAGAATATTTTATCGGTATATTACCAGTTTCATCTTTCCCTTCAGGGACGCTTTCATGAGGAAGATTAGGCAAGGAGAGGATTAATTCATTAATGGAGGACTCTATATTTTTTAATTTATCCTCTAGCTCTCTGAGTTTTGGAACAATTCCTTTAACCTGGGCTATTAATTCCTCTTTATTAGATGGATTCTTCTGTATCTCCCTGGATGTTACATTCTGCAAGTGTCTTAAACTATCTACTTCTTTAATTAAATCCTTCCTCTCTTGATTCAACCTTAATATTTCGTCTATAGGAGCATCTACTCCTTTTTTCTTCAGAAGTTTCCTTACTTCCTCTGGTTTTATCTCAATAAGTCTTATATCTATCACAGTATTCCTCCTAATATTCCACCTATCAAAAGTCCTGGGAGTAAATTTCCCACTTTAATCTTTCCCAATCCCAGTAGATTTATTCCTATCCCAATGACCATCAATCCACCAGTTGCAGTGATACAATTTATCGCCGCTTCAGGAAGAATTCCTCCAGCTATAGAAGCCAGAATCGTTAATATCCCCTGGTATCCCAGAACTACCAGAGAAGAAAATATTACTCCTATCCCTAAAGAGGCAGATAAAGCTATGGAAGAAATTCCATCCATAATAGACTTGGTAAGTAATATACTGTAGGTTCCTTTTATCCCATCCTCTATGGCTCCAGTGATAGCCATAGGTCCCACACAAAAAAGTAAACTGGCAGCCACAAAACCCTGGGTAAAGGCACCTGCTTTAACAGAAGACTTCTTACTTAGAGAATCCCCTATTTTTTCTAAGAATCCTTCTATATTCAATATTTCGCCTGTTATACCCCCTAAAGTAAGACTTACCAGTACTATAATAGACTCTTTTATGTCTTTAGCAGCTAACCCCATACTTAATCCTACTACCAGAGTAAACAGACCTATCGATTGGATGGCAATCTTCTGTAATCTTTCAGGAAACCTGTTCCCCAGTATAAGACCAATAGTACTTCCTGTTATAACAGTTGCAGTATTAATAAATGTCCCTAAAATATTAAATCACCACCTGTAAAGGTCATTCTATACCCGCCAGTTCTCTCTTCTCTTCTTTTGTTAATATCCTGTCTATATCCAGAATTATAATGAGTCTTTCATCCAGTTTACCCACGCCCTCTATAAAATCTGCTTCTATCGTGGTAACTGGAGGAGGTGGTTCTATGTTAGTATTTGGGATTCTTAAGACCTCGGTTACAGAGTCAACAATAAGACCAATGGTCTGAGACGAAATCTCCACAACTATTATCCTGGTATCTGGGGTGACTTCTTTCTCTGGAAGTCCAAACCTCTCTTTTAAATCTATAACGGGGATTATCCTTCCCCTGAGATTTATCACTCCTTTTACAAAAGGTGGAGATTTAGGGACATAGGTTATATCTCTATACTGAATTATCTCCTGTACTTTGTATATATCTATTCCATAATTCTCATTTAAAAGAGAAAAAACTACTAACTGTCTCTCTTCCGCCATACTCTTTTTCCTCCTTTTTAATTATTTTGCCCCTTTAAGATATACAAGAGCAGCGGCACCAACCACACCTGCATTTTCACCCAAAACTGCCCTTCCTATTTTAACATCTCTACCGCCTGGTAGGGCATAAGTATCCACTATATCTCTTACAGGACCAATTAAAAAGTCCCCCAGATTAGATACTCCACCAGAGAGGAGTATAATATCAGGATTAAATATATTGATAAAGCTTACCATAGCATAACCAAGCAGTGCACCTATCTCTTTAACTGCTTCCAGTACTATTCTATCTCCAGACTCAGCAGCCTGCTGTATCTCATCCGGAGTTTCAAAAAACTTACCCTTTTCCTGAAGCTTTTTCATAAGTGCAGGACCAGAAGCATAGGCTTCTATACATCCTATACCCCCACAGTTACACCTAATACCATCGTACTTAATGCTCATATGACCCAACTCGGCACCAACCCCTTTCGCTCCTCTAAACACCTTACCCTCATACACAATCCCTGAACCAATTCCGGTTCCTATAGTGAGACACAAAAGGCATCTGGCACCTCTACCTCCTCCAATCCACCACTCTCCCAAAGCCGCCACGTTACCATCGTTATCAACATAGGTTGGCAGATTAAATCTATCCTCTATTATATCTTTAAGAGGTGTACCAGCCCAGTCTTTAAGGTTAGGAGTAGCCGTAACTATAACTCCAGTATCTGGGTCTACCTGTCCTGCAGTTCCAATCCCTATACCTATGATATCCCTTGAAATAAGCTCTTCTATAGTTTGATAGAGATGGTAGAGAATTCTGTCTCTTCCTTCTTTTCCCTCACTGGGCACTCTTACAGTTTTTATTGTATTCCCATTCTCATCAACTATCGCAGATAGAATTTTTGTTCCTCCTATATCTACTCCAATCACCTTTGACATAAATTATCCCTCTCCAGTGTCTTATAAATTAACTCTATGGTCTCTAATACCGGTATAGAAGTTACAGCATCTATCTTCGTCGGTTTATTGTTAATAATACCATTACAAAAGTCCATCATCATATTTCTGAAACATAAATCTTTTAGATGCAGCGGATCATATGTAATTACCTTCGGAAGAATTTTATTATCCTTTAATCTCCAGGTTTTAATACTATTTAATGCTACTCCTCCAAGCACTATAGAACCTTCATCACCAAATACACTTATACCTGTCTCCAAATTTTGGGGATATATAGAAAAACTACCCTCAAAAGTTGCCATGGAACCATTATAAAATCTTAAAACAGCCACCAGTGTATCTTCAGTTTCAATAGAATGGGTAAAAGTATCACTCAAAGAATATGCCAGCTGTACTTTACCAAAGAATGAGATGAGAAGATCAAGATAGTGAATGGCCATATTGTAAAGAATTCCACCATCATAAAGTCTTGTGCCCCTCCAGGAACCATCAAAGTATTCCTGAGGTCTATACCACAGCATATGGACACTCCCAAGAAATAACTTTCCTAACGCTTTAGAGTCTATTGCTTCCTGGATCATCTCTACAAGAGGATTATACCTCATCTGGGCAACCATCCCCAATCTTAAAGTTAAACTGTCTGCCAGTAGACATAAATCTTCCGCATCTTTTGAATTTAAAGCGAGGGGTTTCTCTGAGAGAACATTTACCCCACAATTCAGGGCATATCTTATTATATCAGAATGAGAAGAATGCGGAGTAGAAATAGAAACCAGATCAAGTCGTTCTCTCTCCAGAAGTTCTCTATAATCCGTATAGACTCTTCCAGCATTATAAAGAGAGGCAAAGTGTTCTCCTCTGACTAAATCCAAATCACATACTGCAACCAGCTCCAGCTGAGGTAACATCAAAGATGCTTCGCCATGCTTATGTGCATTCTGCCCGCAACCTATAATAGCAAATTTAAGCTTTTCCATAAAATTTTCTTATAACTCCTGCCACTTCCTCTGCCTCTTCATTTTTTAACTCTGGCCACATGGGAAGAGCCAGAACTTCTCCAGAAGCCTTTTCTGCCTGAGGAAAATCTCCAGGCTTATACCCGAGATATCTATAGACTTTCTGAAGATGAAGCGGTAAAGGATAATAAATTGCAGAACCGATACCAGAGTCAGATAGATATTTCTGCAAACTATCCCTATCCTTAGCCCTTATTACATACTGGTGGAAGGTATGGGTACGATCTCCTTTAACTACCGGAGTGATGACATCAGGAATATCGAAGAGTAAAGATGTATACAGATTAGCCAGCTCTTGCCTTCTGGATATCCATGTATCAAGATATCTGAGCTTCACCCTTAATATCGCTGCTTGAAGCTCATCAAGTCTGCTATTGTAACCTAATTCATCATGATAATACTTCTTCTTACTTCCATGCCCTCTTAACAGGAACAATTTTTCTTTCAATTCATCGTTATCAGTAGTTATCATCCCTCCATCCCCATAACCACCAAGATTCTTGGTAGGGAAAAAGCTGAAGCAACCGGTATTTCCCATGCTACCCGACTTCTTATCTTTATAAACTGCACCAATAGCCTGACAGGCGTCTTCTATAATAAAAAGATTATACTTCTCTTTAAGATTCATAATCTGATCCATATCGCATATCTGTCCAAAAAGATGAACAGGGATAATAGCCCTTGTCTTTTTAGTAATAGATTTCTCTATCTTTTCGATATCTATATTAAAGGTTTCTGGTTCTATATCAACAAATACCGGTTTTGCACCAAGGTTAGAAATAACCTCTGCTGTAGCAAAAAAAGTAAATGGAGTGGTTATAACTTCATCTTCCGGTCCTATCCCGCATGCTCTCAAAGAGAGTAACAGTGCATCAGTCCCGGATGCAACACCTATAGCATGCTTAACTCCACAATAATTAGCAATTTCTTCCTCCAGGAGACTCACATTTTCTCCGAGAATAAACTGTCCGCCTTCCAGTACACTCTGTATTACTCCATTTATCTCCGGTTTAATCATCTGATACTGTCTTTTAAGATCAAAGCCTGGAATCTTCATCTTTCTTCAACTCCCCTTTAAGATTTTGCCAGAACTCTAAAAAGAAAGCCAAAAATATTCCCAGAAACAGAGCAGCTACTCCTCCTATCAACACATTAAGCATAGTATTTGGCTTGCTATGTTTCTCCGGTGGTACAGCGTAGTCCAAAACCTGAATTTCAATAGTCTCTCTCGCTTCGCTTATCTTCGCCTGCTCATACTGGGTGGCAAGAGTTGTATATATGGCTTCCTGTAACTTTAAATCTCTAAGCAATCTGGAGAATTCTAGGCTTAACTCAGGAAGCTTACTTAATTTAGCATCGTACTCCTGAATTAACCTGTCTAAACCCTGCAATTTAGCTTCCAAAGATATCTTCTTCACATTCAGGTCAAATAGCTCAGATGTAGAAAGTGTGTCCAGAGCCTTTGATAATCTTTCAATCTCTTCCCTCATAACTCTATTTATCTCTGCTATCTCCTGTTTTATTTCCACCACTTTCGGATGCAGGTCTCCATAATCCTGAAGAAGAGTGGCAAGAGCAACTTCATCCTCTATAAGTTTTTCTCGCCATACCTGAATCTTTGGGTCTGAACTTATAGCAGTTACCGTAAGTGGGTCCTTACCAAGCAATTCAGCCTGAGAGGTAAGCAGAGATTGTAAATTATTTGTCTGGGTATTTAATGTATTCAGTTCTATCTCAGTAGATTCCTTTTGAGCCTGCAGATTAGCTATATTCTCAACCAAGACTTTTGTTTCTTCATCAATGCTGACCATCTTATGTCTATCCTGAAAAGCCTTAAGATTGGTCTCTGCCTCCCTTAAAAGCTTTTCAGTTTCTTCCAGTCTTTCTTCCAGGAAGGATTTCTCCCTTTGAGCTGAACTTAATATGAGCTTGGAAGTAATATCCTTAAGGGCAGAAATATAAGTATTAGCTATATCAGCTGCCAATTCTGGGTCTTTTGCTTCTGCAGATATCTCTATGGTATTCTCTTTGGTATCACTTACTTTTACCGATTTTTGAAGAATATCAGTAGCTCTCTGTAGATTGTCAGCTTTATATTTCTCTCCTAGATTTAAATTTTTAACTACATATTCGGCAGCAGAACGACTTTTCAGTATTGCAGTGTAGTTTGCCACTATCCCCCCCGTCAATCCTGTTATATCTCCTACCACTGGTAAAGATTGGAGTAACAGCTGAGTACTCAATCCCCCTTTTTCGCTGGGCAAAATAATAACTGCTTTAGCAGAATATGTCTTGGGGGTTACTTTACTGAAGAGATAGGCTCCAAATACAGCGAGTATAAAGAGGGTTATAATATAAATCCTTCTCTTCCTTAAAACTTTAATTAGATCAACCAGACTAATTTCTTCTTCCATAAATCACCATCCAAATAGAGGTCCTAAAGCATCCTTAAGAATACCAACTCCGGTAAGTATCTCAAGAAGGTCCTGCCAGCCTTTAAATAAGACTTCAGGAACATATACAATATCATCCTCTCTGATTTCTATATCTAGGTTACTTTTACCCTTCTTAACTATATCCTCATAGTTAACCGTTATTAACTCCGCCTTATCTTTCCCCTGTCGTATCACAGTAACCTTTTTAAGATCCGCTCTATCTTTAACTCCACCAGCAGAGCTTATATATTCGGTCAGTTTCCTTCCCTCCATATACTCAATAGTCCCTGGAGTATTTACCTGACCTAATACATATACCAATCTTCTTAGTTCTGGGATAAAGATAGTATCTTCGTTTTTCAGCACAATATTGTTAGTTTCCTCTCCTGCAAGAGCATAATCTACATTGAATGGAAGTTCTTCTTTTTTACCATCTGTGATACGTTCTATCTTACCCAAACCCATTGTAGATTTTGCAGTTAGACCTCCAGCCCTAATAATAACATCTTTTATCCTGTCGCCTTCTCTAATCTCGTATATACCTGGCTCTCTAACCTGCCCTAATATTCTAACTGTCTTTTCCATTGGTGGGACAAAGATTATATCTCCATCCCTAAGTCTTATGGATACCTCTTGAGAAGTATCTCCAAGAACAAGGATTCGATAAAGATCTACAACTGCTATCTCTTTACCTCCTCTTAAAATCTTTATGTTTCTTGTGCTGGCTGTAGGTAATATGCCTCCAGCACTTGATATAAGTTCGGATACTCTAGACCCCTCTCTAGCCTGTCCAGGAGTTTGTCCTGAAACCTGCCCAGGAGCTTGTTCTGAAGCCTGCCCAGGAACATTTTCAGTCTGAGCTGCCCCAGCAGTTTCACCAGTAGTTAAAACTATAGCCCCTGGATTCCTTACCTGACCCAGGACATAGACCCTATCTGTCCTGATAGGAATCCTGACCAGATCGCCATTACTAAGAGAGAGCTCAGCAGACTTTGAAAAGTCTAACTCAACAATCTCACCTGAGATATGCTCTATAATTCCTCCTACCAGGCTTGCCCTTGGTGTTAGTCCTCCTGCCATCTCTATGATGTCTTTTAGCTTATCCCCTTCTCTTATCTCATACTCCCCTGGGTTCCTCACCTCTCCTAACACCTTTACACTCTCTTTCATCACTGGTACGTATATCACATCACCTGCTAAAAGTTTTATGTCCTCTTCTTCCTTCTCTCCTCTCACCAGTACTTTATACAGGTCTAATTCTTTTATTATCTTGTTGTCTCTTATTA
>ERZ795060.3704-NODE-3704-length-13693-cov-4.576038_pt1 | contig 13693 bp, 9 predicted proteins | sample MGYA00375144_ERZ795060 | MGnify/ENA primary metagenome ERZ795060 (study PRJEB30189, sample SAMN05720157) | activated sludge metagenome | isolation source: anaerobic digester from wastewater treatment plant | place: Japan | collected 2015-05-15 ... | reverse complement strand
TGTTACGGCCTGCGCAGGGGTGGCCGGGCGGGTGCGCCGGAGGGGGCGCCGATATACTCGCCGGTTTCGTGCGGGGTCGGCGGGCGTGCCCGTGGGGATTGAGCCGCTGGCGCGATGTTGAGCGTGCGTGGGTGCGGGAGGGGAAGGGGTCGGGACGGGGAGTCCACCGGATTTCACCGACCGGACACCGGTCAAGGAACCAGTCATGAAGATGAGGATGACGAGTCGGGCCCGCGGGGGCGTGTTGCGGATGCTGGCGGCGTGCGGCGTGCTGATGACGCCGGCGTGCGTGCTGGCGGTGCCGGCGATTCTGGAGCAGTTGCCGGAGAACACGGCGGTCGTGTTCGTGATGCCCAACCCGAAGCAGACGGCGGAGGCGATCCAGTCGATGGGAACGGCGCTGCAGGCGCCGATCCCGCCGATGGGCCCGAGCGACCTGCTCATGATGATGGGGATCATGGGGGGCGTGGAGGAGGACAAGGCCTGGGCGCTGGCGATGGTCGCGCCGGGCGATCCGAAGGCGAAGTTCGAGCCGAACAAGGAGGCGGCGGTTGCGCTGTTCCCGACGGCGAACTACGGCGAACTTGTTCAGAACCTCGGCGGCCAGCCGACGGACGGCGTGGACGAGATGGAGACGCCCGACGGCCAGAAACTGTTCACGAAGAACCTGCAGAACGGGTACGCCGCGCTGGGCGAGAATCGCGCGACGGTCGAGGCGTTCAAGGCGGCCAAGTCGGACGGGATCACCAGGCGCGCCGGCGAGGCGGGCTCGAAACTGGTGGATTCGTCGGACCTGGCGGTGATCGTGAACTTCGACGTGCTGCGGCCGCACATGGACGAGACGATGCGTGCGGCCAAGGAAGCGGCGAAGGAGGCGGCCAAGGCGCGCCTGAGCGCCGTGCCGGGCGCGGAGGTGGACGAGGTGGAGTTGGAGGCGTCGATCGAGAGCCCGGCGGGCCAGTGGATCGGGGAGCGACTGTCGCAGGATGCGCGGATGTCCGTGACCGGCCTGAAGGTCTCGGAGCTGGGCCTGCGGATGGACGGGCTGATGGCGTTCACGCCGGGCTCGTACATGGCCAAGGCGTTCCAGGGCAAGGCCAACGCCGGCGAACTGTTCAAGAAACTGCCGGTGGAGCCGTACCTGATCGCGTACGCGATGGACACGTCGGCGCCGGCGTTCAAGCAGATGGTGCGGGACGTGGCGGCGAAGGCGGCGGAGTCGAAGGCGGGCGAGGAAGAGAAGATGCCGAACATCCCTTGGCCGTCGCTGGCCGAGAACGACGGGCAGGCGATGCTCATGGGGTTCAACCCCGGGATGCTCATGGGGAGCGGGGTGTTCTCGTCGACGATCATGTTCACCAAGTCGAGCGACCCGGCGAAGTCGGTGCAGGCGTGGCAGGAGTCGCTGAGCAAACTCAACGGGTTCGAGAACGAGCAGTTGTCGTTCGTGACGAAGTACACGCAGAACGGCGCGACGCTGGGCGCCGAGAAGCGCCCGATGGACGTGTGGGAAGCGCGCATGACGCTCAAGGAGCCCAGCCCCGAGCAGGCGCAGCAGATGTCGATGCTGTTCGGTCCGGCGGGCGTTCCGGGGGGGTACATCCTCAAGACGGAGGACGGGTTCTACCAGACGTTCGCGAAGAACTCGGCGCTGATGGGCAAGGCGGTCGCCGCGGGCGAGGCGAACCTGGGCGGCGACGCGATGATCAAGCAGGTGGGCGACCTGCTCCCGAAGAACCGGATGATGGAGGGGTACCTGGGCGCCAAGACGATCGTGGACAACGTGGTGCCGATGCTCGGGATGATGGGCCTGCAGGTGGACCCCGAGAGCCTGCCGCAGCAGATTCCGCCGGTGGCGGTGTGCATCGCGGGTCAGGACGGCGCGGCCCAGTTCACGGCGTTCGTGCCGTCGCCGGTGCTCAAGACGGGCGCGATGCTGTTCTCGAAGTTCCAGGAAGCCCGTACAAATATGGAACAAATGATGGACGAGAACGAATCAACCGACAACGCGGGGGATGGGGATAAACCCTCCTCTGGACAGCCGAAGTTCTGACGGTATACTTGTCGCATCAATCAGCCCCCCCCCCCGAGGAGCCGCTGGCAACGTGCCGCGGCTCCTCTTTTTTTTGCGTTCGGATGCGTGAGCAGGCGAGCGAACAGCGCGTGCGGAGCGCGGAGCGGCGAAGTTCGATCGTTGTGGACGATCGACGTTGATCTGAGCGCGATTCCATGAACGGCGTGCTTCACTGGCAGATTTCCGGCATGCGGCGGCTGATTTTCGATCGCCCGCGCATCGTGGCGATCCTCAATGTCACGCCGGACTCATTCTCGGATGGCGGACTTCTGGACACTCCCGAGCGGGCTTTGGCGCACGCGGCGCGGGCGCTGGAGGAGGGTGCGGACGGATTGGATGTTGGCGGCGAGTCGACCCGTCCGGGAGCCGCGGCGGTGCCGGAGGGGGAGCAGGTGCGGCGCGTCGTGCCGGCGGTCGGGTTGATCCGGCGGCGGCTGGGGGACGGTTTTTTTATCACCGTGGACACGACGCGTGCGGGCGTGGCGCGTGCGGCGTTGGACGCGGGGGCGGACGCGGTCAACGACGTATCGGCGGGGGTGGATGACCCGTCGATGTTCGGGTTGCTGGCGTCGGCGCGGCGCGGGGTGGTGCTCATGCACCGCCTGTCGCGCCCGGGCGAGGACCGGTATTCCACGGACTACGACCGGCCGCCGCGGTATGAGCAGGTTGAAGCGGGCGGGGGCGACGACGGGGCGCTGCCCGCGGTCGTGCGCGCGGTGCGTGCGTTCCTGCTGGAGCGGGCGGCGGCGGCGGAGCGTGCGGGGATCGCGCGGGAGGCGATCGTGCTCGACCCGGGGCTGGGGTTCGGCAAGAGCGTGGAGCAGAACCGGGCGCTGATCGAGTGGACGCCGTCGCTGTGCGAACTGGGGTACCCGGTGATGTCGGCGCTGTCGCGGAAGAGTTTCGTGGCGGCGCTGGAGGCCGGGGTGATGGGCGGGGGCGGGGCGGGCGCGGCGATCCCGCCGCCGGGTGAGCGGTTGGCGGCGACGCTCAAGTGGTCTGCGGAGCACGTGCGCCGCGGGGCGGTGTTGCTGCGGGTTCATGACGTGGCGGAGCACGCGCGGCTGGTGACGGAGAGGCGAGCGTAGAGCGGGGTTCCGGGCCCGAGAACCGGGGCGGTCGGGGGTGGCTCGGGCACCTAGAATCCATCTGCCTCGGGCCGACGGGCCCGACACTGGAGGTGTTCAGACATGGCCAGCGCGAACGTGCAGCAGTTCACCGACGCCAACTTTGACTCGGAAGTGGTTCAGAGCCCGGTGCCGGTGCTCGTGGACTTCTGGGCGGAGTGGTGCATGCCGTGCAAGATGCTAGCGCCGACGATCGACCAGATCGCCGACGAGTTCAAGGGGCGGGTGAAGGTGGGGAAGGTGGACACGGACAACAACCGGAACGTGAGCGTGAAGTACGGGATCAGCGCGATCCCGACGGTGATCATCTTCAAGGGCGGGCAGGTGGTGGGGAAGTTCATCGGGCTCAAGCCGAAGGCGGACATCGCGGCGGCCTTGGAGGCGGCGTTGAAGTAATCGGCGCGGGTTGAAGGACAACACCGGCGGCGCCAGGCGGGCGCCGCGTCGGCGGCAAGGAGGGAGCGGCCCGATCGGGCCGTCGCCGGGCGCCGGGAGGCGCCAAGAAGGGGAAGGCATGGCCGCTCACGGCAGCAGCAACGGCGCGGGCAATCACTATCCGGCGCGGAAGACGCCCAAGGGCCTGGGGGACCGTCGCATCCGCGCGGCGGTGATCGGCGTGGGGCGGATGGGCCGGCACCACGCGCGGGTGTATGCGCAGGCGCCGGACATCGAGCTGGTGGGGGTGGTGGACGCGAACATCGATCGCGCGGGGGACGTGGCGGAGCAGTGGGGCTGCCGCGCATTCTCGACGATCGACTCGCTGATCGCGGCGGGTGTGGACGCGGTGAGCGTGGCGACGCCGACGACGCACCACCGGGGCGCGGCGGAGCAGTTGCTGAAGGCGAACGTGGCGTGCCTGATCGAGAAGCCGCTGGCGGGGAACGTGGAGGACGCGCAGGCGATCAAGGAGGCCGCGGCGGCGTCGCAGGCGGTGCTCATGGTGGGGCACATCGAGCGGTTCAACCCGATCATGCGGGCGCTGCGTGCGGAGCAGGCGACGAACCTGCCGATCGTGCCGCGGTTCATGGAAGTGCACCGGGTGAGCCCGATGACGTTCCGGTCGGTGGACGTCGGGGTGGCGATGGACATGATGATCCACGACCTGGACGTGGTGCTGATGCTGATGGGGGGGCGCGAGCCGGACGAGGTGCACGCGTCGGGCGTGCCGGTGATCAGCGAGCACGAGGACATCTGCAACGCGCGATTGACGTGGGACCTTGGCGCGGGCAAGGGCAAGTGCGTGGCGAACATCACGGCGTCGCGATTGGCGCTCAAGACCGAGCGTGTGACGCGGATCACGGGGGAGAACGCGTACATCAAGATCGACTACGCGGCGAAGCGCGGGACGGTGATCCGTCGCGTGGCGAACGAGATCCAGATGCAGGAGGTTCGGGAGCAGTTGCGCAAGGGCGTGGACCTCACGGACCTGAAGTGGCCCGACCTGGTGAACATCGAGAACCTGACGATCGACGATCAGGAGCCGATCGTCGCGGAGATCGGCGCGTTCATCGACGCGGTGCGTTCGGGGCGGCAGCCGGAGATCGACGCGACGGCGGGGTTCGTGAACGTGCGCACGGCGGAGCGGATCGTGGACGCGTGCCGCTCGGACTGGTCGGTGTGGAAGCCGAAGGTCGAGGTGAAGGTGGGGGACTCGGCGCCGGCGAAGCGCTGAGAAGAGTCGCTTACTTGCTTGCGGGGCGCGAGCGCCAGCCGCCGAGTTTCGGTCCGGCGCGCCGGGCGGCGAAGGCGATGACGGCGGCGCCGAGGACGACCATGGGCACGCTGAGCCACTGGCCGCGGGAGAGCCCGAGGGGTCGGCCCTCGTCGAACTGCGCATCGGGGAGGCGCCAGATCTCGGTGATGATGCGGAGCAGGCCGTAGGCGAGGAGGAACCAGCCTCCGATGACGCCGGCCTTGCGCGGGCGGATCCAGACGATCCAGAGCACGGCGAAGAGCACCGGGCCCTCGGCGAGGGCCTGGAGGAGTTGGCTGGGGACGCGCGCGGAGACCAGCGGCGCCAGTTCGGCCTTGTAGAGTCCCGCGTGCTCGACGAGGTTGTGGAGGCCCATCGCGACGGCGCGCTGGGGCGAGACGGCGTTGACGATGTCCGGCGGGACGTGTGCGAGCGCGAGGTCGTGCAGGCGCTGGGTCTGTTCGAGCGTGAGTTCCGGGGCCTGGCTGCTGACGAGTTCCTGCGGGAACTGGACGGACCACCAGGGCGCGTCCCGGCCCTGGCCCGGGGGCGCGACGACCTGGCCCAGGAGTTCGCCGTTCACGAAGTTGGCGAGGCGGCCGAACATGAGGCCCGGCGGGGTGACGAGCGCGAGGGCGTCGAAGATGTGCCAGATGGAAGCCCGGCCGACGATCTGGCCGGTGCGCGGGTCGCGGAAGCCGCGGCTGATGCGCCAGGCGGCGACGACGGCGCCGATGATGCCTCCGTGGCTGGCCATGCCGCCCTTGTGGATCTCGAGCACGCCCCAGAAGGGGAACGTGGAGGAGAAGTGGGTGAGGAGTTCGTGGTCTTTGTCGTAGACGAGGCAGTAGGTGAGTCGCCCGCCCAGGAGGATGCACCCGACGAGCCACACGAGGGCGTCGCCGACGCGGTCCTTGGGGATGAGGATGAGGCCGCGTGCGGCGAGCGCGCGGAGGAGCAGGTAGGCGACGAGGAAACCGGCGATGTAGGAGACGCCGTACCAGCGGATGCCGACGTCGTCGCTGAACCGCACGATGAACGGGGAGAGCGTGTGGAAGTAGGCGGCGAGCGTCGGCGGGCACATGGGCGGAGCGTATCCGGGGGGTGGACGGGTGCGTGGGGCGGGTGTAAGGAGCGGAGGATCCCAGTACAGTGGGGGCATGAGCGACGCCCCGAGCGATCTGGACCGGCTTACGCGCATCGTCCGCGCCGGCGAGCCGCTGGTGTGGATTCCGACGCACGAGGAGGAGGAGGCGCTGGGGCTGGTGCGTGCGGCGGCGATGAACGAGGGGCGATCGTTGCACACGTGGTCGTGCGTGCAGGGCGTGTGCGAGGGACTGCTGGCGGGCGCGGCGTCGGAAGAAGGGACGGAGGCGCCGATCGTGGGGATGGCGCGTCTGGGGCAGATCGCGCGCGGGGCCGCGGGGTCGCCGGCGGATCCGAACGGGGAGACCGCGAGCCCGTACGCGCCGGGCGCGGCGTCGGGGGCGCCGGTGCTGGTGGTGGTGGACCTGATCGACCACCTGGGCGAGGCGCGGGTGCTGCGCGTCTTCCGCGAGGTGCTGTCGTTCATCGCGCAGGCGGGGGCGACGCTGGTGATGATCGATCATCGTTCCGAAGCCCCGGCGGTGGTGCAGAGGCTGGCGCAGAAGTTCGAGATCACGCTGCCGGGCGAGGAGGAGATCGAGCGGATCATCCGGTCGACCGTCAAGGCGATGCACCAGCGGCGCCCGGTGAAGGTGGATCTGCGGCGGAGCGAGTTGGACGCGATGGTGCGGAACTTGCGCGGGCTGACGCGCCGCCAGGCGCGCCGGATCATCACGGACGTGATCGCGGACGATCGGGTGTTCGACGCGGCGGACCTGCCGCGGGTGATCGTGGGGAAGCGCCGCGCGTTGTCGGGGTCGGGGCTGCTGGAGCACGTGGAGGCGCCGGCGAGCCTGGACCAGATCGGCGGGATGGGGAGGTTGAAGGCGTGGCTCGCGCAGCGTGAGAACGCGTTGAGCGAGCGTGCGGCGGATTTCGGGCTCGCGCCGCCGCGGGGCCTCCTGCTGCTGGGCGTGCAGGGTGCGGGCAAGAGCCTGTGCGCGAAGGCGATCGCGACGGCGTGGAAGCGGCCGCTGATGCGGATGAACGTCGGCGCGCTGTACGACCGGTACGTGGGGGAGAGCGAGCGGCAGTTGCGTGAGGCGCTGCGCCAGGCGGAGGCGATGGCGCCGGTGGTCCTGTGGATCGACGAGGTGGAGAAGGGGTTCGCGTCGGCGGCGAGCCAGTCGACCGACGGCGGGCTGTCGAAGCGGCTGTTCGGCGAGTTGCTGACGTGGCTGCAGGAGCACCCGAGCGCGGTGTTCACGGTGGCGACGGCCAACGACATCGAGGCGCTGCCGCCGGAACTGCTGCGGAAGGGGCGTTTCGACGAGATCTTCTTTGTCGATCTGCCGACGGAGGGAGCGCGCCGGGAGATCGTGAAGATCCACCTGAAGAAGCGCGGGCGCAAGCCGGAGGGGTATGACGTGGAGGCGATCGTGCGCGCGAGCGCGGGGTATTCGGGCTCGGAGATCGAGCAGGGCATCGTCGCGGCGCTGCACGAGTCGTTCTCGACGGGCAAGGAACTGACGACCGCGATGATCGAGGGGGCGCTGCGGGGCTCGCCGCCCCTGAGCGTGACGATGCGGGAGAAGATCGAGGACCTGCGGGCGTGGGCGCGGGATCGGTGCGTGATGGCGGACTGAAGCGCCGGGAGGGCGGCGGGCGGGTGCACGGGGAGGGGCGGGGACTATCCTTCGCGGCATGTCGCTGCAGCGAACACCCAAGCATGCGCTCGACGATGCGCCGGGGGTCATCGGGGTGACGCCGTCGGAACTTCCGGCGCTGCCGGACGCGGCGCTGACCGACCCGGGCGCGGGGAGGCTGGACCCGCGCGCGTGGTTTGCGCACCCGGAGCGTCCGCTCGAGATCGAGATCGGCTCGGGGAAGGGGACGTTCCTGGTGGAGCAGGCGCCGCGTGCGCCGGGGGTGAACTTCCTGGGGATCGAGTACGAGCGTGAGTTTTACTGCTACGCGGCGGACCGGCTGCGCCGTCGCTCGGTGACGAACGTGCGGATGCTGTGCGTGAACGCGGTGGAGTTCCTGAAGTGGCGTGTGCGCGACGGCGTGGCGTCGGTGATCCACCTGTACTACTCCGACCCGTGGCCCAAGGCCAAGCACCACAAGCACCGGGTCGTGCAGCACGGGTTCCTGGCCGAGGTGTGGCGCGTGCTCCAGCCCGGCGGCGAGCTGCGCGTCGTGACGGACCACGACGAACTCTGGGCGTGGTGCGACACGCACTTTGCGCACTGGTGCGGCGAGGCGGCGCCGGGCGCCTCGGCGGAAACTCCGGCCCCCGGCGCGGAGTTCGAACGGACGCGCCGAGCGGCCGTGGGGGATAGCGGGGCCAGCGGTGGGATGGCGCTGTTCGTGCGCGCGCCGTTTGTCCCGGTGGAGTGGGGGGGCGGGGGGGGGGGGGTGGGAACGAACTACGAGCGGAAGAAGACGGGCGAGGCGGCGGGGGGCAAGCAGCCGCACGCGTGCGTTTTGCGCAAGCGGTCGAACTGAGCGGGTTCGGTCTGCGAGGTCTGGGCGGGCTGTGCGGCCGGCGCGGCGGGCGGGTGGTGGTCGTGAGGGAGAGCCCGGCGGGGTTTCGCCGCGCTCAATGCCGGGGGCCAAGACCACCTTCCCGGGCGGTCGATAGGTGCGATCTGCGTGCAGCGCGCGGTGCTCTGGGTGGAGTCCCGGGAGTGGGGGCGGGGGCGGAGCGTGCGCGCGGTGTGAGGGCGGCCCTGTCTATGACGCTCCGTCGACGCATGTTCCTGGCTGTGGGCTCGACCCTGGCGGTCGTCATGGGCGCGCTGTTCATCATCGGCGCGCAGATCTCCGGCGAGGGGTTCACGCGGGCGGAGCACGAGTTGGCGGTGCAGCGGATCGATCGCGTGTTCAGCGCGGTCGACCACATGAACGCGGCGCTGGGCGCGAAACTCTCGGACTGGGCGAACTGGGACGACGCGTACGAGTTCGTCACCGATCACAACCCGGGGTTCGTCGAGCACGACCTGTCGCGGCAGACGGTGCGGGCGCTGCGCGTCTCGCTCGTCGTGGTCGCCGATGCGCAGGGGGAGGTCGTGGCGGTGGGCCGGCCGGACGCCGATCCGGCGCTCGCGCCCGACATCCCGCCGTCGGTCCGGTCGCTCCGGGAAGGGAACCCGGGGCTGTTCCGGTTTGCGCGTGCCGGGGAGGCGGTCGAGGGTCTGGTGGTGGCGGGGAGCGACCTGTACATGGTCGCGTCGCAGCCGATCGTGGCGACGACGGGTGAGCGCACGCCGCACGGGGCGATCGTGTTTGCTCGGAGGTTCGACGCGGGAGCGGTGGGCGAGTTGACGCGGTTGATGCGTCTGCCGATGTCGATCGAGCCGCTGGGCGCGGGTGCGCCGGCGAGCCTGCGCGAGGAGGCGGAGCGCCTCCAGGCGGGGTCGAACCCGGTGACGCTGATCTCGGACGACCTGCTGCGTGCGCGGTGCGTGCTGCGCGGGCTTGACCACGGGCCGGTCGCGGTCGCGCAGTTCTCGTCGGACCGTCCGATCCACCACCACGCGGAGCGGTCGCTGGTGATGCAGGGCCTGGTGCTGGCGGCGGCGCTGTTGGCGGCGCTGGTGACGCTGCTGCACGCGCTGCGGCGCGGGGTGCTGGAGCGTCTGTCGGGGCTCCACCGGCAGATCGAGCGGGTGGAGCAGGACGCGGACCTGTCGCGGCGGGTGACGTGTGAGGGCTCGGACGAACTCTCGTCGCTGGCGCAGGCGATCAACCGGCTGCTGGGCGCGACCGAGCACGCCCAGGGTGAGTTGTCGCGCTCGGAGGAGCGGTTCCGCACGATGGCGGACGATGCGCCGATCGCGATCTGGACGGCCGACGCGCAGGGGCGCTGCACGTTCTTCAACCGCGCGTGGCTGGAACTTGCGGGGCGGGATGCGTCGGCGCTGTTCGGGGAGGGGTGGCTGGAATCGATCGACGCGGCGGACCGCGAGCGGGTGAGCGAACTGTACCGCAACCACCTGCTGGCGCAGGAGCCGTTCGAGGTGGAGACGTGCATCGTGCGTCCGGGCGGGGCGCGCCGGTGGATCCTGGCGCGCGGCGTGCCGCAGTTCGACCACGAGGCGCGGTTCACGGGGTTCCTGGGCTCGTGCCTGGACATCACGGACCGGCGGGAACTGGAGGAGAGCCTGCGGAGGGCGATCCTGGAGGCGGAGAACGCCAGCCGGGTCAAGAGCGACTTCCTGGCGAACATGAGCCACGAGATCCGCACGCCGATGAACGCGATCCTGGGGTACGCGGACCTGCTGCTGGACCCTGCGCAGGCGGGGGCCGACCGGACGGAGTACTCGCGGACGATCCGGCGCAACGCCGAGCACCTGCTGACGATCATCAACGACGTGCTGGACGTCTCGAAGATCGAGGCGGGGCGGATGATGCTCGAGAGCGTGCCGACGTCGCTGGTGGAGACGGTGGAGGACGTGCTGTCGCTGATGCGTGTGCGCGCGAACGAGAAGGGGATCGACCTGGTGGCCGAGTACCACTGGCCGCTGCCGGCGCAGATCGAGAGCGATCCGACGCGTCTGCGGCAGGTGGTGCTGAACCTGGTCTCGAACGCGGTGAAGTTCACGGACTGGGGCTCGGTGCGGGTGCGTGTGGGTTACTCGCCGGCGGAGCCCGCGCGGGTGACGATCGACGTAGTCGACACGGGCATCGGGATCGAGCGCGAGCAGATCAGGAACCTGTTCCAACCGTTCACGCAGGCGGACATGTCGGTGACGCGCCGGTTCGGCGGTACGGGGCTGGGTCTGACGATCTCGCGGAGGCTGGCGCAGATGCTCGGGGGTGACCTGATGGTCGAGTCCGAGCCGCGCCGAGGCTCGACGTTCACGCTGGTCCTGTTCAGCCCGAGGCTGTGCACGGGGCGGATGCTCACGTCGTTGGAGCAGTCGGCGCGTCCGGAGCGGATGCTCCGGTCGGGCGCGCCGCCGGAGAACCTGCTGGCGGGGGTGCGGATCCTGCTCGCGGAGGACGGCGTGGACAACCAGCGGCTGATCTCGCTGTTCCTGCGCGGGGCGGGTGCGGAGGTTCGGATCGTCGACAACGGGCGCGACGCGGTGGAGGCGGCGCTGGCGGGTGCGGCGGGGGCCGGCGAGGGTTCGGTGCGGCCCTTCGACCTGGTGCTGATGGACATGCAGATGCCGGTGATGGACGGGTACACGGCGACGCGGACCCTGCGCCAGCGCGGGTACGCGCGCCCGATCGTGGCGCTGACGGCGCACGCGATGGCGGACGATCGCGGCAAGTGCCTGCGCGCGGGGTGCGACGAGTACATGACCAAGCCGGTGGGCCGCGCGAGGCTGGTAGAGATGTGCGCGGAGATGAGCCGCGCGAAGCGTGCGGCGAGCGCGTGAGGCTCAGGCCTCGGGGGTGGCGAGGGCCTTGACGCCTCCGGTGGGGCCCTTGTGGGCCAGGAGCAGGAGCGAGTTCAAGACCACGACCAGGGTGCCTCCCTCGTGCGCGAGGACGCCGACCCAGAGCGGGACGGGGCTGCCGATGCGCGAGCCCACGAGCGTCCAGACGGCCATGACGACCAGCGCCGCGAGCGCGAGGATGAAGTTGATCGCGATGGTGCGCCGGACGCGGCGCGCGAGGCGCACGGCCCATGGCACCTCGCTCAGGTCGTCGGAGAGCAGGACGATGTCGGCGTTCTCGAGCGCGGCGTCGGAGCCGATGGAGCCGATGCCGATGGCGACGTCGGCTGCGGCGAGCGCGGGGGCGTCGTTCACGCCGTCGCCGATGACGCCGGTGAAGACGTGCTTTGGGCGCTGGTTGTTGCCCGGGGCCGGGCCGGCGGCGGTCGCCGCGTCCGAGACGCCGCTCTTGATGCGTTCGACCCAGGCGACCTTGTCGCCCGGCAGGAGCTGGGCGTGGAACTGGTCGAGTCGGAGTTGCTGGGCGACGGCGCGGGCGGTGAGTTCGTTGTCGCCGGTGAGCATCACGACGGGGCGGACGCCCAGGTCGTGGAGTTCGCGGACGAGGGTCTCGGCGCCGGGTCGGACGCTGTCGGCCAGGACGATGACGGCGGCCTGCTCGTCGTGGGCGATGACGACGCCGATCTGGCCGCGTTCCTGGACGCTCTCGAGCACGTCCTGCACCCGTTGGCGGAGGCAGGCGGGGATGAGTTCGTTGGTGAAGACGAGGGTGCCCAGGCGTGCGGGGACCATCCGGCCGGCGTTGGGGGAGGTGCTGTTGGGGCTGACGCGCAGGCGTGCGGAGACGCCGCGGCCGGCGATGAAGGCGTGGTGCTCGCCGGGGAGTGGCGCGATGTTGCGGGCCTTGGCGGCGTCGATGATGGCGCGGGCGATGGGGTGCGTGGATTCGCTCTCGAGTGCGGCGGCGGCGGCGAGGAGGGAGTCCTCGTCGGACCATCCGACGGCGTGGATCTGCTTGACGCGGGGCTTGCCGACGGTGAGGGTGCCGGTTTTGTCGAAGCAGACGGCGCCGAGGCGGGAGAGGCGCTAGATGGCCTGGCCGCCCTTGAAGAGGACGCCGGCGCGGGCGGCGCGGGCGATACCGGCGAGCGTGGCGGTGGGCGTGGCGATGATGATGGCGCAGGGGGAGGCGACGATGAGCAGGGTGATGGCGACGTAGAGGGCGCCCACCTCGGTGGCGTGCGGGCCGGCGGCGCCTTCGAGGCTCTGCCCGGGCCGGCTCCAGAGGGGCGCATCGAAGAACCGCCACCAGACGAAGAAGACCAGGATCGAGACGACCATGACGCCGATGGCGTAGGGCTCGCTGAAGCGGTCGATGAAGCGCTGCACGGGCTCGCGCTGCTTCTGGGCCTGGATGACCAGGTCGAGGATGCGCTGCAGGCTCGACTCCTTCGCCGGGCGCGTGACGCGCACGCGCAAGGGGTTGCCGACGTTGACGGTGCCGGCGAAGACGTCGTCGCCGATCTGGACGGTGCGCGGGATGGACTCGCCGGTGAGTGAGGCCTGGTTGACGCTGCCGCCTTCGCCCTGGTGGTCGCCGACGGAGAGGACGACGCCGTCGGCGGCGATGGACTCGCCGGGCGGCACCTTGAGCACGTCGCCGGGCACGAGGGCCTCGGGGGCGATCTCCTCCCAAGCCTCTTCCGCGGGCGCGGCGCCGGGGCGGAGGCGGGTGGCGCGGGTAGGAATGAGTTTGTGCAGGGCCTCGACAGCGCGGGTGGTGCGCTGCATGGCGAGGGCTTCGAGCGCGCCGGAGAGGACAAAGAGGAACAGCAGGAGCGCCCCCTCGCCCGGGGCGCCCATAGTCGCGGCGAGCAGCGCGCCGACGACCATCAGCACGTCGATATCGAACTTGCGGTGTCGGAGCGCGTCCCGGGCGGCGCGTCCGCCGTGGAAGAGGCCCAGCGCCAGCGAGGTCCAGGCGCAGGCGCGCGAGACGGGGAGGAGGTCCTGGGACCCGACGTGCCGGAGGATGAAACTCAGCAGGAGCAGGGCGCCGGCGGTGATCGCGGACCAGAGTTCGCCCTTGGCGCTCAAGAGCCACGCCCAAGCGCCGGCGAGCCCGCCGGGGCTTGGGGCTTGGGCGGCCTGGGACTTGGGGGGAGCGCCGGACTGGGTGTCGGTCAGAGTGGTCACGCGCAGGGAGTCTAGAGTCGGGCTATGGAACAGGCGCGCGGAGCGGCGGTATTTCACGGCGCGGGTCGGCGTGGCTTGCCCGGTGGGCGGGCGGGGTGGGCCGGGC
>ERZ795060.3702-NODE-3702-length-13705-cov-4.499121_pt1 | contig 13705 bp, 14 predicted proteins | sample MGYA00375144_ERZ795060 | MGnify/ENA primary metagenome ERZ795060 (study PRJEB30189, sample SAMN05720157) | activated sludge metagenome | isolation source: anaerobic digester from wastewater treatment plant | place: Japan | collected 2015-05-15 ... | reverse complement strand
CCATAACGGTCACAATGTCCGAATACCGCCGCCGTCCTTCGAAAGAGAACCGAGGCGTTCCCACAGGGGGACCACGATCCCCTGCCCCCGGCCCCGGGCTGAAGGAAAGCCGTGATGCCTCTCCTTCCCGAACGCGGGCTCCTGGCCATCGGCCGGAAGTCGCTTTCCCCGGCCGCCGTCCCTTTATCCCCACCGTGGGCCGCAGGGTGACCACCGCGCACCCCCTTGTCCTTCGGGCGCCCCTTCCTCCCAAACGTTGGCTGTAGTTCTCCGCAGCCGGCGTGAGAGGTTCCCGGAGATCCCCTTTCACCCCACCGTGGGCCGTAGTTCTCCCCAGCCGGCGTGAAAGGTTCCCGGAGAGCCCATTTCTCCCCACCGCAGACCGCAGGCCTGGACCGACCACCCATGCAACCGCCAATCGCCGACGGACAGGCGTCTCGATCCCCTCTTGACATCGTGAGTAATGATAATTATCATTCAGCATAATGAGGTTTCATTATTAAACCACCCGTGGATGGTGGGTGGAGTAGTGAGGCGAGAACTTGGCATGGACTTCGAGGGTGTACGGGGACACCGATGCTGATCGGCCGTGACGATCGTCTTCCCGCTCTTACCGTGAATGCCGATCCCTCGTCCCCGCGCGGGGGTCGCGCCCCCGAGGCGATGCCGGGCAAGGAAACCCCGCACCGAGGAGGAACGCATGGCAAGAGACCTTGATCGTTTGTTCATGGTGGCCCGTTCGCAGACTGGGCAGGTCGGCGCTGAGGTGACGGACCTCCTCAGGCAGTGGGTGAACAGGGAGGTCGTGTCGGTCCGGATGGAGTACCGCAAGGAGTACGGGAAGCTCTTCGAGCAAAGATGGCGCTCGCTCGCGACGGACCTCTCGATCGCCAGGCTCACCATGAGCGAGTCCCGGGGAGGGTTCGGGTGGAACAAGGCAGGGGATGCAGCCGGCCTGGCACGTGCCGCATGGGAGATCGGCAGGGCCGACGTCTCCCTCGGGCTGCTGGCGGCCGGGACCTGGATCGTTCACCTCCTCGGCGGCGATACGCCCTGCCTCGAGGCATCGCCAGTCTCGGGCGGTGCCGAAGGCGCACCGAAGGCGTCCTTCGTCCTGCCAGGGCCGGGCATGTCGGGAGAGTCGGATCCCCTCTTCTCGGGAAGGGCCGTCAGGGCGCGCGCGGTCAGGACGAAGACCGGCTACGAGCTGTCCGGACGCCTCCTGAGACCCCTGTGGGCCGGGGCGGTGGCAGACGTGCACGTCATCGTCTGCGCCCTTGACGACGAGCCCTGCATCGCCTTCGTGCGAGCCGGGGCCGAGGGCCTCGCGAGAGGCCCCGCCCTCTCGACGACGGGCCTGAACGCGTGCACGAACGCGGATCTCACCCTCGAGCGCGTGCCGGTCGGCAGCGGTGATATCCTCGTAGGTGCAGACAAGGTCCGCATGCTCTTCTCCTGGATCCACCTCCTCGCCTCCGGGGTGTGCGCCGGCGCCGCCGCCGACTTCTTCGACCTGCTCGCCGACTGGGCGGACTCGCGAACCATCAAGGGCGGCGTGCCCCTCAAGGACAACCCGCTGTGCGCCTCGGTCCTGGCCGAGTCGGCCCAGGAGATCGCGCTGGCCCGCATCCTCGTGCACGATCTCGCCGACGTGGTCGCGTCCGCGGGTGCACCGGAAGAAGGGTCAGCCGAGAGGGCCTTCGTGTACGCGTGCACCATCGGGAGACGCATCCTGGCCGGCCTCATACACGCCCTGAACCGGGGCATGGAACTCATGGGCTCCGCCGGTTACGCAAAGGAGTGGTACGTCGAGAAGCATTGGCGGGACATAAAGAACGTCCAGTCGAGCCTCTCGGGTGTGGGTGCGGGGGTGCCCGAGGCCATGGACGCGGCCAGGTTCTTCTACGGCAGCTCGCCGAGGTGAGGAGGGAGGATCGAGGATGAGACACATAGACGAGTTTTCGCGGCCCGAGGAATACATCTCCCCGTTCGACGCCCATTTCCGGCGTCTCATACGATCGCACCTCGAGGAGTCGGTCATGCCCGTGAGGAGGCGCTTCGACGAGGACTGGAAGGAGCACCGCCTCATCGAACCCGCCTTCGACCGTCTCATGGCCGGCCTCGGCATCCAGAGGGCCCTGTTCCCCGTCGAGTACGGCGGGTGGGGCCTCGCGCGCTCCGACTACGTGTTCAGGATGGGGTACATGCTCTGCGAGGAACTCGGCAGGGCCGACACCGGCATGGCGGTGGCGGTGGCGGTGACCTTCTGGCCGCTCTTGACCATCCTGGTGGAACCGTACGTGAACGAGCGCCTGATCGCCGAGTTCGCGCCCATGTTCTGCAACGCCGACCACGCCGTGTTCGCGGCGAACGCCATGACCGAGCCCCAGGGCGGCTCGGACATAGAGAACCTGGGTCTGCTCGGCGGGAGGACCATCCGCACCACGGCGAGGCTCGAGGGCGACCGGTGGGTGATCAACGGCCACAAGCTCTGGCCCACGAACTCGGGCGGCGTGGCCAAGCTCTTCGGCGTCCCCTGCACCACGAAACCCGGGTCCTCGGACCCCGCAGACTTCGCCTTCATCTTCGTGCCCGCTGACACGCCGGGCGTCACCCAGGGCGGGCCGTACGAGAAGGCGGGCATGGCGGCCGACAAGAACGGGGACATCTGGTTCGAGGACGTGCGCGTCCCGTCCTGGTACCGGGCCCACGGCCCCGGCAGGGACGCCGAGGCGTTCTACCAGCTCATCCCCTTCGGGCAGGTCATGAGCTGCGCCTTCCTCACGGGCGCCATGATGAACCTCTACGAGAGGCTCGTCGAGTTCGTGAACACGCACACCTTCGCGGGCAGGCCCCTCAAGGAACACGACGCGGTCGCCGCCGTGATCGGCCGCATAGCCGGCGACATCGACATTTGCCGAATCCTCGGCCACGAGGCCGCCATGATCGGGGACAGGCGGAACAAGCCCTACGGCAGGCCGCTCGCCAGCGAGCAGGTGGTCGGCCGGGTGCGCAACATCAAGGACTTCATATCGGACACCGCGATCAGGTGTTTCGAGACCGCCATGGACGTGCTGGGCGCCTATGGCGCTGACAGGCAGTGGGACATCGAGAAGCACTGGAGGGACATCAAGATCGTCCAGCTGTGGATGGGAGGCAAGCAGCTCTGCCAGATGGAGGCGGCGAGGTACTTCTTCGACTGCGAGACCTTGTGAGGTGTAGCCATGGACGATACCGCGATCACCGGTTTCATCGAGACGCAGGCGGGCCTGCTCCACGATTTCATGTCGAGCCCACCGGCCAAGGACATGCTGAGGCTTGCGCTCAAGGACATCGACCCGGAATCGGGAAGACGCCTCGTACGCACGCTCATGACCACCGACCCCGAGGTCCCGCTCGCCGTCGCGGGCTCTTTGCCCAGGGCCGCGAACCTCATCATCAAGGCCCTCCTCGAGCTCGCGACCCTCGTGAGGCGCTCCTACCCCGCCCCGCTTCTTACGGGTTTCGTGGGGTCGCTCCTCGAGGAGGTGGACAGGAAAGACCTTGCCCTGCTGAGGTCGGAGATCGCCTTCTTCGTGCGCGAGATCGGCCCCGTGGTCAAGGCGTGGCTCGAATCCTTGGACACCTTAAGCGGAGACGACCCCGCCGAAGGCTCCGAGAAAGGGGGCAGGCCATGACGCGACCCCGCCTCGACAGACGACCGAAAGGCGCCCTGGAGGCCCTCCTTTCCTCCACCCTCTTCAAGGACGTCCTCAGGACCGCCCTGAACTCGGCGGACCCCGCACGGGGCGCCGAGGCCGTGAACACGATGCTCGGGAGAGACCCGGAGGCGGCCTTCGCCCTCGTCTCAAGCATCCCCGCGGCCGTGAACACCCTCGTGAGCGCCCTCACGGAGCTCGCTCTCAGGCTCGGGAACTACCCGCCCGCCCTCGCAGGCTCGATGGCCTCGGCCATCGCCCGGGACGTCAACAAGGATGTCGTGCGGGCCTGCGCGGCAGCCTGGAAGGGGCTCGCAAGGGGTGTCTTGGCCTCCCGTCCCGACCTTGCCGCACACCTCCTGGTGACCGTGGGCGTCCGGGTCAAGGCGGGGGCCCTCAATGCGCTGGCGAGGTTCATAAACGACGTGCACAGGCATGATCCCGGCGTCTTGAGCGCGTTCTTCGCCGAGGTCCTGCGGAGGGTCGACGGCGACCAGGCGAGGAAGGCATGCCTGGCGCTTGCGAACGCCTTCCTGGACCAGCGCTGGGGCATCCCCTCCTTCGCGGCGGAGCTGCTCGCCACCAGGGCAAGGAGGTCGATCGAGCGGCTCCTCGGGAAAGCGTCCGGAAAGGCCATGGGCCATGAGGGATGAGGCTGCGCCCATGAACATGAAGAGATCGAGGCACACCACCAGGGAAAGGCGGAAGGACAAACGCCATGACGGCAAGGCCGCCTTCGCCCCGGTCGCCGCCCTGTCGCCCGGGGACCTGATGGAAAGAAAGCGGCAGCTCGTCAAGGACACGATCATAAAGGTGGCGGAAGAGCTCTTCGCCTCCCAGGGCTACCACAACACCCAGATCATCGACATCGTGAAGGCCGTCGGCATGTCGGCAGGCACCTTCTACAACTACTTCAGGGACAAGCGCGACCTGTTCGAGCAGATCACCAAGCGGAACTTCGAGACGTTCAGGGCCATGATCAAGAAGCTCAGGGAGCCCATCGACATATGGGACCGCTCCGACAGGATCGCGAAGCTCTTCGAGACCTACACCGCGTATTTCGACTACATCGACACGCACCGCCAGCAGTTCCTCATCCTCCTGCGCGGGGGGTTCGGCGTCGACGAGGAGTTCGACGGGAACGTCTGGCGGCACTACAGCGACATAGCGAAGGACCTGGCCGAGGATATCCAGTCGTGGATCGACATGGGCATCATCGCCGGCCTGAACCCGTACACGCTGGCCTATGCCGTGGTCGGGATGGCCATGCACCTGGGCCACAGCTACCTCATGGAACAGAGGTTCTCGAGGGAAGAGGCGATATCGACCCTGACCTCGCTCAGCAACAACATGTTCGAGTCCTACCTCACCGAGGCGGGGAGGATGGCGCTCGAGAGACCGGGAACCAGAGACACGGGAGGTGCAGATGGGGACGCAGAACGGTCATGATTCGCCGGAGCGGATCCTCGCCGGCATGATCGCCGATGCCATCCGCTCGGCGGGGACCAGGCGCATGGGGGCACTGGTCGCGGAGGAACTCGCGCGGCCATGGTCCGCGAAAGGGGCATTGAGGAGGGCCGCGGCCTGGTGCGTGAAGAAGACCTCCACCCTGCTCGCCGGTGCGGACAGGACGGGATCCCCAAGGCTCTCGGCGGACCTGGGCAGGTTCGTGACCGCGTGGGCGCACAAGATCAACGAAGACCACGCGCGAAGGCCCGACTGCCACGCGGCCGCGCGCAAGGAGACCATAGAGGGCTTCATCGAGCACACCGACTTCGGCGAGCTCAGGGAGGCCTTCCAGGGCGCCGCGCCCTGTGTCCTCGGGACGATCGGGGTGTTCAACGAGGCCCTGTGGAAGTACCCCGCCAAGGTCGGCAGCATCCTGGGCGCCCTGCTCGAGATCGTGAACACCGCCGTTGCCTCCCTGTCCGAGCTCCTGGCGCCGATAGAGAGGAAGGTCGGGCCCGACCTCCTGGCCGACCTCGTCCTGTCGCTTCTCAGGAAGCTCGATGCGCAGGCGCTGTCCGCGCTCGCCAACCGCACCTTCGAGACCATACGCCGCCTGCACACGGGCAGCCTTCTTTTGTCCAGGTCAGGCAGGCCCCTGTTCCAGGTGTACCTCACGGAGAAACTGGAAGAGTTCCTCTCCAAGACGGACCCCGTCCTGTTCGTCAAGGCCAAGAAGGCGCTCGACGAGGACCGGGTCGCGGTGGCCGGTGCCCTGGCCGATGCCCTCTCCAAGCACCCGGGGTTCGTGACCGCACTGGTGGCGGCATCCGGCGCCGTGGCGACGAACACCTTCAAGTGCGCGTCCAGGAAGGCCTCGCTCATGGACGATCTCGACAGGGAGGCCCTCTCCCAGGCGGTCTCGGAAGCCCTCGGCGGGCTTGACCTCTTCGAGCTCGGGCAGGCCCTCGAGACCGTCTCCAGGGTCTTCAACGACCTCTACGACCTCAGGCCGGATCTCGTGCGTTCCACCATGGCCGCCCTCGCGGACTCCCTGGCGGGCCCGGAGTTCACCAGGGCCCTTGGCCGGGTATTCGCGGAGGCACTCCAGGCCTTCTCGCCCTTGCTCGAGGACCTCAAGTCGACCTCCGTGGGCATGCAGGCGGCACGAGGAGGTGCCTCATGATCGAGACGCTGAGAAAGGCCGCCCGCTCCATCGGCAACCCTTCCCTCCAGGCCTGGAATGAAGGAGGGGGGAAGGTCCTGGGGTACCCGTGCACCTTCGTGCCCGAAGAGATCATCGACGCCGCAGGGATCCTGCCCTACCGGCTCAGGGGGATCACCGCAGGCACCATGTCCATAGGCGACGCCTACTTCGGGCCGGTCATCTGCAGCTTTCCCAAGTGCATCCTCCAGCTGGCGGGCCAGGGGTCCTACGGCTTCCTCGACGGCGCGGTCGTGGTGAACGGGTGCGACTCCATGAGGAGGCTGCACGAGTGTTGGAGAAAGGCATCCGAGGACATACCGGGGACCCTGCCCGGTTTCTTCCACTACATGGGGGTCCCGCACAAGGCGACGGACTACAGCATCGAGTGGTTCAAGGAAGAGCTCGGCATCCTCGCGAGGAGCATCTCGGACCACTTCGGCACCCCTGTCACGACGGACTCCCTCAGGAGGTCCATCCGGCTCTTCAACGAGATCAGGTCGCTGTTGTCCGAGCTCGACGAGATGAGGATGTCCGAGACGTGCCCTGTCACGGGTTCGGACGCTGCATCCATCGTCCTGGCCGGCTTCGCCATGCCGAGGGAGGAATACCGGGAAACCCTCGGGAAGGTGATGGCGAGGCTGAGGAAGTCCAAGCCCGTCTCCGACGGCAAGGTGCGGCTCATGGTCGTGGGCAGCGCGAGCGACGATGCGGACTTCGTGGAGCTCGTCGAGTCCACGGGCGCGATCGTGGTGAGCGACTGCATGTGCTTCGGGGCGAGATCGTTCCTCAAGCGCGTGGACGAGGACGCCGACCCGATCGAGGCCCTTGCCGAGCGCTACCTGGGCGGCAACCTCTGCCCCCGCATGTTCGGGTGGTACAAGGACAGGCTCGCCTTCGTGAGAGACCGCGCCCTGAGATCGCGGGTCGACGGGGTCATCCTCCAGAACATCAGGTTCTGCGACCTTCACGGCTCAGAGAACGGGCTCCTCGAGAGGGACCTCGAGGCCGAGGGAATCCCGTGCATGAGGATAGAGAGGGAGTACGGACCCCTCGTGGAGACCGGCAGGATAAAGATGCGCCTGGACGCCTTCATGGAGCGTATCCGCACGGTGGGGGGGAGGCGGTCTTGAAGCCGGAAACCAGGGAGTACCGTTACGACTGGAATATCTGGACCATCATGGAGAACGCCGCGCTCGTCAAGGACGGCACGGACAAGGAGTACGAGAGCCTGCTCGGGCTCATCCCCCACTTCGCCGACGCCCTGGACATCTTCATACGCCAGGGCGAGCCCGGGGTCAGGTTCATCAAGCTCGTGGCGAACTACATCCGGGCGTGCATCGAGGCGAAGGCCCTGGGCAAGAAGACGGTGCTCACCTCGTTCTCCATGGCCACGCCCATCCTGTACGCCTTCGACCTCGTCCCCATCTGCCTGGAGGCGTTCACGATCTTCGGCACGGTGGTGCTCAAGCGGGGCACCACGGAATTCCTGGACTACTGCTGCGAGATAGGGTTCACAGAGACCTCCTGTTCCTCCCAGCGAGGGGCCCTCGGCGCGTACCTCTCGGGGCTCGCGGTCAGGCCGGACATGATCGTGTGCAACGCACCCGGGTGGTGCGACTCCAACGCCAACTCCTATTCCTTCGCCGCGTCCTACCTGGACGTGCCCTTCTTCCAGCTGAGCTACCCCCCCGAGGTCTCGGGAAAGCGCGCCAGGGACTTCCACAGGCGGGACTACCTCGACCTCGTGGCCTTCCTGGAAGAGAACACGGGCAGGAAGCTCGATATCGACAGGCTCAGGCGGCTGGTCAGCGAAGCGGCCAGGCAGGACGCGCTCATCTCGGAGATCTCCGACCTCCAGGCGATCGTGCCCAACCCGGTACCGAACGTGTTCGAACTCATGGTCTACGGTGCGAGGAGCTTCGCGAGCGGCCTCGAGGAGCTCACCGCCCTCCTCGAGTCGATGGTCGCCTCCTGCAGGCAGAACGCCCGGAGGAAACTCTCCGGCAGGGGTACGACGTCAGAGAGCGGCCGGGGCCTGTTCTGCTACATCGACCACTACACCACCGACGCGAGACTGTGGGCGTGGATGGACACGAGGAACCTGAGCCACCTCGGGTCGATCCTCTGCAGGTACTGGTACGGGGAGGCCGGCTTCGTGAAGGGGTACGACGAGGGCTACACCTACTCTTGCGCAACGCTTGCGGACATGATCGACTCGCTGGCCGACATGACCGCCAGGATGCCCATGGTCAAGCAGATCAGGGGGCCCTACGACGCGCCCGGCATGTGGCTCGAGGACAACCTCCACCTCGCACGGCTCTACCAGGCCGACTTCGTGGTCTACTTCAGCACCGTGGGGTGCAGGAACACCTGGGGCGCCGTGAAGCTCCTCGTGAGGGACCTCGAGCGCATGAACATCCCCACCCTGCTCTTGTTCGTGGACGCCTTCGACGACCGGGTGGCGTCCTGGGAATCCATAACCGACAGGCTCGAGGAGTTCCTCCACGTGCGGGGGATCTCCTGCGGCGGGCCCGACAAGGCCTCGTGGAAGGCCTGAGGAGGTGCCATGAAAAGAGAAGAGACGGCGATCGAGGTGCTCTGCGACATCGCCCTGGATCCAGCCAGGATGCTCGCGGAGAGGCAGCGGGCGATCGACGCGCTGACCCTCTTCAAGGAGGCCTCGCTCGGGGCGCTCGAACGCATCGAGCGGACCACGGACAACCTGGTGCTCAAGGAACGCGCCAGGCTCTACGTGCAGCGGATCAAGGACGGCGTGATCGTGAGCATGAACCTGTGAGGGTGACGCCATGAGGGAGTCCACGAGGGAATACCGTTTCGACTGGATGTTGTGGAGCATCCTCGAGAACGCCTCGAGGAGCACGGACGGCACACCCAAGGAGTACCGGTCCCTTTTGGATCTCGTTCCCCACTTCTCGGAAGTGCTCGACACCTTCGTCAGGCAGGGCGAGCCCGGTCTCAGGTTCCTCCGCCTCATAGCCAGGTACGCGGACATGTGCAGCAGCGCCAACGAGCGCGGGAAGCTCGCGGCGCTCACCACCTTCTGCATGGCGACCCCCATCCTGCACGCCTTCGACGTGGTGCCCGTCATGCTCGAGGCCCTCACCGTCCTCGGCACCGTCGTCCTCAAGAGGGGCACCTCCGAGTACCTGGACTACTGCTGCGAGGTGGGCTTCACGGAGACCTCCTGTTCGGCGCAGAGGGGTTCCCTGGGCGCCTTCCTCGCCGGGGGGGCCGTCAGGCCCGATTTCGTCGTGTGCGACACGCCCGGCATCTGCGACACCAACGCCAATTCCTTCGCCTTCGCCTCCGCCTTCCTCGACGTGCCCTTCTTCCAGATCAACTACCCGCCCACGCTGACGGACGAGCGTGCCCGGGCGTACCACCGGGCGGACTTCGCTTCCCTCGTCTCGTTCCTCGAGGAGCGCACGGGCAAGAGGCTCGACGAGGAGAGGCTCATGGAGGTCATGAGGGAACTGGCGAGGCAGGACGCGCTGGCCAGCGAGCTCATCGACCTCATGAGGATCAGGCCGTGCCCCGTGCCGGGCATCTACGACCTCATGCTCTACGGCGGCAGGTTCATGATGAGCGGCACGAGGGAGTACACGGAGCTCCTGGAGTCCATGCTCGAGGTGGCGAGAGAGAACGCCCGGCTGAAGAGGTCGGGAACGCGCACCGGTGTTGAACGAGCGCGGGGGCTGTTCTGCTATATCGACCACTACACCACGGACGCCAGGTTCTGGGACTGGATGGAGACGAACGAGGTCAGCCACCTGGGGTCCATCCTCTTCACCTTCTGGAACGCGGACGCGCCGTACGCCAGGGGGAGGGAGGAACAGGGCTACACCCTCGACTGTTCGTCCCTGGATGCCGCCCTGGACTCGCTGTGCGACCAGATGTCGCGCATGCCCATGATAAAGCAGATCAGGGGCCCGTACGACGCCCCGGGCATGTGGCTCGACGACGTGCTTGCCGAGGCGAGGCTCCTCCAAGCGGATTTCGTCGCCTACATCGGGAGCATGGGCTGCCGCAACAGCTGGGGGATGAACAAGCTCCTGGTCAGGGACCTCGAGCGACAGGGCATCCCTGCCGTCATACTCTTCGCCGACGCCTTCGACGACAGGGTTGCGTCGTGGGAGACGGTCACGGAAAGGTTGTCCGAATTTCTCACTGTCAGGGGGATCATCTCATGATCGTGTCAGGTTGCGACGTAGGGTCTCTCGCCACCAAGGCGGTGATCCTCAACGAACGGTCGGTACTGGCCCAGGCCGTTGTCCCATCGAGCTTCGACCCGGCGCGCTCGGCCGACGAGGCCATGGGCAGGGCCCTCGAGCAGGCCGGGCTCAGGCTGTCGGACATCCGTTACTGCGTGGGCACCGGCTACGGGAGGGAGCGCATACCCTTCGTGTCGAAGGCGGTCTCGGAGATCGCCTGCCACGCCAAGGGGGCCCACTGGCTCATACCCACGGCGAGGACGGTGATCGACATCGGCGGCCAGGACTGCAAGGCGATCAGGCTGGATGCACGGGGCAACGTGGTGAAGTTCCTCACGAACGACAAGTGCGCCGCAGGAACGGGCCGCTTCCTCGAGGTCATGGCGAGGATCCTGGGCCTGGGCCTCGAGGAACTGGGGAACCAGCGGGGCAAGGCCGGCGAGCCCATCCAGCTCGCCAGCACCTGCACCGTGTGGGCCCAGGCCGAGGTCATCCATCACCTCAACGCCAAGAAGGACATAGCCGATATCGCGCACGCCGTGAACAGGGCCATGGCCGCCCGCGTCGCCATCCTGGCGCGGGGCGTCGGCATCGAGAGGGATCTGGTGATGACGGGCGGGGTCGCGAAGAACAAGGGGGTGACCTCGACGCTCGAGGAGCTCCTCGGGACAGGCATCAGGAGGCTCAGGCTGGACCCCCAGGTCATCGGCGCCCTGGGTGCCGCGGTCATCGCGAAGGAACAGGCAGAAGGGGGCAAGGCATGATCACCGCGGGACTGGACATCGGGTCGCTGAGCGCCAAGGCCCTCATCCTGAGGGACGACGAGATCCTCGGCTGGCACGTGATCGCCGCGAGGCCGGACCCCGAGGATTCCGCGAGGGAGGTCATGGCCGGTGCACTCGGGAAGGCTGGTCTCTCGATGGACGACATCGAGTTCACGGTCGGCACGGGGTACGGGAGGAAGGCGGTGCCGTTCGCCAGGGCCGTCGAGTCCGAGATATCCTGCCACGGCATGGGCGCGGGATGGCTCATGCCGGGCGTGCGCACCGTCATCGACATCGGCGGCCAGGACGCCAAGGCCGTGAGGATAGACGACAGCGGCCGGGTCGTGAGGTACGCGTACAACGACAAGTGCGCCTCGGGAACCGGCAGGTTCCTCGAGATCGTGGCGGGCGTGATGGGCATAGGCCTCGACGAGCTGGGCCCTGTCTCCTTGCGGGCCAGAAACCCGGTCTCGCTGTCGAACCAGTGCGTGGTCTTCGCCGAGACCGAGATCATATCCCTCATCAACGAGGGCAGGGACAAGGCCGACATCGTCGCCGGCCTGCACCGGGCGCTCGCCCACAGGGTGGCGTCTCTCGCCCGCTCCATAGAGCCCGAACCCGCCGTTGCGATGACCGGGGGCGTCGCGAAGAACCCCGGCATGTTCAAGGCGCTCGAGGAGGCGCTCGGCACGGGCATTACCAGGTGCGACATCGACCCGCAGGCCATCGGCGCCCTCGGTGCCGCCCTCATCGCGCGCGAGAGGGCGGCCAAGGGTGGGGCCGGCGCGTGAACCAGGCGGGGCGTCACCGGCAAGACAGGCGCTTCTCGGGCTGGTCCCCGAGGGCCATGGAAGGTGGCATGGAACTCTTCGCAGAGACCATACAGCTCCTCAGGTCGTTCGCCGCGGCTGCTGGCGGCAGGAGGCTGGACGCCGGCGCACGGCCCCCGTGGCCCCCGGGGGGCAGGGGGTGCGTGGTCTTCAAGGAGGATACGGTGCTCGAGCTCGGCGGGCCCTCCACCGAGTCCATGAGCGCAGTCTTGTGGACCTGCGGGGCCGAGGAGGTCCACGGAGGCTCGATCACCCTCGTGGGTCCCGACTTCGCAGAGGCCCGTACGCCCGGGCTCCCCTTGGGCCTCGTGAACATCGTGAAGGTCGACACCGTGGAGCCCGACGACGCGGCGTACCTCATGCGGGACCTCGAGCTCGTGCCCTTCGAGCTCGACCTCAAGGGGTTCATGGTCCGTTCCTCCTCGGTCAAGCATAGTCTCAGGTGCAGGATCGGGACCCAGGCGCCCCGGGATTGCGTCTGCGCGGCGGGCCTGGCTGGCGCCCTGGGCCGCCTGTACCTGGAGAAACCCCGCGTCCTGGCCGTGGAGACGCTCATCGTCACGTCTGCCGGCCGGGACATGGAGGATCTGCGGAAGATCCTGGACCCCGCACTGGCGAAGATCGAGGCGTTGTACCGGGCGGCCTCCGGCGAAGAGTTCGACTGCGCATCGTGCGATTACCGCGACGTGTGCTCGGAGGTGGAGGAAATCAGGAGACTTCACGAGGCGTTCATGAGGAAAACGAGGGAGGCTGTCAATGGGTGAGCCCGTACGTATAGCGATCTGCGGCAAGGGCGGGGTCGGCAAGACCTCGGTGGCGGCGGTCATGGTGAACTGTCTCAAGGGCGAACCGGGGCCGAGGAGGATCCTCGCCATAGACGCGGACCCTGCCTGCGGTCTCTCGCTCGCCCTCGGGGTGGAGGTCAAAAAGACGGTGGACGACATCCGCAGGGAGGTCGTCTCCGATGCGAAGCGCGGTGCCGCGAGGCCCGAGCCGCTGACCGTGAGGCGGATCGAGCACGACCTCTTCGACGCCCTGCACGAACAGGACGGCTTCTCCCTCCTCTCGATAGGGAGGCCCGAGGACGAGGGATGCTTCTGCAAGGTGAACTCCCTCCTCAAGGACCTCATCGCCGAGCTCGCGCACGCCTTCGACTTCGTGGTCATAGACGGGGAGGCAGGTGTTGAGCAGATCAACAGGAGGGTCATGAAGCAGGTGGATTACCTGGTTGCGGTCACGGACACCTCGCTGAAGGGGATCGAGGTCGCCCGCACCATAGCGCACCTCGCGCTCGACAACGCCGCGGTCGACTGCAGGGAGCTGGGTCTCGTCGTGAACCGGGCCCGCAGCGAAGAGGAAGCCAGCATGGTGTGCGCCAGATCCGGCCTCGAGGCGTGGGGCTGGATACCCGAGGAAGAGGCGGTGCGCAGGCTGGACCTCGAGGGCGTCCCGCTGCACGCCCTCGGGCAGGACTCGCCGGTGGTGAGATCCGTGCGCTCCGTCCTGTCCCGCATGATCACACGGTAAA
>ERZ795060.3699-NODE-3699-length-13713-cov-4.480451_pt1 | contig 13713 bp, 9 predicted proteins | sample MGYA00375144_ERZ795060 | MGnify/ENA primary metagenome ERZ795060 (study PRJEB30189, sample SAMN05720157) | activated sludge metagenome | isolation source: anaerobic digester from wastewater treatment plant | place: Japan | collected 2015-05-15 ... | reverse complement strand
TATATTTTCACTTTTACCAAGATTCATGTAAGTAAAATTTTTCTTTATAATTTTAGAGAGAATTCAAAAAAAATAGGAAGATATGATAAATTTGAAATTACATTTGAAATTCCTTATATTTTTGAAAATCCTTTTAAACCAGATTTAAAGATAAAAGGAGTTTTTACTTCACCATCAGGTAAAATTTATGAAACTTTTGCTTTTTTCTACCATGATTATTTGAGAACAATTTATGATGAAGGTGAGAAGTTAATTCCATATGGAAAAAGTGAGTGGAAAATAAGATTTACACCTTGTGAGACAGGGAGTTATACTTACAAGATAAAGGTTTTAAAGGATAATGAAGAAAATGAAATCTATAAAGGAAATTTTGAAGTTTATGAAAGTAATAAAAATGGAGTTGTTAACTGGGATAAAAACGATAGGTATTACCTTTCTTTTTCAAATAGCAAATTTTTCTATCCAATAGGTCATACTTTAAGGTCACCTGATGATGAAAGAAGCCCTTATAATTATGAATTTACTTATAGAAAAGGACTTGGGACTTTCGCTTATGATAAATATTTCAAAAAGATGGCTGAAAATGGAGAAAATTATGCAAGGGTATGGATGGGTGTATGGTGGGTTGGAATTGAATGGAATTATAATTATGCACCACATTACAAAAATCTTGGTAGATATAGTTTAGAAAATTCATGGAAACTTGATTATATTTGTGATATTGCTGAAAAATATGGAATTTTTATGGACTTAACTTTGATAAATCACGGTCAGTTCAGTATCAATCCAGATGCTGAATGGTGGGATAATCCTTATAATGAAATAAATGGTGGTTTTTTGAAATCTCCTGATGAGTTTTTTGTAAATGAGAAAGCAATAGAATATTTTAAGCAGAGAATGGATTATATTGTTGCAAGATGGAGTTATTCTCCAAATATAGTTTTCTGGGAGTTCTGGAATGAAGTGGATTTGACAGGTTTTTATTCTTCTGAAAAAGTCAGATACTGGCATAAAGTAATGTATCCTTACTTAAAATCAATAGACCCTTATAAAAAACCAATCTCAACCCATTATTGCAGAAGAGAAGATGACCCTATGGTATGGATAATACCTGAACTTGAATCCCTTGTGGGTAATGCATATCATAATTTAATTGTGGATAGTATAAGAGATTATTATGAAAAAAGAAAATTTTATGGAAAACCGATGTTTGTAAATGAGTTTGGAGTTGGAAAAGACAGATTTTTTCTTGAGGATAATTTACATGGGGGTATATGGTCTTCTTCAATGATGCCTATGTTTGGAGTTGCTCTTTTCTGGTGGTGGCCATTTATTGACCATTTTGACCTTTATTTTCATTATAAAGCACTTTCAAAATTCTGGGAAAATGAAGACAGAAGGAATAAGTTTTTACAGGTATCTGATGGTAAAATAAGAGGGAAAGATGTTGATTTTGTTGGTATCCAGAATAAAGAAGAGGGATTTTTTTGGATATTTGATAGAAAAATTTTTAACAGTCAACTTAAAAGAATAAAACCAGTAAAAATTGAAAATGCAGTTTTATATTTAAAAGGATTTTTGCCGGGGAAGTATAAAATTGAGTTCTGGGATACTTATAAAGGAGAAATAGTAAAAGAAATGTTTTATGAAAATAAAAAAGATATTGAAATTTCAATTATTCCTTTTGAAAAAGACATCGCTTTAAAAATAAAGAGACAAAAATGAGAAATATTTATTTATTCTTTTTAATTCTACAGTTTTTTGTTTTTTCTGAATACAGATATTTGTTGAATTTATCCTGTGAAAATAAAAAACTCCTTGAAACATTTAAAATTGCCTCCTTTAATTTTATTTCAGGAAAGGAAAAATATGATGATATTAAAATTATTGATGAAAATGGAAAAGAATGTGAAATCTCTGGAGTTAATTTTTTAAAAGATGAGATGGAAATTTTTTTTAAACCAACAGATTCAATTAATTATAAGGTTTTTATCGGTTACAGTGAAAAAAACAGATTATACAAAGAATTTAAAAAAGGAAATATTTTGATAGATGATTATATTTTTCCAGATTCAATTAAATCCGGTGTATGGTTATGGACTGAAAAATCACTCTCAGGAATTTATTCTCATACCGGTACTGCTGGTTTTTCTTTCCACAGAGTCAGTTTTCCAAAACAATTTTCTATAGGTTCAGATGATAAAATTATTTCTTATCTTTTCATAGAAGAAGAAAATGCTCCAGAAGAGATAATTATAGAAGTTATTTCAAGATATAGAAGACACTATTATTTTTCTTTCGGTAAGGATGTAATAAATATGAAAGGTATGAATAAAGAAAAAATTGGAGAACTTCCAGAAATAGGAAAATGGACAAAAATTGAAATACCTCTTTTAAAAATAAGAGAAAAAAACATAGAAGGAATTGGTTTTTATAACGATAAAGGAAGGGTTTACTGGGACATGACTTCTATAAATGAAATACCTGTTAAGATGAAAATTAGAAAAGTTGAAAATTTAAAGTCACCCAATACTCCCTATTTTAATTATGAGATTGAAGGTCCATTTACTATTGATAATAAAAAAATAACAATTTTGAAACTTGATACATCCTGTTTTTTATCTGATAAATATTTGTGGGAAATTGATGGAAAAGTATATACCGGTGAAAAAATTGTTGTAAAGTTAGAAGGAGAAAAAAAAGAGATAAATATAAAACTAAAAACAGAGAAAAATAAAATATCTGGAGAGTTTATCCATAAAATAAGTTTAGGAGATGGAAAAGAAATAAAGACCATTTTTAATATTCTTCCTTTTGAAAATTTTATATATGAGGATGAAAAACTTTATATACCAATTAGAGTTGAAAATATATCTGACATTCCTTTAGTATTAACTCTTGCATCTCAAAACAATAAAAATGAATTTTATTTTCTCCCAGGAAAAGAAAATGGGAAAACAATGACTTTGTTTTTAAATCCTGAAAATGAAATAAAAATTGGGATTTATTTTTATGATGCGAAACTCGCTGAAAAAACTATAAATGTGGTGGATTTAAATGAAAAGGATTTTTTTGTTGATGGTGTTTTTTTAAAGAAAAATAATTCTTACCTTATATTTAAAATTCCTGAATATACAAATATAAAAAAAACTACTGGATTTTCAAAAATAATTTTTATTGGAGATTTTCCAGACGAGTTAATTCAATTTTTTAAAGAAAAAGGAATAGAAGTTTTAAATATATCCGAGGTAAAATATGTAAATTATCTTTTTAATGAATTTAAGTTTATTCAGGAAATTCAGGATAAAATAAACAGCGATTCTTTTGTTGTTTTATTTCCATTTATAAATTCTCTTTTAAGAAGGCATAGAATAAATGAATGGGAAAAGGTTTATGATGCAATTTTATATCTTTTATCACAAAAAAATTCAAATATAATTGTGGTTTCTCCATTTCCTTCATATCCTTATTTAGAAGTTCTTCAACCATATAGAGAAAAAATTAAGAAGATTTCTGAAAAAAGAAATTTTTATTTTCTTGACTTATATAAAATCTTTTCTGAAATTGAAAATGGTGAAAGATTTTTTAAAACGAATGAGTATGTTTATAAAAATTTACCTGATAAAGAGGGTTTTGAAATAATTATAAATGAGATTAAAAAAATTATTGAAAATGAAAAAAATTTTAATAATCAGAGAGGGAGCACTCGGTGATTTAATTTTAACATTTCCTGTTTTTTTCAGTTTTAAAAAAAATGGGTACAGAGTTTTTGCAGGAGGAAAGGGTATTTATAAAAATTTTATTGAAAAGTATGGAAATGTTGAGAAATTTATTCCACTTGATTCAAGTGAATATCTTTTTTTCTTTGAAAGAGAGAATACCAAGTTGAAAGGTTTTCTTAAAGATTTTGATATTATTATTGCCTACACAGATGAAAAAGAAATAATAGGAGAAAATCTAAAGAAAAATTTTATGAATAAAATAATTTTCCACCCTGTTAAAAAGGAGAAATTGAATATCCACATTACAGATTATTTAATGAAGCCAGTTAAGGAAATATTTAATAAAAATTTATATTTTTCTATAAATTTAAATTTAAAAAATAAAGGAGAATTTTTTTTAATTCATCCGGGAAGCGGAAGTAAAGATAAAAACTGGGGGAAAGAGAAGTTTTTGAAACTTTCAGAAAATCTGAAAAATGTAAAATTACTTCTTGGACCTGCAGAAGAAAATGAACTTTCATTCTGGAAGAGAAATTTTAAAGGAGAAATTTTTTTTAATCTTGATTTAGAAGATATTATTAAAATTGCCGAAAGAACTATTGCTTATATTGGAAATGATTCCGGAATTACTCACCTTTTCAGTATTACAGGAGTAAAAACAATTGCTATTTTTGGACCTACTTCACCTTTTATTTGGGGTCCGAGAGGAAAAAATGTTAAAATTGTTTACAAAAATTTGGAGTGCAGTCCTTGTGTATATGAAAAAATGAAAAATTGTACAGATAAAAAATGTTTGGAAGAGATAAAAGTTGAAGATATTCTTTCTTTTATTTCGGACGGTTAAAATTAGATGTTAAAAGGATTTGATAAATTTAAAGGAGGATGGTATATGGAAAAGGCAGTTATTTTTGATGGAAGTAAAGGTAAACTATTTGGGGTTATTCATATTCCAGAAAAGGAGAAATCACCCGGAATTGTACTTTTTCATGGTTTTACTGGAAATAAATGTGAAAGTCACTTTATATTTACAAAACTCGCAAGAAAATTATGTAGGGAGGGTTTTTCTGTTTTGAGATTTGATTTTTATGGTTCAGGTGATAGTGAAGGGAATTTTTATGAAATGACTCTTGAAACAGAAATGAAAGACGGAGAAAAAGCATTAGAATTTTTTAAAACATTTGATTTTGTTGACAGAGAAAAAATTGGAGTTTGTGGTCTTTCAATGGGTGCTGTTACTGCAGTTTATGTTGTTCATAAATTTAAGGAAGTTAAGGGATTATGTTTATGGTCTCCCCTTGCATTTCCAAAAATTATACAGAAGAAAATTTTAACAAAAAAAATAAGAGAAAAAATAGAAAAATATGGCAAGTGTTATATACCTGGAATGGGTCATTATATCGGAAAGGGATTTATTGAATCTCTTGGAAAAATTGATATGAAAGAATATGTAGAAAATTATAGGGGAAATGTTTTTATCATACATACAAAAGATGACCTTTCTCTTGACTTGAAAAATGCACTTTTTTATTTTGAAAAATTTCATAAAAACGCGAGTAATCTTAAAATGCTTGTGCTTGATAAAGGAGGGCATGTTTTTACCACAGAAGAAAGCGAAAATACAGTTATAGATGAGACAACAGAATTCTTTAAAGAATGTTTTAAAAAGGAGTAAAAATGAAAAAAGAAATTAAATATATTGATGTAATGGAAGAAACAATTGAAGCATTAAAGGAAGGCAGAGTTCTTGTTTGTTCTGTGGATAAAAATAATAAACCGAATGTGATGGCGATTGGATGGGGAAGTATTGGTATTATCTGGGGTGAACCTATTTTTTTTATTTTTATAAGACCTTCAAGATATACATTTAATCTGATTGAAAAAACAGAGGATTTTACTGTTAATATCTTTGAAGAGAAATATAAGGAAATAGTTAACTGGTGTGGCACAGTTTCAGGAAGAGAATATGATAAATTTAAAGAAAAAAATCTGACACCTTTAAAATCAAAATATGTAAAATCTCCTGTTGTTAAAGAAAGTATTATAAGTTTTGAATGTAAAGTTATTGCAAGGATGGATGTTAAACCGGAAATGATTGATAAAGAAATAAAAGAAAGAATGTATAAATCAGGTGATTATCATCGCGTATATTTAGGTAAAATTCTTGCCTCTTATAAAAATTTCACTTGACATTATAGAAACTTTTTGGTATTTTTTTCATCTAATAATAAAAAAGGAGGAAGTTATGCCTACTTATGAATATGAATGCAAAAATTGTGGTTATAAATTTGAAAAATTTCAAAAAATGACTGATGAACCTTTAAATATATGTCCTGAATGTAAAAAAGAAAGTTTAAGAAGATTAGTTGGAGTTGGCGGTGGTGTTATTTTTAAAGGACCTGGATTTTACACAACAGAATATAGAAGTGAAGATTATAAAAGAAAAGAAAGAGAGGAAAAGGGATTGAGTTCTACATCTTCAGGTTCCTGTTCCTCCTGTAGTGCTTCTTCCTGTTCAACCTGTAAAAAGTAAATAAGGTTCATTTTTTCCCGCTATTTTTATTTTGACTTGACAAAATTTGTGTATATGTTAAATTTTAAAAAAATACAATATGTTGTTATTTTAAACTTCTTGATGTACTATATATAGAAAATGAAATGTCCTTACTGCGGTTATTTAAAAGACAAAGTGGTTGATTCAAGAGAAAGAGAAGATGGTTTGTTAATAAGAAGAAGGAGAATATGTCTGAAGTGTAAAAGAAGATTTACCACTTATGAAGAGATAGATTTAAAACCATTAATTGTTGTTAAGAAAGATGGTAGAAGAGAAAGGTTTAACAGAGAAAAATTGATAATCGGGATACAGAAGGCATGTGAGAAAAGACCCATAAGTACAGATAAAATAAATGAGATTGTTGAAGATATTGAAAAAGAATTGAGACAGAAATATGAAAATGAAGTTACCTCCAAAGAAATAGGAAAAAGTGTTATAAAAAAATTGAAAAAACTTGATAAAGTTGCATATATTAGATTTGCTTCTGTTTATCAGGAATTTGAAGATATTGAACAGTTTTTAAAAGAAATAGAAAAAATAGGGGGAAAAAATGTTTAAAAAGATTGTAAAAAGAGACGGAAGAATTGTTGATTTTGATTCAACTAAAATAACAAATGCTATTCTTAAAGCAGGTCAGGCAACCGGTGAATTTGGAATAGATGTTGCTAAAAAATTGACAGTAAAAGTTCTTGACCTTGCACTGGAAATAATAAAAGATAAAATTCCAACAGTTGAGGAAATACAGGACATTGTAGAAGAGGTTCTTTTACTTTCTCCCTATAAAAAGACAGCAAAAGCATATATAATTTACAGAGAACAACACGCAAGAATAAGGGAAATAACAACAAAAGCAAGTTTAGACCTTGTGGACCAGTATTTAAATCAAATTGATTGGAGGGTTAAAGAGAACAGTAATATGAGTTTTTCTCTTCAGGGTTTAAATAATTATGTTTCTTCCGAAGTAACAAAAACATACTGGTTAAATAATATATATCCTCCTGAAATAAGGAAAGCATATATTGATGGTGATTTTCATATTCATGACCTTGGTTCTTTATCTGTTTATTGTGTTGGATGGGATTTACAGGATTTACTTTTAACAGGGTTTAAAGGTGCAGAAGGAAAAGTGGAAAGCAGTCCTGCAAAACATTTTGGTTCAATTTTAGGGCAGATTGTTAATTTCTTTTATACTCTTCAGGGAGAAAGTGCAGGTGCTCAGGCATTTTCAAATCTTGATACCCTTCTTGCTCCTTTTGTAAGATATGATGGTTTAAGTTATAAAGAGGTAAAACAGGCGGTTCAGGAGTTTTTATTTAATTTGAATGTACCAACAAGAACAGGTTTTCAATGTCTTTCAGAAGATACAGAAATTTTAACTCCTGACGGCTGGAAAAAATATGACCAGGTTAAAAAAGGAGATACAATTTATACATTTAATATAAAAAACGGAATAATAGAAAAAAAAGAAGTAAAACATGTTTTTGTAAGAGAATATGAAGGAGTAATGTACAATCTAAAAAATAGAAATCAAGACCAGTTAATATCTCCAGGGCACAGAGTTGTAAGAAGAATTTTTAATACAGATAGATTTGCTCTTGAACCAATTGAAAAAGTAATTGAATTAATGTCTCCTGTTGTAATTCCTGTAAAAGGAGAGAATATAAATGAGGAATATGATATAGAGGATTCAAAAATAAAGTTGCTTGCATGGATTCTTTCTGAAGGGAGTATAGAAAAGCAGGGAAGTCATAGAGTAAGTATATATCAATCAGAAGAAAAACATCCAGAAAATTATAATGAAATAATTGACTTACTAAAAATAAATGAACTTGAATATTCTATAAGACCTCAGAGTTCCCTGGGTATATGTACTCATATAAGACTTAAGTCAAAACCAAGCAAAGTTATTCATAATTTATTAGGTTCTGAAAAGAAACAATTCCCTTCTTTTCTTTTAAAGTTAAGTAAAAAACAGGCAAAATTATTTATTGATACATATATAAAAGGTAATGGATGGGAAGAAAAATTTAGAAAAAGAATTACTGTTACTGATAAAGAAGCAATGGATATTATTACAGGAGTGGCTGTACTTGCAGGATATAATTTTAATGTTAAGGAGAGAGAAGTTGGGGGTATTTCAAAAAAAACTCAGTATATTATCACACTTACAGAAACACAGTATGATTATATTCAGGAGATAAAACCGGTTGAATATAAAGGGATAATCTGGAGTGTTAATACTGAAAATGAAACTGTCATAGCAAGAAGAAATGGACAGATTTTTATAACTGGGAATACCCCTTTCACAAATCTTACTTTTGACTTAAAAGTTTCAGAAGTTTATAAAGACCAGCCAGTTATTATTGGAGGAAAGATTCAGGATAAAACTTATGGTGAATTTCAGAAAGAGATGGATATGATAAATAAGGCATTTTTTGAAGTTATGCTTGAAGGAGATGCAAAGGGAAGGGTATTTACATTTCCTATCCCAACATATAACATAACAAAGGATTTTGACTGGAAAAATGAAACACTTGATTTACTCTGGGAAATGACTGGGAAATATGGTATTCCTTATTTTTCCAATTTTATAAATTCTGATATGAAACCGGATGATGTGAGAAGTATGTGCTGCAGATTGAGATTACAGACAGATGAGTTAAAGAAAAGAGGAGGGGGATTATTTGGAGCAAATCCTTTAACAGGAAGTATAGGAGTTGTTACAATTAATTTACCAAGAATTGGATATTTATCAAAAACAAAAGAGGAATTTAAAAGTAGATTGAATGATTTGATGGAAGTTGCAAAAGAAAGTTTAGAAATAAAAAGAAAAGTTCTTGAAAGATTTACAGATTCTGGACTTTATCCATATTCAAGATTTTATTTGAGAAATGTGAAAGAAAGATTTGGGAAATACTGGGTAAACCATTTTTCAACCATAGGAATTATTGGTATGAATGAAGCATGTTTAAATCTTTTTGGTAAAGATATAGGAACAGAGGAAGGAATTAATTTTGCAATTGAGATAATGGAATTTATGAGAGAAAAATTGATTAAATTTCAGGAAAGTACAGGTAATTTTTATAATCTTGAGGCAACTCCAGCAGAAGGGACAAGTTATCGTCTTGCAAGAATTGATAAAAATAAATATCCAGATATAATTGTTGCAAATGAGAAGGAATGTAGAAACGGAGCGGAACCATTTTATACAAATTCAACACACTTACCTGTAAATTATACTGATGATATATTTGAGGTACTTGAAAAACAGGATAAACTTCAATCGCTTTATACAGGTGGGACTGTTATACATATTTTTGTAGGTGAAAAAATAAATTCAAAAGAAGGAATTAAAAAACTTGTGAAAACTATATGCGAAAACTTTACTTTACCTTATTTTACAATAACTCCTACATTCAGTGTCTGTCCTGAAGATGGTTATTTAAATGGAGAGGTATATAACTGTCCAAAATGTGGTAAAACAACAGAAATTTATTCAAGAATTGTTGGTTATTTAAGGCCTGTGAGTCAATGGAATAAGGGTAAATATGAAGAGTTTAAAATAAGAAAACTTGACAAATTCAAATCACTCAAAATTTGCATTTTAGCTTTGTTTATATTCCCATTTATCCTTATAACAGCAATAATAAGTTCTGAAATAGCTAAAAAGTTTAACTTAGATGTTGATGATAAATTCACAACTTTTCTGAGAACTCAAAAAGAATTTGCCATGACTATATTGATTTTTGGAGGAATATTTCTTGCTCCTGTTGTTGAAGAGCTTGTATTTCGATTGTGCCTTTTTAACTATTTTCGAGGCATACTAAAGCGATTTAATATTCTTTTTCCTGTAATCCTGACTTCCGCAATATTTGCCTTACTCCATGGCGATATAATCAGAGCACCTGCTTTGTTTTTACTTGGCATTGTTCTTCAGTACATCTTTTTCAGATATAAAACAATACTTGCCCCAATCCTATTTCACTCGATGCACAATGTCCTGGCTTTTGTTTCTTTTTATTTTTTTTCTTAACCAGGAAGCTCTTTCTTATTCATTGCTCTCTGAAATTTCTGAATTTTTCTGGACTTAAATTGAAGAATTTTCTAAAAACTTTACAGAAATAACTCGTATCTGAATAGCCACACATCATAGCAATTTCTTTTATTGATATTCTTTCTGTTTGTATTAATCTAAGTGCATATTTCATTCTAAGATTTGTCAGAAAGACAGCAGGACTCATCCCTTGTGATTTTTTAAATACTCTGCTGAAATGGTAACGGCTCAGACCGGCCACATTGGCCATATCATCAACACCTATATCTTGGGCTATATTATCTACACAAAAATTAATTACTTTTGATATAAAATCAGGTTCCATAATTACATGCGACCTTGGCAATATTTCCTGACACAACAACATAATAAGCTCGTATGCAATCAAAGATGCTTCATAAGGGCTTTTTATATTCTCATTTCCCGCAGAGTATATTTCTATAAGTCTCTTAATAATTTTTGCATCATAATTTATTCTTATTACCGGTCCACATAACTTCTCTATCTGTAGCCATAAGTTAAGTGCTTCCCTCCCAACAAGACTGAAATAAATGAATTCCCATTTATTAGATTTTTCTGGAAAATAATATATATGATTATGTGGAACATGAACAATGAAAGCTTTTTCCTCCGACAGATCAAAATTCTTATCTTCCCACCGTAAGGCACCACATCCTGAAATCGTATACTGAAAAATGCAAAATTCATTTTTACCCCTCTTTTGACCATCCCAGAAATAAGAGCTTGATTTCTCCAGACTATATCCACATCCTGAGAGCATAACATGTAAAGGAATCATTCTGACACTAGGAAATAAAGGAGCAAAGGCTCCATATCCTCTATTTTTTAACTTGTTGAGCATAAAATTACCTCAAATAGCATCTATTTTATATTATTTTAACTTGAATAATATACACTCATGTAGCATAATATTCATATCTTTAACTTAAAAAAAGGAGAAAAAAGATGGCAAAAATTGCATTTATTGGAGCAGGAAGTTTTGGTTTTACCAGAACGTTGGTAAGAGATATTCTTACCTATCCGTTGCTGGAGAACTCTACAATTGCATTAATGGATATAAACAAAGAACGGCTTGACTATATTACAAAGGCTGTAAAAAAAATCATAGAAGCAGGAAATTATCCCGCAAAAGTGATTTCAACAATGGATAGAAAAGAAGCTCTAAAAGGAGCTGACGCCGTAATGTGTACGATTCTCGCTGGTAGCGTTGATGTTTGGCAGTATGATATAAAAATCCCAATGAAATATGGCGTTGATTTTAATGTCGGAGATACAAGAGGAATAGCAGGAATTTTCCGGGCACTGAGAACAATACCAGTTATGCTCGACATATGCAGAGATATTGAAGAACTTTGTCCAGATGCAGTGATGTTAAATTATACGAATCCTATGGCTATGCTTTGTGCCGCAATGCAGAGAACTACAAAGTTAAATATAACTGGTTTATGCCATAGTGTTCAGGGAATGCCAGGTGTTTTTGGAAAATGGCTCGGAATTCCAGGAAATGAAATAGATTATCTTGCTGCAGGAATAAATCATCAGGCATGGTATCTAGAATTAAAACATAAAGGGAAAGATATCTATCCTAAATTGCGTGAAGTAGTCAGAAAAAATAAGAAAATCTATAATGAGGAACCTGTAAGGAATGAGATGTTTCTTCAGCTTGGCTACTATGTTACCGAATCAAGTGGGCATAACTCAGAATATAACTGGTGGTTCAGAAAACGCCCCGATCTCATAAAAAAATATTGCTCAAATGCGCCAGGTAGAGCATGGAATCCAGGAGAACATGCATATATCCTCAATGAATATCAAAAAAGAGAAAAAAATCGAAGATGGCAAAAGGATATAGAAGATTGGTTAGCTAAATCAGATGTAGACTTAAAAAGAGGTCACGAATATGCAGCGTCAATAATCAATGCATGGATGGGGGGAGAACCGTTCGGATTTAATGGTAATGTTATCAATGACGGTTTAATTGATAACCTGCCAAAAGAAGCATGCGTTGAAGTCCCTGTATTTGCCTCAAGAAATAAAATTAATCCCGTTAGAGTAGGGGCTTTGCCTATTCAATTGGCAGCTCTCAATAATATAAGTGCAGCAACTGAAATTATGACTGTAAATGCATCACTTTCCGGTGACCCAGAAATGGTAGTTCATGCTTGCCTCTATGATCCTATGTGTGCTGCAAAACTATCAATGGCAGAGATAAGAAAACTCGTTCAAGAAATGCTAAATAAAAATAAAGATTACTTGCCACAGTTTAAAAATATAAAAGTTTCCTAAAAATTTACTTATTGCTAAATTTTAATGCGGCATTAAAAAATGCCGCATTTTTTTTTATCTAGAGCCGACTTCAAAACTCCGTTTGAATTTGGTAGCATGCGGCTATTCCTCGTTTTTGTTGCTTGAATTCCTTAAAAATTCTATTCGCCGCTCCGATGGCACGGTTTCACAATAAAAGATCTCGATTTTGCCCATATTCCCCGTTTTGCTGATTGTTTTAAGTCATATGTGGTGTCCATCAGGGCATAGAGATTTACGACGCGTTTTGCCGTTATCTGCTCCATTGATATGGCCAAGTGGCTGTCATGAACCAAGGCGGAGGACAATAGTGCACTCACGGAAATGTCCCCATTGTTGGTTGTAAATGGCAATTTGTATCCGAACTATCTTATTTTTGTTCCCGTTGGCATCATATTTTGCAACTCAATCGCAGAATTTAGTATATCGGCCAAATTTTCTTCTATGTTCCGTTTCGGGAAGGCGAGTCGTTTCTCCTTTCCCTCATGTTGCTTCTTGTTCAACTCCCCAGTTTCTCCTCAAGAGCTGGGAACAACCACCGCTGGATCTTGTTGAAAATACCTGAGAGCTCGTCTATGAACAGCCCCCACATTTATATTGTAAAATATTGAACAACAACAGTTTGCAATATATCTTAGAGGATAGTTCTCAAGCTAAAAGACTTTTTTTGACTTTTTTTTATACCACGCTTGATTTTCAACCGTTGTAGTCTACGTTAATACCGTAATTTTGAAATTATTTTTATTATGAAAGACTTTTTTAGATTATCCGACAGAGCTTCGACTTTGTCCATTGAATTTTTCGCTGGTCTTACGACATTCCTAACGATGGCCTATATCATCTTCCTCCAGCCATCGATATTGTCTGGAAAATTCAGCAATATTGCCACCGGAATGGATTATGGGGCGCTAATCACCACTACTTGCCTGGTTGCGGCGATAGGTTGCCTGCTTATGGGCGGACTGGCTAACTATCCTGTGGCCCTGGCACCTGGGATGGGGGAAAACTTCTTCTTTGTCGCGGTGATAGCGGTCTGTTCAGGGTTGCCTGGCATTTCCGGC
>ERZ795060.3693-NODE-3693-length-13738-cov-4.838778_pt1 | contig 13738 bp, 11 predicted proteins | sample MGYA00375144_ERZ795060 | MGnify/ENA primary metagenome ERZ795060 (study PRJEB30189, sample SAMN05720157) | activated sludge metagenome | isolation source: anaerobic digester from wastewater treatment plant | place: Japan | collected 2015-05-15 ... | reverse complement strand
CCTTGGTGTCCGCGGCCCCGGCGAGCGTGGCGGACGACCCGTCGTCTGGCTTCACGGACGTCCTCACGATCGCCGAGAGGAGGGAGAACCTGAACGCCTCGCCCCTTGCCGCAGCAGCGAGGGGGACGACCACCTGGTTGCCCGAGTCGCCCTCGTCGGTCTTCCACCACGAGACCTCGAGCCCTGTATTGAAGGATCTCTCCATGCCGAGGCCGGCGTCGGGTAGGCCCAAGATCGCGACGGTGCAGACGATCGCCGCAACGAACATCCTCGTTCCTGTGGTCTCCCTCATAAACAGGCCCTTTCTCTCCATCCGGGAAGGTCAGATCAGGGGCGGATACACCACCGTGAACACCACGTCCTCGTAGTCGCTCTCCTGCGGGCTCCCGCTATCGGTGGCCGTGAAGCGGACGGTGTACGAGCTCCCCACGGGGAAGTCGACGACGTCCCAGGTGAAGGTCTGCGTGGATGCGTCGAAGCTCGCCCCCCTGGGCAGGTTCGTGGCGGTGTACGTGACCCTGTCGCCGTCCGGGTCAGTCGCCGTGACCACGAAGGAGAACGTCAAGTTGTTGTAGACGGCCCTCCTGCCGATGGGGTCGAGAACCGGCGGGCGGTTGACGTTCCCGACCGTGATCACCACGTCCTCGGAGTCGGACGTGGTGTAGCCCGCGTGGTCGTCGGGATCGCTCACCGTGAACCTGAGCCAGTAGTTCCCGTTCGCAGACGGCGTCCAGGAGAACACCCTGTCCGCGAAGGTGTACCCGGAAGGCGCGTTCTTGCCGGGGATGGAGGCGGCCGTGTACGTGAGTGAGTCGCCGTCTGCGTCCGTGGCGGACACGGTGAACTGGAGCTGCTGGCCGATGGCGCCTCGTTGTGAGCCGATCGGGGACAGCACCGGGTATGTGTTGTCCTGAAGCTGGCTGGCGGTGTCGTATACCTGGATCGTGACGTAGGCGGTGTCGCCGAGTTTCGGGTTTCCGCTGTCCGTCACCCTGAAGAGCACCTTGTACTCGCCCGCGTTCGCGGTACCGGGCTCGCCCCAGACGAAGGTCCGCGTGGAGGGGGTGAAGACGGGGCCGTCGATGTATGAGCCCCACCAGTCGGTCGGCATCTCGGCGGCGTCGAAGGTGAGGCTGTCCCCGTCCGGGTCCGTCGCGGAGATGGTGAGCCTGTTGGAGACGCCGGTGGCGTAGAAGTGCACCGGGCTCGACGGGACGCTGATGACGGGCGGCCTGTTCGTGTTCGTCACGCTGATCGCCACGTCGAGCGTCGAGCTCAGCCCTTCTTCGTCGGTGGCCGAGAAGCGGGCGGTGTAGTTCCCGCTCTGGGTGTAGCCCGGGGTCCAGGTGAAGACGGCCTTGTCCGAGTCGAAGCTCGCACCTTGCGGGATGGACACCGCCGCGTAGGTCACCCTCGTCCCTTCGGGGTCGACTGCGTCGACGGTGAAGGAAAGGGTCCTGCCCTCGGCGACGCTCTGCGTCCCCACCTGGTTGAACACAGGGGCGCCCCCCACCACGATGGTGACGGAAAGCTCCGCGCTCAGGGGCTCCACGGCGTCGTCCACCGCCTGGATGCGCACCGTGTGCGTCCCCGACTGGTACTGCGAGGGCAACCAGGTGAAGACCCCGGTCTGCGTGTCGAACTCTGCGCCCGAAGGGAGCGACAGGGCGCTCAAGGCGACCAGGTCGCCGTCCGGGTCGCTCGCGTGCACGGTGAAGGTCACGAGCGTGCCGTATGCGGCGCTGATGGGGGCGATCTGCTCGAAGACGGGCGGCGAGTTGACGGGCAGGGGGGTGATGGTCCCCGCGTCGTTGACCCTGCCTGGGACCACGTCGAAAGACCTGCTCGTACCCCGGTATTGAACCCTGCCGTCCACGTCCAAGAGCTCGACGGTGACGGTGTAGCCGCTTCCGGCCTCGACGCCCCCGATGACGCCCTCCCCGGTCGTGCACGGCCAGGGGCCGCCTGAGGCGACCGCCCTCGTGCCTGCGTTGACCGTGGCCCTGACCGTCTGGATCCCGGCACCCGTGCAGTCGAACTGGGCCGCGCGGGTCACCCCGGTTGCAGGCGGTGAGATCGAGAAGGCGACATCGCCCGTGCCCGAATGCCTTTCCGAGGGGCTGCACGAGAAGGCCGCCACGATGAGCGCGCACAAGGCGCAGGCGAGCGCGCGGCCGAGGGTCGTGCCCGGGCGGGGGCGGGTTTCTCTGTGGGTGCGGGCCGAGGGATGTTCCATGTCAAGCCCTCCTTACCATGTCACGCGGATCTGGCCGGTGGCCGAAGGCCTGAACTCCCTGATCGTCGCCGTGGTCCTCGTGATGGAGAGGGTCGAGGAATTCTGTTCGGCCTGTGCCTCGATCAGGGCGCTGGAACCGGGTTTCTTGGGGGAGAGCCCCCTGGTGGTGAGCTCTTCCACGGCGTTGCGGGCTGGGGTGAACGCGGGGTCGAGCGCGAGGGCCCTGTCGAAATAGTTCCGTGCCGCGGCGAGGTTGCCCCTGTCCGCGGCGTCGATGCCCTTGCAGAAGAGGACGAAGGCGCGGTAGTTTTGCGTCGGCGCCCTGGAGAGCTCCTGTCTCTCCCTGGCGGACAGCTTGACCTTGAGGAGGGAGACCACCTCGAAGAGGATCTTCTTCTCGATGTCGAAGACCTGTTCGAGCATGCCCTCGGCCGAGGGGCTGCCGAGGGTGCTTTGGTCGGGCACCTGGAGGACGTCGGAGCGGACCTTGAGGTCTTGCCCGGAGGAAGCCGCGAGCTCTCCCCCCACCAGGAAGCGGGCCCCCAGCAGCCTCCCGACGCGCGGCGCGGTCCCCTCTTCCACGAGCCCGGATGCACCGAGGTCGAGCTCCTCGAGCAAGGCCTGGATCTTCAGCCGCTCCACCACGGTGATCCCCTCGATGCGGGAGAGGTCGGTCTGGAGGAGGTAGGCGAAGCCCTTCTGGAGCGGGGTGATGTCGGGGCCTTGCGAACGGCTCCTGAAGGCGAGCACCGCGACGGTGTTTTTCCCCGGCCTGGCCTGCGCGGACGCCTCCTGCCGGAGGGCATCCCTGGCCCACGACCGTTCGTCGTCCGTCATGACGACCTGGCCCGCATGCAGTGAGGGCGCGAGCAGCGCCACGAGGATCGCGGCCGGTAGTATTCGGCGTGTCGCGAACATGTCACACCCCCTCAATCGGGCTCATGAGCATCTCATCGTGATGGGAAAGGCGTCGATCGCCTTGCCAAGTGAACCACACAACAGCTCCCGTGTCAAATGGATGGGGAGCGGCACGTTAGCCCTGCCGACACCTGTATCCCTCGTCCACGAGGGAGGCTGCTCGGGTGGGGTCACAGGCGGCGGGATCGCCCGGGCAGGGAAACGGGGAACGACTCGGTCTCCATGCAGAGCCCTCGAGGGCTGGCTCCCTTCACCGGCAGGTCAGCGCCGGGAAGGGGTGGCATGAGCGCCGAGACCTTGTCCTTCAGGGCGGGCTTCCTTCTCCGGCAGTCCTGCAGACGGTGGTCGTGCGGGAGCTGGCTGGCCCTCTCTGCGGCGCGGGTTTGCCGCGACCCTCAAAGGGATGCTCAACCCACGATCGAGCCCAAGAGCCCGGCCAGGACCTTCGAGAGCACCTCTTCCTGGCCGAACCAGAAGTGGTCGGCGGATCTCACCACGGTGATGCGGTCCGCATCGACGATCCCCGTGAGTGAATGGGGGCTCGAGAAGGGGTCCGAGCCGCCGGAGACGACCCACGCGGGGTCCCCCCTCATGTCGGGGAACGAAAAGAGCGAGGTCGGGGGCGAGACGAGGATGCAGGGAGGCGGTGTGTCGATGCGCTTTGCGTGCCTGGAGGCCACCCATGCGCCGAAGGAGTACCCCACCACGACGACCGGCCTTCCCGGGTAGGCCGCGGCGCAGGCGAGGTCGTCCATCTCCCCCCGCCCGTCATCGAAGGAACCGCCGCTCGAACCCACGCCCCGGAAGTTGAACCGGAGGGCCGACAGCCCGATCGAGAGGCAGGCATCCCATGCGGATGCGACCACGTTGTTGTACATGTTGCCGCCCATGAGTGAGTGCGGGTGGGCCAGCACCGCGCACCAGTCCGACCCCGTATCCTCGAAGAGGGCCTCGATGCGGACGCCGTTGTTGTCCAAGAAGAGCCTCTGCATGACGCTTCCTTGTACCTCAACCGGGGCACCCGGATCAACGGCCTGAGGTGAGGCCGGGCCGTGGGATCCCCTGGAGGAACACCCAGCGGAGAGGTCTCGATGCGGGATGTCTTTCCGGGGCGCATGATGAGGACTCCCGCGTCAACCGGGAGGGTTCTCGAGAAGTCTTGATGAAGGAGTACGTTCCCGGGGCGCATGATCGGGCCGGGCTCGCGGCCTGCCCCTGCGGGGAGCTCATCGCATCAGGGCGCCTTTCCCGTCTGGGATGCGAAGAAGTCCCTCACCGCGGCCTCGAGCGCCTTGGGGTTGTCGATGGTGCACGCCTGAGCCCTGAACCTGGCCGCACCCTGGACGCCTTTCACGTAGGGGGAGAGGAACTTCCTCATGTGGAGCACCCCCAGGCGTGACCCGTGGAGGGAGCACAAGGCGTCCAGGTGCCTGATCATCACGTCCTCGCGTTCCTCGAGGGAGGGGGGACCGCCTCCGAGCAGCTGCCTGAAGATCCATGGGTTGCCTATGGCCCCCCTGCCCACCATGAAGGCCCGTGCGCCCAGGGACCTGGCGCGCTCGACGTCCTCGACGCCGCGGATGTCGCCGCTCGCGACCACGGGGATCTTCACCGTCCTTGCGAGCCTCTCGAGTTCCCCCCACCTCGGCGTGCCGCGGTACATGTCCGTCCTGGTCCTCGGGTGCAGGACGACGGTGTCGATCCCGACCGCCTCGAACAGGGACGCGCACTCGCAGGCGTTCATGCTCGATGCGTCCCAGCCGGCCCTGAGCTTCACGCTCACGGGCAGGTCGACGGACCTGACGACGGCCTCGACGAGAGAGAGCGCCTTTGCGGGGTCGGTCATGAGCGCGACGCCCGCCCCCTTGCCCACGACCTTCTTCACCGGGCAGCCCATGTTGATGTCTATCCCGTCGAACCCCTCGTCCTCGAGCACCCGGGCCGCCTGTGCGGCCTCGGAGGCGGACGAGGTGAAGATCTGGGCGATGAGGGGCCTGTCTCCCTCGGGCCGCTTCAGGATCGCCCTGGCGCTCCCCGCCTTGCGCAACAGCCCGGCCGCGCTGATCATCTCGGTGTAGCAGAGCTCGGCCCCCTGTTCCCTGCAGAGCATGCGCATGGGCCAGCTCGTGTATCCCGACAGCGGGGCGAGGAAGAGGGCTGCCTTGAAGACCATGCCGTAGGCGGTCAAGGTTCACCCCCGGAGGCTTCCCTGCAGGATGCCGAGCCTGTCCATGGTCTCGTGGACGATGGAGCGGACCATGGCCTTGTCGAGGGCCCACGACGGCGAGACGAGCTCGGATGGGTGGGGGTCGCCGGTGATGCGCTGGATCACGATGTCCTCCCTCAAGTTGCCGATGAAGCGCGCGACCGCCTCCGCGTACTCCGCCGGTTCGAGCGGCCTGTATGCGCCCCTCCTGAACAGGTCCTCGAGGGGCGTGCCCTTGACCACGTAGAGGAGGTGTATCTTGACGTCGGTCACGGGCAGGAGAGACAGGAGGCGGGCGGTCTTCAGGTAGTGATCCATCCCCTCGCCGGGCAGCCCTATGATCGCGTGGGCGCATATCCTCAGGCCGAACCTCGAGGTGAGCTCCACCGCGTCGACGAAGGTCTTCACGTCGTGGCCGCGGTTGATGAGGCGGAGCGTCTCGTCGCTCGCCGACTGGAGGCCGTACTCCACCCACACCGTGAGCCTGTCCGTGTATCCCGCTATGAGCCCGAGCTTCTCCTCGTCTATGCAGTCGGGCCTGGTGCCTATGGACAGGCCCGCCACCTCGGGAAAGGACAGCACCTCGTCGTAGATGGATGAGAGCGTCTCCGGCGGGGCATACGTGTTGGTGAAAGACTGGAAGTATGCGATGAAGACCGTTTTCCTGCCGGGCGAGGAGAGCCTGCGGATGCCGAGCTCGAGTTGGTCCGCCACGCTCAGGCCCCGCGCGTGCGCCCCGGTTCCCGAACCCCTGTCGTTGCAGTAGATGCAGCCGCCCCTGCCGCGGCTGTCCCGGTGCGGGCACGTCAGGCCCGCATCCAGGGTGATCTTGCGGGCCTTCGAGGCGAAGTGCTCACGCGCCCATGCGCTGAACGTCCTGTACCGTGGCGGTGTCATCCGCGAAGAAAGGGAACGGGAAACCCTCGAGCCCGAGCTCATGCTTGAGCTGGATCATGATCTCCTGGAGAGGCCTCGGGATGGGGACGCCCTCCTTCTTGCGGCGCTCGACCATCTCGAACTCCTTCTCGCCCGCGATGAAGATCCTGTCGTGGCCCGGTGCCTTCGCCGAGGCCCGTATCTCGCGCATGATGGACCCGGTGATGGCCTTGAACACCCCTACCGGCACGAAGCTGGCGATGTTTATGGCTGCGAAGAAGTGGCCGAGCCTGTGGGGTGCCGGGCGGCCGTCTTCGAAGCCGGAGAGCGCCTTGCCGAACGCGCCCCCGCAGAAGGCCGCACACAGGATCTCCACCATGACGCCGAGGCCGTAGCCCTTGTGGCCGCCCAGTTCCTCGCCCGCGCCGCCCAGGGGGAGCAGCGAGGCCGTCCCGTCCACGAACATCTTGAGGAGCGCCTTGCTGTCCGTCGGCTGGTTGCCGTGGATGTCAATGGTCAACCCCTTGGGGGTGGGGGAGCCTTCCAGCGCGTAGACCTCTATCTTGCCCCTCTGGGTGGTGGAGGTGGCGATATCGAGGAGGAAGGGGTAGACCTCGTCCGAAGGCGCCCCGAAGCTGATGGGGTTGGTGCCCAGGACCGGTTCCACGCCGAAGGTGGGAGCGACCGACGGCCGTGCGTTGGAGAAGGCCAACCCCACCATGTCCCGCTCGACGGCCATGGAGGGGTAGTACCCGCAGATGCCGAAGTGGGTGCTGTTCCTGACGGCCACCATTCCCACGTGGTGCTTTTCCGCCTTGTCTATGGCGAGCTGCATGGCCCTTTTGGCGACCACGTGACCGAGACTGTCCCCCCCGTCGACGACGGCCGTGTTTTCCGTCTCGCTCACGATGCGCATGGTGCAGACCGGGGATATGATCCCGTCCTTCATCCGGTCGATGTACATCTTGAACCTGCCGATGCCGTGGGACTTGATGCCCCTGAGGTCCGACTCGATGAGCACGTCGGCGCAGATGTCCGCCTCGTCGCTCGGGACCCCCATGGCGACGAAGCCTTCCCTCATGAATCTCCTGAGTTCCCTGTGATCTACGTACACCGTGTCGTGTGACATGGCCGTTTCACCTGCTTCTTTCGTTGGATAGATGCGAGACCCCCGTCTCGCGGTTCTCTTAGCAGATGGCCCTTGTTTCGGAAAGGAGAAAATGACACCGAAGGACCTCCCTCTCCGATCGCTCTTTTCCCGACTTCCGGGGGCAGGAGGGGACGGGACGGCCTCTCGGGGGACCCGTGGCCGTTTTCTTTCTCGTCCCAGGGGGGATGTGGGAGATCCTGAACCGCGAGATACCGGACACAGCCTCTCGTCCCGCGGGGGGATGTGGTCTTCTGAAGGGATGGGCTGACCACGGATGGACCCTCTCCACACGCGCCCCGGCCCGAGTGAAAGGTCAACGAGAGCTTGAGGACCCCGGGAAGCGGCTCGGGCTTGCCTTCCTCAGCCGCCGCCGACGTCGTACGCCCTGCACACCTCGATGAAGGCATCGTGATGAGGGAGACGGACGGAGTGTCTCCTCCTGACGAGGTGGAACGACCGGTGGATATCCATGCCCTCGACCTGTATGCGTGCGAGAACGCCCGAGGAGAGTTCGCGCCGTATCGAGTGGATGGACACCACGGAGACGCCGAGACCTGCCATGACCGACTCCTTGACCGCCTCGGTGGACCCCATCTCCGCGACGACGTGGAACCTGTCGATCCCCAGGCCGAAGACATCCGAGACGTACCTCTCGAACACCTTCCGGGTGCCCGAACCCTTCTCCCTCATGACGAACGGGTGTCCCAGCACCGTCTCCATGGTGGCGCGGCCGCACGTGGAGAGGGGATGGCCGGGTTTTGAGACGAGGACGAGCTCGTCGTGCCATACAGGCTCGGAGACGAGCCTCCTGTCTTGCGTGTCAAGGCCCACGATCCCGATCTCGACCTGGCCGGCGAGCACCATCTGGATCACCGACTCCGTGTCGCCCGTGATCACGTGGACGCGGATTTCCGGGTGAGACCGTGCGAGCTCCGTGATCACGCCGGGCAGGATGTAGGTCGAGGGTATGGTGCTCGCTCCCGCGTAGACGTTGCCCGCGATGTTCAGCCGCGCGAGCGCGATCTTTTCCTCTGCCTCGTCCCTGAGCCTCAGGATGCGCCTTGCGTAGTTGAAGAGTACCACGCCCTCGGGCGTCAGGCTTATCCCCGACCTCTCGCGGTTGATGAGAGGGGCGCCCGAGAGCGCCTCGAGGTTCTTGATGTGCTTGCTCATGGAAGGCTGGGTGAGCCTCATCCTCCTGGCCGCCTTGGAGAAGCTCCTCTCCTCGACCAGGAAGACCAGGGCCTCGAGCTGCTGAAGGGTGACGAACCTCAACATCCTGTCGTTCATGACATCGTTCCATGAATGATAGCTATGAAACATCGCGCATGCAAGATGAATGTGAATATATTGCATTCAATCATGTTATAGTATATACATCCACACGGCTTGTGGCTGTGTGGGTTGGCAAGGCCGGGAGGAGATCTTGGGAAAAGACACGAGGGACAAGGTCAGGCTGACGACGACGGTCAGGGGCGCGGGTTGAGCCTGCAAGATAGGTCCGGAGGTTCTGGACCGGGCACTGAGGTCGATCGCACCCGCGAGAGACGACAACCTGATCGTGGGCATGGAACGGCCCGACGATGCAGGGGTGTATCGCATCACCCCGGATATCGCGCTCATCCAGACGCTCGACTTCTTCACCCCCATCGTCGACGACCCATACGACTACGGCCAGATCGCCGCGGCCAACTCCTTGAGCGATGTCTACTCCATGGGCGGCAGGCCGCTTGTCGCCATGAACATCATCTGCTTTCCCGCATACGACATGGACATCTCGATCCTCGAGGAGATCCTCAGGGGCGGGTCGGACAAGATGGCCGAGGCGGGGGTGCTCCTGGTGGGCGGCCACAGCGTGGAGGACAGGGAGATCAAGTACGGCCTGTCCGTGACCGGCGTGGTGCACCCCGAGAAGGTCCTGAGGAACACCGGGGCGCGCGCGGGCGATGCGCTCGTGCTCACCAAGCCCCTCGGCACCGGGATCATCGCCACCGCCGTGAAGGCCGGCCTCGCGAGCGAACCTGCAGAGCGCAGGGCCGTGGAGGTCATGAAGACGCTCAACAGCGCGGGTGCATCGGCCATGTCCGCCTTCGAGGTCCATACCTGCACGGACGTGACCGGGTTCGGGCTGCTGGGACACGCCTGCGAGATGATCGAGAAGACGGACGTGGGGCTGAGGATCAGCGCATCAAGGGTGCCCTTGATCGAGGGCGCGCTCGAGTACGCCTCCATGGGGCTCATACCCGGCGGTGCGTACAGGAACAGGGATTTCAGGTCCCCCATGGTGGATGTCGACCCCTCCCTGCCCGACGACACGACCGTGGTCCTCTTCGACCCCCAGACCTCGGGAGGCCTGCTCGTGAGCGTTGATGCGAGGGTAGCGGAGAAACTCATCGAGCGCCTTCACGACCTGGGGATGTGGGATGCCTCCCTGATCGGCGAGTTCACGTCAGATCACCCCGGACGGATCGTGGTCGTCCCGTGATCCCGCCACGCGGGGTGACGGCTGTTTCCTCGCCATTCCAGGTCATGTGGTCCCCGCCGTTCGTGATACGGCCGCCCTGCCGGCGAAAGAGAGGGCCTTCCCCTTGTGCATGCCCGTGACGTCTGGGACGGCGATCGTCGTGTGCCCGCACCCTTTCCCTCGGCCCGGCAAGCCCTCGAGTCGATGTGTCCACGGTCCGGGCCTCGTCTCGTCGTGCGCACGACCCCGCCTGTCGGATGGAGGAAACGTGCGAGAGGGGTTGTCGACAACACACGGGGTGGACGTGTCCTGAATGCATGTCGCATGCAGGGGTGCGGCCATCGATGTCCAGCCGGCGAGGGCTCATCGGTCGGCACCTTGAGCCCCGGGACACTGCCCGGGTGGAATCACCCTGTGGCGGGTCGCCGAACGGGCCCGGAAGCGGCCGCACGCCCGCGCAGGGACATTGGGACGGCCCCGGGTGTCCTGCCCGCCCCCCGTTTGTGCCTCGGACCCGATCTGTGACTGCGCTGGCCCAAACCGACAGTGCGAGTCGGGACGGGTGCCGTGTTTGTCTCCGGCAGCCCGTCGGTCTTGCCCCTGCTGCTTGTGTTTGCCGTTGGTGTTCGATTACAATGACAAGGTTGCACAATACAGAACGAGAGGGGGGTAGGTTATGAAGAGGAACGTCATCATGGTGTTGGTGCTGTTCTTGGCGGTCATGGCGGGATCTACGGCCTTCGGCGCCGACGACTCGTGGGAGAGGGTGAAGAAGGCCGGGAAGATCACCATCGGGATAGACGACGCGTTCCCGCCCATGGAGTTCCGCAATGACAAGAACGAGCTCGTGGGGTTCGACATCGACGCGTCCAAGGAGCTCGCAAAGAGGCTCGGCATCAAGGTCGAGCACATCCCCACGGTCTGGGACACGGTGATCCTCTCGCTCAAGGCGAAGAAGTTCGACATCGTGTGGTCCGGCATGTCCATCACGGCCGAGCGTGAGAAGGAGATCGCCTTCACGAGGCCCTACATCATGGAGAAGCAGGTGGTGGTGGTCAAGGCCGGCAACAAGAAGATCCGCTCGCTCAAGGACCTGGGCGCGGACACGGTCGTGGGCGTCCAGCTCGGCTCGACCTCCGAGGAGGCCCTGGCGAAGCTGAACAGGAAGTTCAAGGAGATCAAGAAGTACGACAAGAACACGGACGCCTTCATGGACCTGTCCATCGGGAGGATCGACGCGTTGGCCGTGGACGAGCTCGTGGGAAGGTACTACCTCTCGCAGAAGCCGGGCAAGTACACGGTGCTCAAGGAGGAACTCACCTCCGAGCCCATCGGCATAGGCCTCAGGAAGGAGGACGTGGCCCTCAAGGAGAAGATCCAGGCGACCCTCGACGGCATGTTCAAGGACGGCACCATGAAGAAGATCTCCATCAAGTGGTTCGGGGATGACATCACGACCTGGAAGTGAGCTGCAGATGCGCGGGAGGCCCTGGGTCGCGGCCCTGACCCTGGGCCTCTCGATCATTGTCGCGGCCGTACCCCTCATGGGGGCCGATTCCCCGGGAACCCCCGACGGGTACGCGCTCCTCGCGGAGGCCTCGCGCCTCGTGCAGGAGGAGAGGCTTGCCGAGGCGGTGGCCGTCCTCAGGAAGATACCGGCCCCCGCCCCAGGCGAGGACGCGGGGCTCTTCGTGCGCTCGCGCATCGACGCGGCGAAGATCCTCTTGGGGCTCGGAGACCTGGATGGCGCATCCGCCTCGTGTCACGAGGTCCTGGCCCTGTTGCCCAGCAACCTCGAGGCCAAGAACCTCTTGAACGAGATCCGGGATGCGAGGACACCCAGGTGGGTCAAGTTCCTGCGTGACATGAAGACCTACCTGCCGACGCTCCTCAGGGCGACCGGCATGACGCTCCTCCTCGTCCTTGCGACCATGCTCATATCGCCCGTGGCCGGGCTTGCCATCGCGCTCGGCAGGATCAGCAGGATGAGGGTCGTCTCCGGGGTCTTCTGGTGCTACATCTGGGTGTTCAGGGGCACCCCCCTGCTCCTCCAGCTCTTCTTCATCTACTACGGCCTGCCCTCGCTGGGTGTCACCCTCGAGCCGTTGACCGCGGCGATCCTCGGTCTCGGGCTCAACTACTCCGCCTACCTCGCGGAGATCATCAGGGGGGCAATCGAGAGCATCGACGCGGGGCAGATGGAGGCGGCCAAGGCGCTCGGCATGACCTACTGGCAGGCCATGCGCAGGATCATCATCCCGCAGACCTACAGACGCCTCGTGCCGCCTGTGGGAAACGAGTTCATCGCGCTCATCAAGGACACGGCCCTGGTCTCGACCATCGCCATGGTCGAGCTCATGCGGGCCGCCAACCAGATCTACAGCGCCACGTTCAACGTGTTCATCCTGTTCCAGGCCGCGATCGTGTATCTCGTGCTCACGAGCTTCTTCACCGTGGCGTTCAGGCGGCTCGAGGACGCACTGGGGGTCTACGAGATCAGATGATAGAGCTCAGGGGGATCGTGAAGCGCTACGGGAGGCTCGTGGCCTTGGACCACGTGGACCTCTCCATTGCCGAGGGGGAGCGAATCGTCATCATAGGCCCTTCCGGGTCGGGCAAGACGACCCTGCTCAGGACCATCAACTTCCTCGAGACCATCGACGAGGGCGAGATCCTGTTCGACGGGAGGCCCGCGGGCTACAGGCAGGACCGCAAGGGCAGGCTCGTCCTCGAGAAGCAGCGGGTCATCTGCGCCCTCAGGTCCCAGATCGGCATGGTCTTCCAGCACTTCCACCTCTTCCCGCACATGACCGTGCTCGAAAACGTCATGGAGGGGCCTGTCACCGTCAAGAGGACGCCCAGGGAAGAGGCGCGGGCGCTGGCGCTCGACCTCATAGGCAAGGTGGGTCTCATGGACAAGAAGGACGTCTACCCGGCCTTCCTCTCCGGGGGGCAGAAGCAGCGGGTGGCGATAGCACGTGCGCTCGCCATGAGGCCGAGGCTCATGCTCTTCGACGAGCCGACCTCGGCCTTGGACCCGGAGCTCGTGGGGGAGGTGTTCACCGCCATCAAGGCCCTGGCGGCGGAGGGGATGACCATGGTGATCGTAACCCACCAGATGGGCTTCGCCCGAGAGATGGCGGACCGGGTCATCTTCATGGACAACGCGAGGTTCATCTACGAGGGAAGCCCCGTGGAGGTCTTCTCGGGCGAGATGGCGAACCCGCGGGTCAAGGCCTTCCTGGAGAGCGTGCTCTAGGGTTCGGGGCCGGGGTGGCGAACGTCATGGCGCCATGGAGAGGCGTCCTCATGATCGAGCTTCGCAGGGCCGTTCATGTCCCGGAAAAGCGGCGTCAGTGGGTTGCATGGAGAGGCTTTTCATGATCGATCGTTGCAGGGGGTTGTCGGGCCTTGGACTCTCTCAGGCCCTGCGGCCGGGCGTCGGCCGAGGCATGAAGACCCAGGCGCCGGCCGGGGGAGACTTCGGCCGGCCATGTGACCGGCCCATCCAGTCGGTGATCCCCGGCTGCGGGGTCAGGGTGCGCCCGGCGACCAGGGGAGGCCGGGGCCTGGGGTGGGGGAACCGGTACGGGAGGGGGGATACCCATGTGCGATACCTTCGCTGTCGGGCCCAGTGTGACCAAAGACGGGACGACCATTTTCGCCAAGAACTCCGACCGTGAGCCCGACGAGGCGCATATCGTCACGCTCGCGCCCCGGGCGGAACACCGCGCTGGCGAGACCCTGAGGTGCACCTACATCGAGATACCACAGGCGCGCCGCACGCACGCGGTGGTGCTCGCCAAGCCGGCCTGGATCTGGGGCGCGGAGATGGGGGTCAACGAGAAGGGGGTCGTCATAGGCAACGAGGCGCTTTTCATGAAGCAG
>ERZ795060.3688-NODE-3688-length-13745-cov-5.160847_pt1 | contig 13745 bp, 11 predicted proteins | sample MGYA00375144_ERZ795060 | MGnify/ENA primary metagenome ERZ795060 (study PRJEB30189, sample SAMN05720157) | activated sludge metagenome | isolation source: anaerobic digester from wastewater treatment plant | place: Japan | collected 2015-05-15 ... | reverse complement strand
TGGAGTAGTAGCAGCGCTCGAGGCGGCAAGCGTCTCTCGAGTTGGGCGAAGCGCCGGAGACCAGACCGTTCACGACGCCGGCGACGGTGCCGGTGGTGATCTTGAGAAGGTCACCCAGACCGCCGGCGCCGATGGTCAGGCCCGGCAGTCCGCCGGGCAGGAAACCCTCGTCGGAAACGCCCGGAACCAGCGCGACAAGACTGGAGATGCTCGTGAAGGTGATGACCACGCCGCGCCCGGCCTCGACGGGTTCGCACGAAGGGAACGTGATGGTCGTCCACGTGGTCCCGCCCGACAGCGAGCTCTCAAGGATGCTCTTGTACGCGATCAGACGCGACGACGGCAGCCCGCCCGGACCGGCCTCATAAACGCTCACGAGCAGAACACCGTCGGCGCTGCTCTCCCGCTGCATGGGCGTGCGGATCGACGTCACCGTGTACTGCACGGCGCCGGCGGGGAGAGTGGGCAGCACGTACTGCCCGATGGCGCCGGCGGAGCCGACCACGAAGTCGGTCCGGTACACCCCCGAGGCGTACGAGGTCGCGTCGAAGAGCGTGGCGCTCGGCGTGCTGTACGCGGGTACGTCGCGGGTGCGCGTGGACACCGAGAAACTCCGCACATCGCCGAGCAGTTCGGTGGTTGTGTTGTTGTACGTGCTGCGGATGGAGGCGCCGGAGGTGCCGCCCCAGGAGTAGCGCACGCGCTCGGCGGAACCGTCGGCGTCGCGGTCGGGGAGGATCATCTCGACGCTCGTCCCGCCCGTAGCGGTCACCGCGGTCGCGGTGCGCAGGTCCTCGGCGATGACGCCCGCGGCGTCGATGGCGCGCGAGGCGCGGGCGTTGCGGTCTTCGCCGCCGTCGATCGCGCGGGTCGTGATGGCGATCGCCCCGCCCATCGCGCCGATGAGGATCGCCGCGATCGCCATGGCGAGCACCATCTCGACCAGCGTGAACGCGCTCGGGCGCACGGCGGCCCTGTCGCAACGGCGCCGGGCGGCCGGTGATCGGCCGGGAACGACCGGCGGAGGGTCAACGCACGCTGACGGCACTGGAGTCGACGTCAATGCTCACCAACCTTTCGCGGCCGCCCGCCGACAGCATCACGCTCAGGCCGTTCATCGGCCGCCCGTACGCGTTGAATCCGACGCGCGTGCCCACGAGCGTGGACTGGATCTTGCGGACCTTCACGCGGTAGGGGTCGGCGCCGAGGTCGACCCGGAGCGGGCCGGTCGCGGCGGTGGTCGAGCCCTGCGCGTTCTTGCCCGCCTCGTCGCTGGTCAGGATCCGGTAGACGTTCGAGGCCGCGTCGAACTGCACGTACACCACCGACGAGGTCGCGCGGGCCTTCCGGGCGGCCTGGTCCAGGTCCGCCTTGACGCGCGCCGCCGCGGCGTCGAGGCGGTAGGTCGTGAGCGCTCCGGTGTAGCGCACGCTGCCGATGGTGGCGACAACGCCGATGACCGCGAGCACAATGACGAGTTCGAGGAGCGTGTAGCCCCGGACGGATCCTTGTCGGGCCGGAGACAAAAACCGAACCGCCCGGCTTGAAGGCGCTAGAGCCAAAGCCGGGCGTGAGCGTGTGCTCATAGGTTCGTTTCCGTGGCCGGCGCGGGCCCGGCCGGGTCGTGCATCAATAGTCCGTGTACAACTTGCCCGTGACGTCCGCCTCGGTCGCGTCGGCGTCGGCGCGGATCTCGCCGGTCGACTCGTTGTAGACCCAGCCGCCGTTGTTGCCGGGGGTGTCCGTCACCTCGTCCTTGCCCTTGTGGGCGCCGGCGTTCATCATCGGGATCGAACGCAGGTACGGGCCGAAGATGTACTCGCTGGTCTTGGTGGCGTTGACCTTGCCCGTGGCGTCGGTGAACTTCGTCAGTTGATCGACGATGTCAGTCTTCGTCGGGAAGGCGCCGTCGTGCTCAGCGGCGTAGAGCTCGATCGCCTTGCGCAGCGTCGCGAGGTTCGACGCCAGGGCGGAGTCGCCCGCGCCGGCGGCGCCGCGGCTCATGCGCGGGATCGCGATCGCCGCGATGATCCCGATGATCACCACCACGATGACGAGTTCGATCAGGCTGAAACCCCGGTGCTTGCGGTTGCGGGCGACGAACATGCGTTCCTCCTGCTGCTGTGCGTTGTGGCTGCGTTCGTTCATGGACGCGGCGAGGGGCCGCGGGCCGGCCGTGCGGCGCGCCCCACGCGTGCCGTCTCTCCCTCATCGCCCGATCCCCCGCACGAGTTGAGCGCTCGTGGCCACAGACGTGGCTCCCCGGATGGAATAGTGGAAACTCCGCGGGGTCCCCGGGAGTTGGCCGATCCGATAAGGCTGCGCCGGCTTCCGCCCGCTCAGCGGGCGCGGGGGTTCTTGGCGAGGGGGTCCGGTAACTCGATCTTGGCCTCGCGCCCGTAGGCGTCGACCACCGTCACGCCCCGGTCCGTGATGCTCGCGACCTTCCAGCCCTGCACCACGGCGCCGACGCGGCACGGCGTGTCTTCGATCATCGCGACCGGCTCGAAGCGCCCGGCCGAGCCGGTGGATGCGTTGATGATGCTCGTGAGCCGAAGCGCCGGGGCCGCGAAGGCGGGGATGCGTGCGACGGAATCCGCCGCGGTCCCGTCCCTGACCGACGCGGGCGTCGCCACCACCGGCACCACCGCGCGTTCGAGCGCGGCCGGGAAGGCGAACGCATCGCGCGGAGCGCCCGCGAAGGCCGATTCGGGCCGCCCGGCGCGCCACGCGGCGAGCTGCTGGGCCACCGAGACCACCTGGTGCGTTCCGTCGATGCCGCCGGAGGCCTTTCCGCCCGGGTCGTTGCCGACGGCGCCGGGAGACGACGACCGCTCGCTCGGTGAGACCAGGAGTGACGAAGCCTCGGCCTGCTGGGGGCCGGGCATGCCGCCGCCCGAGATCCGGTCGAACGCCAGCGCCGCGCCCGCAACGGCCAGCACTGCGATGTACACCTTGCGTTGCTTGCTGAGTTTCACAGAGCAAGCAGACGATCCGGTTTCCGACCGTGCCAGCAAATCACGGCTTCGGGGCGTCGTCGACGCCCGCAAGACCGTCAGGGGCCGCGTACCACACAAACTCAACGTCGAAGGTCGCGGGGGTCTGCGGGGGCGCCTTGGGGGTGTTGCCGTCGGCGTTCTCGGGCGTCGGCGCGTCGGGCTGGGCGGGCCCGGGACCGCTGGAGAGGGCCGCGAGGCGCAGCCCGCGCACCGCGACGTCGTTGTGCCGCGCGGAGACGGCCTCGACGAAGGCGACGCAGGCGGGGAACGTCCCCTCGCCCGACATGCGGATCGGGACGCCCGTGAACCAGCGGTTGCGCTCGGGCCTGTCGGGGCTGAGTTGGGTGATCCGCAGCCGGTGCTCCTGCGCCAGCATCGTCAGCGCGTCCATCTGTTGGTTGATGCGCGTCGGCGCCACGAGTTTCACGTCCACGCCGCCGAGTTGGTCCTCCACCTGGGCGAGTCTCTTCTGCGCATCGCGCAGCCCGACGGCGGCGTCGTCGGCCGCCTTGCGGACCTCCTCCGCCTTGCGGGCCAGTTCCGACCGGCGCAGCGTCTCCTGCATCGCCGGCTGCACGACGAGCATGTACCCACCGGCGGAGACCGCCAGCGCGGCGGCAACGCCGATGGCGTCGATGGTGCGCCGGCTCGGGAGTTGGATCTGTCCGGCGCTCATCGCGTGTCCTCCTGTCGCGCCGACAGGCGGCAGCGGAGTTCGAACGAGGTCAGTTCGCCGGCGCCGACTTTCTGCGAGCGCGTGTCGACCACGACCACCTCGCGCAGGGGCGACTGCTCTTCCAGCCGGCGCACGAACGACAGCACGTCGGTCGGCGTCACGCCGAGCCCCGAGAGCGTGATGGCGTACGCCTCGTCGTCGGCGCTGAGGGCGTCCAGGTCGGCCGAATCGCCCTTGCCGGCGTCCTTGCCCGGGCCCTTGTCCTTGTCGGTCCTGGGCTTGGGCGCGGGGGCCTTGCGGGCCTCGCGCCGCAGTTCAATCCCGGTGAGGGCGACCTTGTCGCCGCGCAGGTCCGTGACGGTGCGCAACAGCATGCCCCAGTCCGGGTGCACGCCGACGGTCTGGGAAGCGCGCAGCAGCCGCTGCTTGAGCGCGAGGTCGCGCATGATGGCCAGGTGCTGCGTGCGGGCCTCGGACTCGGCGGCCTCGGCCCGCGCCGCCTGGTCGCGGAGGCGCGACTCCTCCTGATCCTCCGGCGCGTGCAGGACAACCATCGCGATCAGCAGCACCGCCGCGTACACGCCCAGGGCGCCGGCCCAGCGGACCGCGCGCTTGTGCGCGCGACGCTGGTCGAGCACCCGTGCCGGGATGAAGTTCACGGTCATCATGCGTGGGCCCCCTGGACTCCGGCGCCGACGGCCTGCGCCGCCCCGGCGCCCGGGTGCATCGCCAGGCCGATCGCCTGCATGAGCGAGGGATCTTCGGCGAGTTCGGTGGGCGAGGGCGTGGGCAGACACTCCGCCGGCACGCACACGCGGAAGAGCCCGCGGCCTGCGCCGGCGTCCATGCCGAGCTCCCTCCGGAACAGTTCGCCCAGGCCGGGAACGCTCATGCCGCCGCCGCACATGAGGATCGTCAGTTCCGCGCCCGCCTGGGCGAAGCGGCGCTGGGCGTAGGACTGGGAGGCGTGCACCTCGGTGAAAACGGCGTGGACCTGCTGGACGATCACCTCACGGGCCTCGCCCAGGAGTGCGGCGCGGGCCAGTGAGCGTGCGTCGTCGGCCCCCGGCGCTTCGGCCCCGCCGGGCGCGGGCGTCTGCAACTCGCCCACGTGCTCGATGAGGTAGGACGCGACGTCGTCCGCGAGTTCGAACTTCTCCCGGAGCTGGTCGAACGCCTGGCCGAGCCCGGCGTGGTCGAGCCGGCGCTCGTACACGAGCACGTCGCCGACGAACAGCGCGATGCTCGCCCCCGTCCAACCCAGGTCGACCAGCATCGTCACCCCGGCGGCCACGAGCCCTTGCTCGCCGGCGCACGCCCGCGCGCTGGCGAGCGTCGGCGCGTCGAGCGCCTCGACAAAGAGCCCCCCGGCGCGGCACGCGTCGATGAGCGCCTCGGCCGCGGCGTGCGGCACCGCCAGCCCCATCACGTGCGTCCCCTCGCTCGCCCGCGCACCGCTGGGGAGTTCCCACCAGCACGCCTCCATGGCGTTCACCGGGCACCGGGCCTGGCGGGCCAGTTCAGTACGGGCGATCTGGTCGAGCGGCGCGCCCGACTGGCGCGGGGGCAGCTCCATCACCTGCTGGACCAGCATGCCGGGCGGTACGCCCAGGACCACGTCGGTTCCCACGAAGCCCTGGCGCGAGAGCATGGCGCCGATGCGCGCCGCCTCGTCTCCCGTCAGCGGGCCGCCCGGGCCCGAGCGCCGGACACGCAGGCCGGCGCGCAGTTCCCACGCGCCGCCCTTGGCGCGCCGGAGCTGGGCCGCCTTGATCCAGCGCGAGCCGACGTCGAGACCGATCGGGGAGTTTCGTGTCCACACCATGCGATTACCCTCCGCCCCCGGCCCCCTGCGGGCCCGTGCTCGAGGTCAGGTCGAACAGCGGCAGGAACATGCTGATCGCCACGAATCCCACCACGACGCCCAGCGTCAGCAGGATCAGCGGCTCGACGATCGACGTCAGCGAACGGATGATGACCTCGTTGTCCTCGTCGAGATAGTCCGCGATGCTCGTGAGCACCGCCGCGAGCTGGCCCGTCTTCTCGCCCGAGCGGACGGCCTCGGTGACCGACTGCGGCACCAGGCGCGACGAGGCGAACGCCGAGGAGATGTTCTCGCCGCGGACCACGCGGTCCTCGGCGTCGGCGATGAGGTCGCGGTAGCACAGGTTGCCGGTCGCCTCGCGTGTAAGTTGCAGCGTTTCGAGCATGGGGACCTTGCCCTCGAGCAGCACGCCCATGACGCGGGCGATCCGCGCCGTCGCCAGCGCCCGCAGGACGCGCCCGACCTGCGGCAGGCGGAGCACGGTCGCGTGCGCCCAGCGCCGGCCCGCGGGGGTCGCCAGGTAGAACTTCGCCCCGCCCACGAAAGCGATCAGACCGCCCAGGATCGCCCACCAGTAGGCGCGGGCGACGGCGCTGATCGCCATCATGAGCTTCGTCGTCGGGGGGAGCGGCGTCTCGAGCGTCTTGAAGAGTCCCTCGAACCGCGGGAGCACGAAGCCGAACATCGCGCCCATCACCCCGATGCTGACGAGAATCAGCAGCGTGGGATAGACCATCGCGCCGATCAGGTTCGAGCGGATCTTCAGCGACTGGCGCACGAGCATCGACAGCCGGCGCAGCATCGCGTCGAGCTGCCCGCCCGACTCGCCCGCCGCTACCAGGCTGCGGCAGACCGGGTCGAAGTACCGCGGGTGGCGCACCATGGCCTCCGACAACTGGCGGCCTTCCTCGATGGCCTTGCGCACGTCGCCCACGACGTTCTTCCACTCCCCTTCCGAGAGTTGGCGTTCCAGCGCGGTCACGGCGTCGACCATCGGCGTGCCGGTGGCCACCAGGACCGAGAGCTGGCGCAGGAACGTGGACACGTCGCGCAGACGCGCGGTCTTGCCGCGCCCGCCGAGCGTGAAGCGGCGCCCGCCCGAGCCGGCGACGGCTTCGGGAGCGCCGGCGTCTGTGTCGGCGGCGCCGCGCGCGGCGATCTCGGCGATGAAGAGGCCGCCCTTGCGGATGATCTCCTCCGCCTCGCCGAGGGTCGCCGCCTCGACGACGTCGCGCTTCTCGCGCCCCGACAGGTCGAACGCGCGGTAGGCGAACTTCATGCGGCCTCCCCGCGGCTCGGCCGCGTCTTGGCTTTCTCACCCGGCGCCGCCAGCGGCGTCGGGGCCTGTCCGGCGCCGGAAGTTCCGGACGCGTGGGCGGGCGAAGGAGGTGCGGCGCCCGTCGCGGACGGCGCAACGCCCGGCGCCGGCTCGGGCGCCTCGGCCGGTTCCTCTTCATCGTCGCGCGTCACGCGCAGAACTTCCTCCAGGCTCGTCTTGCCCTCGATGGCCAGCAGCACGCCCTCCTCGCGCAGGCTCAGCCACCCTTGCTCCTTGAGTTTGGCGCGGAGCTCGTGCGTCGCCGCGTTGCGGTGGATCATCCGGCGGAGTTCGGGCGACACGGCCATGACCTCGTAGACGCCCAGGCGGCCCTTGAACCCCGAGTCGTGGCAGTTGCGGCACCCTGCGCCCTTGCGGAAGGGGTGGCCGACGCGCTCTCCCAGGCCGGCGTCGAGCAGCACCTGCTCGCTGGGGTAGTACTTGGTCGCGCAGCTCGGACAGATCGTCCGCGCCAGACGCTGGGCCACCACGCCGTTGAGCGCCGAGCTCAGGAGGTACGGCTCGATGTTCATGTCCGTCAGGCGCGCCACAGCGCCCGGCGCGTCGTTGGTGTGCAGGGTCGCGAGGACCTGGTGCCCGGTGAGCGCGGCCTGGACGGCGACGCGCGCCGTCTCCTGGTCGCGGATCTCGCCGACCATGATGATGTCGGGGTCCTGGCGCAGCACGCTCCGCAGCACGCGCGCAAACGAAAGACCGATCGACTCCTGCACCTGGATCTGGTTCACCAGGTCGAGCTGATACTCCACCGGGTCCTCGACGGTGATGATGTTCACCTCGGGCGTGCGGAGCAGGTCGAGCGCCGAGTAGAGCGTGGTCGTCTTGCCCGAGCCGGTCGGCCCCGTGACCAGCACGAGCCCGTGCGGGCTCTTGAGCACGTCCTCGAAGGCCAGCAGCGCCTCGGGCCGGAAGCCCAGGTCCTCGAGCTTCACCTTCAGGTTGCGCTTGTCGAGCACGCGCACGACGATCTTCTCGCCCAGCAGCGTGGGCATGGAGCTGATGCGCAGGTCGATGTCGCGACCCTCCGCGACGATCCGCACGCGCCCCTCCTGCGGCAGCCGCTTCTCGGCGATGTCCATCTTCCCGATGACCTTCACGCGCGCCACGATCGAGGCGTGCATGCCCGCGGGCGGCTTCATCAGGTCGCGCAGCACGCCGTCCTTGCGGTAGCGGATCCGCGTGCCCTTGCGGTCGGGCTCGATGTGGATGTCGCTGGCGCGGTCGCGCACCGCCGTGAGGAACGCGACGTTCACGAGGTTGACGATCGGGCTGCCCGCGACCATCTTGTCGAGGTCGGTGCTGGGCCCCTCGTCGACCGTCTCGCGCTCGACGACCTCCACGTCGCTCGTGGTCAGGCTCGTCAGGAACGCGTCGATGTCCACGTTCTCGCCCGAGTACTTCTTGATGTACTCCTGGATGTTCGCGTCGAGCGCGAGCACCGGGCGGATCTTCAGGCCGGTGGCCTGGCGCAGGCGGTCGATCGCCGGCAGGCTCTGCGGCTCGGCCATCGCGACGGTCAGCGTGTCGTGCACGCGGAACATCGGGATGAGCTTGAGGCGCGAGGCTTCCTCCTCACCGACGAGCTTCATGAGCGCCGGATCGATCAGGCCGTGACGCAGCACCACGCCCTTGACGCCCAGGCACTCGCCCAGCGTCCGGACCAGCACCAGGTGCGAGACGAAGCCCTGCTCGACGAGCGTCTCGCCGAGCATCCGCCCGCTGGACTTCTGCTGCGACAGCGCTTTGTCGAGCTGTTCCTTGGAGATCAGCCCCTTGGCGACCAGCGCATCGCCGATGCGCAGCGGCTTGCCCGCGCCGGTGCCGCCGCCCCCGCCGCCGGGCGCCCCCGGTCCGATCGCCGACGGGGCGGCGCCCGCGTCGCCGCTCCCCGGGACCTCGCGCCCCTTGCCCGGGTCGCCCGGCGTCGCCGAGCTCCACGTGGCCTTGGAGTTGTAATCGTCGTGCTCTGGCATGGTCACCGGTCTGGGGCCTGCTGCCTTGCTCGCGCTCCCGCTCGTCCGCTCCCGTCGGCTCCTGGGTAGATGGGTCCTCTGTTCCGCGTGCCTACAGGAAACTCCTCACGGCGCTCGTGGCGTCGGCGAAGAACTCGAAACTCTCGGCAAGGTCGGTCACGTCGAGCACCTCGCGCACGGTCTCGTTGGCGGCGCACAGCCGCAGCGAGCGCCCGCCGTCGAGCAGTTCGTCGGTGGTCTCCTTGAGCACCTCGAGCCCGCGCGAATCGAGGTAGGGCACCTCGCTCATGTCGACGACGAAGCGTCCGAGGCTGCGGGTCATGACCTCGCCCAGCCGGGACTTGAAGACCTCGGCGTCGTCGAGGACGAGGGGACCGCGCGGCCTCACGACCGTCACCGCACCCTGCCTTTGCTCCACGATCTCCACACTCGTCCTCCGGTTCGCTGTCGGGTCCGCCGGTCGCCGGGCCGGCGACCGTCAGGGATTCACGCCGCGGCCCGCCCCCCGCTGCCGACGGCGCCGGAGGCCGGGGCCCTGGCGGGCAGGTGGAGCGTGAAGGTGCTCCCGCGATCCACCTGCGACTCGAGCGAGATGTCGCCGCCGTGCAGCCGGGCGACTTCCCGCGCCAGCGCCAGACCCAGGCCCGTGCCGGTGATGTTGGCGATGCGCTTGTCGCGGGCGCGATAGAACTTGTCGAAGATCTTCTCCTGCTCCTCGGGCTTGATCCCGATGCCGTTGTCCTTCACCTCGACGGCGACCTCACCGCCGGCCTCGAAGGCCCGGACGATCACCTCACCCCCGGCGGGCGTGTACTTGACGGCGTTGCCGACGAGGTTGTGGATGGCCATGACGATCTTGTCGCGGTCGCCGCGGATGACGGGGAGTTTGGGCGAGAGGTCCAGACGGAGCGTGATCTCCTTCTGCCGCGCCTGCTCCTGGAAGTCGGCCTGGAGTTCCTCGAAGAGCGCGCCGAGCCGCACGTCGCCCTCCTGGAGTTTGAGCTGCCCGGCCTCGATCTCGGCGACGCTGAGCATGTCGCCGACGATGCGTTCGAGCCGGCGCGCCTCCTGCGAGATGACGTTCAGCGCGGTCGCGCGCTTCACGGGGTCCTCGTCGCTCTCCTCGATGAGCGAGTCGATGTACAGGCGCATGTTGGTCAGGGGCGTGCGCAGTTCGTGCGTGGCCTGCGCGACGAACGAGTTCCGCGCCGCGTCCGCGACCTTCTGCTGGGTCACGTCCTCGATAACCACGAGCGCGCGCCCGCAGTCCTCGCGCCGCAGCGGGCGGACGCTCACGCGGATCGTCCCGCCGCCCTGTTCGCCGTTGCGCTCGACCTCGACCACGGTGCGCTGCTTGACGGCGCCCGAGACGACCGACTTGATGGTGTCGAGCACCTGCGCCTCGCGGACGAACTTGGCGACGTCGCGCCCGCCGCCCTGGGTCATCTCCTCGCGCTTGGCCTGCAGCAGCACGCCCGCGGCCCCGTTGGCGTACCGCACGCGCATCTGGTCGTCGATGAGCATCACGCCCTGCCAGAGTGCGTCGCAGGCGCTGGCGACCTCGCTGTCGGCGCCGCGCCGGGTGCTGAGCTCCTCCGCCGCACGCTCGACGATCGCCTTCTCGCGCAACTGCTCGCGCTCGGCGAGGAGCTTGTTCCACGCGCTCGCCGCCGGGCCCAGGTCCTGGCTGATCCGCAGCGCCTCGGGCGAGCTCTCGCCGGCCTGAACCGCCGAGAGCGCCTCGCCGATGGCGCCCAGCGCCCGCAGGCGCGAGCGCATGCGCCGGTACAGCAGCAGCACGCCGGTGAGCCCCGCGGCGCCGATGGCGCCCAGGCCCGCGTGCGTGCGCCACTGCAACTGCGTCAGGATCCTCGCGGGGTCCTGGTCGATCATCTCGAGCGTGACGGGCCCGCGCCGCGGCACCCACAGTTTCTCCGTCAGTTTCAGCCCCCCGCCGGGCTGGGCGGCGATCTCCATGCCCCCCGCTTCCGCCGGCGATCCGCCGGTGTTCCACGCCTCGGGCAGTTCGGCGACCGGAGTTGGGCCCAGCCCGCTCCGCGCCTCGGCGATCGCGCTCCCGTCGGGCAGACGCACCGCGCACTTCTCCAGCCCGTAGGTCTGCGCTGCGCCGGCGAGCATCTTCGCGAGGCCTTCGACCTCGCCGCTGGCGAGCAGCCCCTCGGCGGCCTTGCCGAGCATCGCGCCGACGGTCTTGAACTGTTCCGTGCGCGCGGCTTCCTGTGTTCGGCCCTGCTGAGTGAGCGTCCACCAGGCGCTCGCGCCCATGACCGCGAGCAGCACGACCGCCGTCCCCAGGCCGCCCAGCGCGATCAACGACTCGCCACGCTCGAGCACGCGTCGGGCGCGCCCGACGGGCGAGGCTTGGGCCGACGCGGCGCGAGCGCCCGAGGCCTGTGCGCCGGCGGCGCCAGGCTTGTCCGCGCCCGTGGGGCTCCGATTGTCCCGGCTGTTCTTGAGCATGGTCGCGTCCCAGCCGCGTCACGGGCACGTACCGGTCGGAAGCCTCCGACCGGCGGCGCACGCAACGTCCGGCAACTTGGGTATCGACCGATAGGCCCTCGCGCTCAACCCGGGCCGCCCCAGGGCGTTCCTATCATCGCCCCCATGAATCCCGGCCCGAGAACCCCCGAGTTTCCTCCGCCGGGACAGGCTCCCGGCGAGTTCGACCCGATCCGGATCCTGCAGACCCGCTTCCGCGAGGCGTTCGCCCGCGCATTCTCGGACCTTCCCGCCGCCCGGGAAGCCGACCCGCTCATCACCCCGAGCAAGAACCCGCAGTTCGGCGACTTTCAGTCCAACGCGGCGATGAGCCTGGCCAAACTGGTGAACGACAAGCCGCGGGCGGTCGCCTCGCGCATCGTGCAGCACCTCGACATCGCGGACATCGCGCGCCCGGTCGACGAGTCCTCGATCGCCGGGCCGGGGTTCATCAATATCGCCCTCCGCCCCGAGGCCCTCGGGTCGCTGTTGGCCCGACTCGACACCCCCGCGCTGGGACTGGACGCGCCCGACGCGTCGCACCGGCAGAACGTCGTGGTGGATCTGTGCGGCGTGAACCTGGCGAAGAAGATGCACGTCGGGCACCTGCGCTCGATCATCATCGGCGATGCGCTGGCCCGAACGCTGACGCGTCTGGGGCACAACGTCATCCGCCAGAACCACGTCGGCGACTGGGGGTTGCCGATCGCGATGGTGGTCGACAAACTCATGCGTCTTCGCGCACAGGGGCGCGACATCTCGCGCCTGACGCTGGACGACATCGAGGGCCTGTACAAGGCGGCGCAGGCCGAGTGCGCCGCGGACGAGCGGGGACTGGCCGCGGCGAAACGCTGGTGGAGCCACCCCAAGGCCGTCGCCGAGCTCGAGGCGCAGGTGGGGGGCGCGAACGAGGCCCTCGCGGGGGCCAAGGCGACGCTCCTGAAACTGCAGACCGGGGACCCTCAGACCCGGGCGGTCTGGCAGCGGATCGCCGACGTCACGATGGGCGAGTGCCTGAACGTCTGCCGGCGGCTGGGCGCCGACATCACCGACGAGCACAGCGCCGGCGAGTCGAGCTACGCGGGCGAACTGGAGGGCGTCGTCGACGACCTGCTGTCGCGCGGCGTCGCGGAGCTCGACCAGGGCGCGGTCGTCGTGCGCGTGCCGGGCATCGAGGAACCCTGCATCATCCGTAAGAGCGAGGCGGGGGGCGGCGGCTATCTGTACGCCACGACCGACCTCGCCGCGATCCGCCGGCGCGTGCGGAAGTACGGGGCCGCGCGCGTCATCTACTGCGTCGATGCGCGCCAGGCGCTGCACTTCCGGCTGGTCTTCGGGGCCGCGATCAAGGCCGGGTACGCCGACCGGCCCGACGGGGGCGGGGTCGCGCGGCTGGAGCACGCGGCCAACGGCATGATCCTGGGCCAGGACAACAAGCCGTACAAGACGCGCACCGGCGAGAACGTCAAGCTCGAGGCGCTGCTGGACGAGGCGGTGCAGCGGGCGCTCGACGCCGTGCGCACGCGCAGCCCCGAACTCGGCGAGGCCGACGCCCGCACCGTGGCCGACGCCGTCGCCATGGCGGCGATCAAGTACGCCGACCTGAGCAACGACCGCACGAAGGACTACGTCTTCAGTTTCGACCGCATGCTGGCGTTCGAAGGCAACACGGGCCCGTACCTGCTGTACGCGCTGGTGCGGATCCGCAGCATCTTCCGCAAGGCGCTGGAGGGGGGTATTGCGCTCCCCGCCGCGAGCGACGGCGTGACCGTCCGCGAGGCGCAGGAGAAGGACCTGGCGCTGGCGCTGCTGCGCTATCCGGCGACGGTCCGGGCCGTCGGCGAGACGCTCGAGCCGCACCGCCTGTGCCAGTACCTCTTCGACCTGTCGTCGGCTTTCAGTTCGTTCTTCACGAACTGCCCCGTGCTGCAGGCGCCGGACGAGGCCACCCGCAAGAGCCGCCTGCGCCTGTGCGCGATCGCCGAGCACGTGCTGAGCGACGGGCTGTCGCTCCTGGGCGTGCGGACGCTCGACCGGATGTGAGCGGCTAGGGCGCCCGCGCGGCCGAGGCCGCGGGCTTGGCGGCCGGCGGCGCCGGGGCCGTCCCCGGGCCCAGGCGCGCCACTTCCGTGACGCCCTGACGCGCATAGTCGATCGACTCGCTGAGGATCCTGAGCGCCTCGGCCGGGGCGTGGAAGCCCATCGAGTTCTCGGCGTTGATCAGGTCCGCACGCCACTGCGCTTTGCGCTGCAGCGTCCGCGCCGGGCGCAACTGCTCTTCGGTCGCGCCCGCGGCGGCGGCGGCCTTGATCGACTCGATCAGTTCGACCAGCGCGATCTCCGCCCGGTCGAGCGTCGCCTTGGTCCTCGCCTGGATCTGGTCGACGCGGGAGATCGGAAGAGCACACGTCTGAACTCCAGTCACATTGAGCCATCT
>ERZ795060.3687-NODE-3687-length-13745-cov-6.992695_pt1 | contig 13745 bp, 13 predicted proteins | sample MGYA00375144_ERZ795060 | MGnify/ENA primary metagenome ERZ795060 (study PRJEB30189, sample SAMN05720157) | activated sludge metagenome | isolation source: anaerobic digester from wastewater treatment plant | place: Japan | collected 2015-05-15 ... | reverse complement strand
ACAAGTCCGTGTCTCCTATCCTGCCGACAACGAAAAGCAAGTTCTTATCAATGGATTATAAAAATAAATATGAGGCTAAAGAGTATTTTATCGATTACCATGAAATGCTAGAGAGGTCTGATCTGGATGTAGTCAATATTTGTACTCCTAGTGGGATGCATGCTGAGATGGGAATAGCCGCGGCAAAGGCTGGTAAGCATGTAATTGTGGAGAAGCCGATGGCTCTTTCCCTGAAGGATGCGGATGATCTGATCAGAGCCTGTGATGAAAATGGGGTAAAACTAGCAGTCTGCTTTCAGAACAGGTTTAACCCATCTGTACAGAAACTGAGAAAAGCGCTGGAAGAGGGAAGGTTTGGCAAGCTCACCCATGGGAGCGCAGTAGTGCGCTGGTTCCGCCCTCAGGAATACTATGACCAGGCGTCATGGAGGGGAACCTGGGCGATGGATGGCGGTTGTTTGATGAACCAAGCGATCCACAACATCGATCTTCTGCAGTGGATGATGGGCCCTGTGGAGTCTGTGTTTGGCTACACTGCTACCAATCTCAGAAAGATCGAAACTGAAGATGTGGGTGTAGCAGTTTTAAAATTTAAGAGCGGTGCCTTGGGAGTGATTGAAGCCTCAACAACCATCTACCCGGAAAACCTAGAGGAAACTCTTGCCATCTTCGGGGAAAAGGGAACAGTGGTTCTCGGCGGCATAGCTGTCAACAAAATTGAAACTTGGAAATTTGCCGACTCCCATGAGGAAAACGGGGATCTGGAAAAACACCAGCAGGATGTACCAAATGTTTATGGCTTTGGGCATAATGCTTTGATTGAGGATTTTATTCAGGCAGTGATTAATAACAGGAAGTCGTATATTGATGGTAGGGAAGGGAAAAAGGCTTTGGAAGTTGTCTTATCGATTTATCAAACAGTAAAAACAAAAAAGGAGAGCAGATTTCCCCTATCTTAAGATTTGCTTTAACAGTATAATTTTGTTTTTTAATATTTACAATATATTCATTGTACATATCATGTTGGGAGGTAAAGTGGGACATAATTGTAATAATTTAGATATACATGTTTTATTAGTACCATCATGGTACCCTACAGCTACTAATGCTGTTGCAGGTGTTTTTGTTAAACATCAAGCAATTGCCTTAAAAAAAGCTGGAGCGAAAGTAGGGATTATATATTCGCATTTTCGTAGTTTACGAGAGTTTAATTTTTCCGCTTTGACTGATAACCATTTTCAGATCAGTTTTAGTGAGGAAGATGACATTCCTACTTTGCGTTTCTGTGGATGGAATATTCCACGTTTACGACTGGAACCAATCTTATGGAAATGCCAAAATGAAAGATTGTTTAGACGCTATATCAGACATTTTGGAAAGCCAGATCTAATTCATGCGCATAGTGTGCTATGGGGCGGAGTAGCGGCAATGGGGATTGCTCAGCATTGGGATATACCATACATTGTAACTGAGCATGCATCTTCTTTTGCCCGTGGTCTCATCCAATCATGGCAGGAACCAATTATACGTCGAGTTATCAAAAACGCTAACTATGTATTATCAGTAAGCAAAGGGTTAGCAGATTTACTTATACCATACGCCGATGGAAAGAAAATAGAAGTAGTGCCCAATGTTGTAGATACAGATTTTTTTAAACTTCCAACTATACAACGAAAAGCTAGTCCTTTTCGCTTATTGACAGTAGCTATGTTAACTCCCAAAAAGGGAATTGATGTACTCTTAAAAGCTTTTGCCAGAGCATTTAAACGAACAGATGAGGTTATTCTAGAAATAGGAGGAGATGGAGAACAAAGGACTGAGCTTCAATCGTTAGCAAGAAGTTTAAATATAGAAAACCAGGTTAAATTTCTAGGATTACTTTCTCGTGAACAGGTTCGTGAAGCTATGTGGCGCGCGAATGTCTTTGTATTACCCAGTTATTTTGAAACTTTTGGAGTAGTTTTGGTTGAAGCGATGGCTACCGGGCTTTTTGTAATCGCAACAAATTGTGGAGGACCTGAAGAATTTATAAAACCGGATAATGGGTCATTGCTGGAACCAGGAGATGTTGGAGAATTGAGTAAAGCTTTAAAAAATGTTTATGATCGTCGGTTTGAACTGGGTAAGAAAGAGAAGGAAATCCGGAAATATATAGTTGATAATTATAGTAATAGGGTGATTGCAGAGAAATTGTTAAAATATTACAGCCGAGTTTTATCTGCTCAATACGGAAATATAGGAGTCTAATATTATGGACTGTAATACTTTGAAAACTCCAAATTTATATAGTATAGAAAAAATAATATGCTATTTAGTAGTTATTACCGGTTTTTTTGGAATAGCATTACTCCCAATAGATATATGTTCTTTTAAACTTTTTCCATACCGGATTTTTTTTATTTTGTTGTTGCCTCTCTTCTTTATACGCATTTTATTTAATGAAAAACTTAGCTTATTTAACAGCGGTATTAAGTGGTATCTCATATTCCTCATCTTTTGGCTAGGTTATAGTTTTATCTCCTTAACTTGGGCTATTTCTAAAGCAAATGCTATTAAGGATATAGTTTTTCTATTCATGGGAATTGCACTAATTTTTTTTATCTGCCTTTATATACGAAATAAGAAAGATTTCATGAATATTTACTATTTGTGTTTTGTCGCATTTATCTGTTTAATACTTATTGGTTTTTGGGAGGTTATTACTGGTAATCACTTATTAACGTCCCGGTTTTTTGATAGTCCACTTCGTTTTATACCGACAAGCACATTTCATAACCAAAATGATTTTGCAACTTTTTTAGCTTTATATATTCCTTTCGGGATAGGAATATTTTATTATGCACACAGTTTAGTACTTAGGTTTTTAGGTATTATGAGTATCTCAGGTGCAGTATATCTAATACTGGTAACAAAATGTGTTAGTGGTATTTTAGCAGTGGTATTGGAATTAATAGTTTTATCAGTGCTATACATATTTAATAAAAGAAAATTCTTTTTGCTTGCGGTTCTAATCCCGGTGGTTGGAATTATTGTAGTTTGGCAATACCCATTTATTCATCAATATATACAACAGATGGCTTCAGTGGGTGAACGTATCAATTTAATACGCAATGGCATCCATTTTCTTTGCTGTACATTTGGTTTCGGTGTGGGTGCTGGCAATATTGAATATTGGATGGTCAATTATCCGATGTATGATGTAAAAGTTTTGAATATACACAACTGGTGGGCGGAGATTTTAGCAGAGTATGGTATTTTTGTCTTTGCAGGATATGTTTTATTTTATTTCGATATAATCTATCAACTCATAAAAACTTATTTAAGTACTACAAGCTGCTTTATGAAACTTTTGTGCACAACATTGATTTTATCGTTGTGTGGTTTTTTTGTTGCTTGTATTGGGCCAAGCAGTTTTTTAAATATTACTGCCCAGTGGTATATTTTTGGTATAGCACTTGCTTTTTTGAAACATATTACATCAACTGAGGAGCAAAATGGCTGATTACATTTGTCAGATGACTAATAGAATAAAAGTCGCACATCTATCTTCTGCTCACCCACCTGCTGACACCCGTATATTTTACAAAGAGTGCAGGACATTGGCTCAAGCAGGATATGAGGTTGTATTGATCATTCCTCATGATAGAGATGAGATTGTAAATGGTGTCCGAATCAGGGCAGTATCCAAACCAACCAGTCGTTTTGATAGAATGATGAGCACAGTGAGAGAAGTGTACAGAGCAGCCCTTGAAGAGGACGCGATTATTTATCATTTTCATGATCCTGAACTGATACCGGTGGGTATACTGCTAAAAAATAAAGGGAAAAAAGTTATTTACGATGTACATGAAGATCTGCCGCGGCAAGTCCTAACAAAGCCGTGGATAAAACCTTTTTTAAGACGTGTTGTGGGAGCCGGTGCCCAAGCTGTAGAAAAATTTTGTGCCCATTATTTTGATAGAATAATAACTGTGACATCAACAATAGCAGAACGCTTTCCAGAAAATAAAACCACTATAGTGCACAATTATCCTATCCTTGAAGAATTTGCAGGTACTGATTTTATACCCTATCAGAAGCGGAATCCGTTAGTGGTTTATGTAGGTGGGATAACAGTAATCCGTGGTATTAAGGAAATGGTGAATGCTATGAATTTAATACCTGAGACTTTAGGGGCAAGGCTTGTGCTTGCCGGGAAGTTCAGCCCTCCTGCTTTGGAAAACGATGTTAGTTCTATGGCTGGTTGGTCTAATGTTGAGTATTTAGGGTGGCAGTCGCGGGATGAAGTTGCGGATCTTTTAAGCAAAGCTCGTATAGGATTGGTGTTGCTGCACCCTACCTTAAATTACATGGATGCTTTCCCCATTAAAATGTTTGAATATATGGCTGCCGGAATACCAGTGGTGGCATCTAATTTTCCTTTGTGGAGAAAAATTGTCAGTGAGATTGGCTGTGGGTTGGTGGTCGACCCACTTAACCCTCAGGCTATAGCTGATGCTGTACAGTGGTTGCTGGCTCATCCTGTTGAGGCTGAACTGATGGGTAAACGTGGACAAGATGCAGTGATTAAGAAATACAATTGGCATACAGAAGCTCAGAACTTGCTGGATGATATCAGAGTCTGGTAAAATAGAGAGTAGGATGATGCAGCATGAAGATATTAATATTGACGCAATATTTTCCACCTGAGGTAGGCGCCAGCCAGACACGCTTATATGAAACAGTAAAAGCACTTCAGCGCTGTGGACAAGATGTTGAGGTTTTTACAGCTATGCCCTCTTACCCGCGGGGTGAGATTTTTGATGATTACAAAGGCTGTTTTTATAAAAGAGAAGAGATATATGGAATTAAGGTGTATCGAGTTTGGTCCTATGCCAGCAATGACCTGGGGCAAGTAAAGAGGCTTCTTTCATACAGCAGCTTTACAGGATTGGCTTTGACTGCTCTTACTGCTGTGAGGCCTCGGCCAGATCTGTTATTTGTGGAATCACCTCCTTTGACATTGGGTATCACCGGTTATTTACTCAGCAAAGTATGGAGATGCCCCTGGATTTTGAACTTGAGTGACTTATGGCCTGATTCTATCTTTGCGTTGGGGTCAATGGATGAGGAATCTTTTGCAGGTAAAAGCCTGCTGAAACTTGAAAGTTTTTTATACAAAAAAGCTACTGGAATTACTGCAGTTACAGAAGGTATGATTTCAGATCTGAGGCTTAAAAAGAATGTCCCTGATGAGAAATTATTCTATTTACCTAATGGGGCTAATGTTGAAATGTTTTATCCAGTCCAGGATTATCATGATCAGAAACAAAAAAAGTTTATTTATGCAGGCCGTATAGGAAAAGCCCATGGGGTGGAGGTAATCGCTAAAGCAGCTGCACTTACCAAGCAGAGGAGGGACATTCTTTATGAAATAATAGGTGATGGCCCCGAATTGCCTAACTTGAAAAAAATGATTTGTGATATGAGACTCAATAATATAAAAATATCGGAACCTGTGCCTCTTTCTCAGATGCCTCAGAAATTAAAAGATGCCTATGCCGCTTTGGTCACACTTAAGGCTAATCCATTGTTTAAAGGGACCCGCCCTGCGAAAATGCTGCCACCCCTTGCGGCAGGTCTTCCTATTGTTTATTCTGGGGCGGGCGAAGGTGCTGATATAATAAAAGAGACCTGTGCTGGGGTTGTTACACCACCTGAGGATGAGAAAGAATTTGCTAAAGCTGTTATTTGGCTCGCTGAACATCCAGAAGAGGCTTATGATATGGGAAGAAGAGGTAGAGAATATGCAGAGAGGAATCTGGACTGGAATGTACTTGTTAAAAACTGGTTCTGGGATGTACAGAAGCGTATTATCAAGGACAAAGGGAAAATAAAAAATGCTGAAAAGGCTCTTTGATATTATTATTTCTATAATATTACTTTTCATCTTATCCCCTTTAATGATTTTATCAGCACTTATAATTATTTTGGATAATGGTTTTCCAGTTATTTATCGTGGACTGAGGGTGGGGAAAGATGGAGAAACATTTTATATATTGAAATTTAGGAGTATGGTTCATAGTGACAATACACATGGACCAGAGATTACAGCTGGTGGAGACCAGCGCATAACCAGGAGCGGCAGGTTTTTGCGTAAATGGAAGCTTGATGAGTTTCCTCAGTTTTTCAATGTGTTACGAGGGGATATGAGTATTGTTGGTCCGCGGCCGGAATCTCCATCATATGTCAAATATTATACAGATGAGGAAAAGCATGTTTTAAACGTTCGCCCAGGGATCACAGGAGTGACGCAAATAATTTTTCGAAATGAAGAACAGATGCTGAATGTCCCAGATCCGGAGCAATATTATATAGATGTTCTCATGCATCAAAAGCTCAAATATGATCTAGCCTATGTACAAAATAGGTCTTTGCTATTGGATTTTTTATTAGTTTTTATAACGATTGTTGCGATTATATCTCCTCGTCATGGTGTTGCTCTGTGTGATAGTATTGTAACAAACAATTTAAAATATAGTTTTTCTACTAATTATAGAGGCTCAAAAAATGATATATTTTAAATGTGTAGTATTATCCAGTATTATCGGGTAAATAAAATTTGTTTTCTAAAAAGGAGTATCCAATATGCGTTCTGTATTTTTACCATTTGCACCACCTACAATTTCACAAGAAGAAATTACGGAAGTAATCGATACATTATCTTCAGACTGGATAACAACAGGCCCGAAAGTAAAAAAATTTGAAGAAATGTTTGCCCAATATATAGGATCAGAAACTGCCTTGGCGCTGAACTCCTGTACTGCAGGGTTGCATCTTGCGCTTATTGCTCTTGGAATCGGCCCCGGTGATGAAGTTATTACGACACCTATGACCTTTTGTTCTACAGTGAATGTCATTGAACAAGTGGGAGCGCACCCTGTACTGGTAGATGTACAACCAGATACTTTAAATATTTCACCAGAATTAATAGAAAAGGCGGTAACGGAGAAAACAAAATGCATTCTTCCAGTACACTATGCTGGACACCCGTGTGAGATGGATACTATCAAAGAGATTGCCAGAACAAAGAATCTATATATTGTTGAAGATGCCGCCCACGCTTTTTCGGCTAGATATAAAGGACAAAAAGTAGGTACAATAGGTGATCTTACTGCTTTCAGTTTTTATGTAACAAAAAATATAACAACTGCTGAAGGTGGGATGCTCACAGGAAATCCTGAGTTTATTGAAAAAGCTAGGATTTATAGTTTGCACGGGATGAGTAAGGATGCCTGGAAGCGTTATGATAAAGGCAGTTCTTGGTACTATGAAGTTGTGTATCCGGGGTTTAAATACAATATGACTGATATCCATGCTTCTATTGGGCTGAGACAGTTACAAAAAATAGAAACCTTCCAGAGCCGACGGAGGGAGATAGCGCATAAATATGACGAAGCATTCTCAGAGTATCCATATTTTGAGATACCATGCCGGTTACCAAATATTGAGCATGCTTGGCATCTGTATGTATTGCGCCTTAATCTGGAAACTCTTCGGATTGATCGTGATCAATTTATTGAAGAGTTGAAAGAAAGAAAGATCGGCACAAGTGTGCACTTTATCCCGATTCACCTACACCCTTATTATAGGAAGAAATATGGTTATAAACCGGAGGATTACCCTGTAGCCTATTTTAACTTCAAGCGTATCATCAGCCTACCTATCTATCCACGCATGTCGGATCAGGATATTGCAGATGTGATCGAGGCAGTAGTAGATGTGGCAGAGAAATACAAGAGGTAGAATTTTAGTACAGTTTTAGCGGAGTTATATGGAAGCAAGGAAACGTGAAAGTAAGAGAGGCTGATAGATATGTGAATTGACGATCAATGTAAATTAGTCTAATTTAAACGCCGCAGCGAACCTGCGGCGTTTATCGTAATGTTATAGCTTTAGCCTTCGTTAAAGAACTCAATTATTATATCTACTATCTTTTGTGCAATTGCTTTTTGTACATCTTGATTTGCTACTCTTTTGACCTCCTCATCATTTGACATAAAACCTACTTCTATTAGGACAGAAGGCATTGTTGTCCATTTAGTTACATATAAATTATGATCATGTGTTCCTCTGTTATTAAAACCAAGACTTGCTAAACCGCTTGCTATTCTTTCTGCTAGGATTTTACTTTTAACTGCAGCATCGCATGGGGTTGAATCAAGTGTGATATATCCGCCCCAAGTGGAACTATACTCTTCATAAAGCCCTTCATTATCTAATAATGGTCTGTAGGTGCTATAATGTGTACTTATACCTTTAACTGAAGTGTTTGGATAAGCAGAATCGTGGTGGATACTGATAAATAAATCGGCATTAATGTTGTTTGCAATATTGTGTATTCCGGCCTAAATCGACCACCGATTCCGGAGCAAACCTTCCAGTGATTCCGGGACAAATCGACCAGTGATTACGATTCAAACTTTCCACCATTTCCGGATTAAATCGACCAGCCATTCCGGACAAATCGACCACCCTTCTAGTTAGCGAAGTATGCTGGGAAACAGGATTCCAGTATGCACCTAGTTAAGTTGTACAAAAACAAACAAGAGGTGCATACAAGCAAATGGCTAACAGGAGGGTATCAATGAGAAACATCAAGGAAATCTTACGTATGAGCTGGGAATCAAAGCTTAGTTCTCGCCAGATCGCAAGAAGTTGTGGCTGTTCACACACCACAATACTTGACATACAAAAGCGAGCTGCAGCCGCAGGCTTGAAGTGGCCATTGCCTGAAAACATTGACGAAACCACCCTAGAGAGGATGCTCTACCCCAAACTGACAAGGCAATTAGCCAAAAAGGCGGAGCCAGATTTTAACTATATCCACCGTGAACTAAGAAAGCATAAAAGTGTCACCCTAATGCTGCTATGGCAGGAATACAGGGCACAGCACGAAAATGGCCTCATGTACAGTCAATTCTGCGACCGCTACCGTAGATGGCGACAGAAGGTGGATGTCTGTATGCGCCAATACCATCGGGCAGGGGAAAAGATGTTTGTGGATTGGGCAGGCCAAACCATCCCTATTTTTGATCCCAAAACAGGTAAGTCTCAAGATGCTTACATCTTCGTGGCTGTTTTAGGAGCCAGCAGTTACACTTATGCAGAGGCCTTTCTATCCCAGGAGCTGCCTAAATGGATCTCAGCTCACCGCAACGCCTTTAACTACTTTCAGGGTGTTCCGGAAATCATTGTCCCGGACAACCTCAAAACCGGTGTTACTAAACCATGTTACTACGAACCAGTGATCAATCCTACATACCAGGAAATGGCCGAACACTATGGGACTGCCATCATTCCTGCCAGAGTTAGAAAGCCAAAAGACAAGTCTAAAGTGGAGAATGCTGTTTTAATCGTTGAACGCTGGATACTCGCTGCTCTTCGCAACTATACTTTTTTTAGTCTGTCGGAACTCAATAATGCTATAAAGGATAAACTGGAAGTGTTGAATACTAAACCCTTTCAGAAGATGGAAGGCTGCCGTAGAACTCTTTTTGAAACCGTTGAAAAACCTGCTCTCCAACCGCTGCCAGAACAACCCTATGTATTTGCTGTCTGGAAAAAAGCCAGGGTCAACATCGACTATCACATACAATTCGATTTTAATTATTATAGTGTCCCCTACCAACTTGTCAAAGAGGAAGTGGAAGTTAGGGGGTCACTACATACAGTTGAGATATTCTACAAAGGAAAGCGTGTTGCCAGTCATCCCCGCTTAAACAAAAAATATCATCATTCCACTTTACCCCAACACTGCCCTGTTTCCCATCGCAAATACCTGGAGTGGACACCGTCCAAGATTGTGGACTGGGCAAAAAAAATCGGACCCAAAACAGCTGAATTGGTGCAAAAAAACCTGAACAGCAAGGGAACCCCCGTTCAAAGGTACCGCTCCTGTTTAGGTATGATACGCCTGGGCAACAACTATCCGTCGGAACGCATGGAAGCGGCAGCTGAACGGGCGCTTCTATGCAATGCCATATCCTACCGAAGTCTAAAATCAATATTGGAAAAGGGCCTTGACCAAACTGAACTCCCAAAGAGAGGCAACCGCCCCCCAGTTGAGCATGAAAACATCAGAGGTTCATCCTATTACGGTAACCGGGAAGGGGTGCATCCCCTATGTTGATGAACCATACCCTGGAGCGGCTAAAGGAAATGCGCCTTAAAGGCATGGCTGAATGCTACAAAAGCCAATTGGAACAGCCTGATGCGTTATCCTTACCCTTTGAAGAGCGTTTCAGTTTGATTATTGATTACGAGTGGACAAGCAGGCAGAATAGGCGATTAGAACGTTTACTTAAACAGGCGAAACTCCGACTGCCGGCCTGTCTTGAAGATATCGATTATCAGCATCCCCGGGGTCTTGATCGTTCCCTTATCAATCGACTGAAAAGTTGTGAGTGGATAGAGTCTTTCCAAAACATCGTAATTACCGGGGCTACAGGGGTCGGAAAGACCTATCTCGCCTGTGCCCTGGGGAATGCTGCCTGTCGAAGGGGATACAGCACCCGGTATTATCGGATTCCCCGTCTGCTTTCTGAAATTGCTATGGCAAGAGGTGACGGGTCATATGTCAAGCTGTTGAATAAGTTACGCAAATTCAGGCTTCTCATTTTTGATGATTGGGGATTAACCCCTTTTACCCAGGATGAAAGCCGAGAGATTCTTGAGGTGATTGAGGACCGCAGTCAGTTGGCGTCAACTATTATCATCAGTCAACTTCCGGTCGAGCACTGGCATGAAGTACTGGGTGATCCCACCCTGGCTGATGCCATTCTTGACCGTATCATTCATAATGCGCATAAATTCTATCTCAAAGGAGAATCAATGCGCAAGGTCAAGGGAGGTGTTTCCACGCCTGTATCGAAGTAAACTACAGATATGCTAACCTAAAAAGCCAGCATCGCTTCGCTCTGATTGAGTGGTCGATTTCACCGGAATCGGTGGTCAGTTTGAACCGGAACACGTGGAAAGTTTCAACCGGACTGGGTGGTTGATTTCGATCGGATTTGATGGTCGGTTTGACCGGAATAAGCAGGGATTGCTATTTTTTTGTAGAATTATAGAAAAATATGTGCAAAACGTTCATTTTTAAATAAGTGAACTTCTATATACTGATTCTGAATACCAGTGAATTGTAATATAGATATGAAAAATATTTGTTGATAGTTTATAGTGATTCATGAGGAGGATAATCCATGGATAGCGATAACTCTAATAATACATCAACCACTCCCTCTAGAGAATATTATGATGATGAAATTGACCTGAGAGATTTAATTCTTGTTCTGTGGAACTATCGAAAACTAGTGTTGGGGATTTTTTTAGTTTCATTAATAATAGGTACTGTAATATCTTTTGCCATTACACCTGTCTATCAGGTCAAGGCCAAGATATCGGTGGGTAATTACGCTATAGATCCGGACAGTGGAAAACAGTTGATGACACCTGAAACTGCTAGAGAGATACTGCTCAGTAGCGATTTTCAGAAAGAGGCTTGGAGCTCTGAAATTAATGCTGGGGCACTCGATATTACCCCTATTGAAAATACGAATATTTTGCAGTTAACCCTTGAAACCAGTGAGCCTCAACAGGGAGTGGTTTTATTAAACGAACTCATTGCTCAGTTTGAAGAGAAGACAGAAGAACAATATGAGCGGTCAATAGATTTACTCAATAATGACCTCCAGAACACAGAGAGAGAACTGCAGGAGATTAATAAAAGTATTGCTCAGACCAGGGAACTTCTCGAAAAAATATCCAATGCTGAACTGTCGAGCACTTCTGCGATATACCAGGCAGGGCTGCTGGATACCTTATCCCGTTTCCTTGGACAGCGAAATAAATTATCAGAAAGAAAATTACAGAACGAACAGAAATTAAACAATATAGAGGATATGGAAGTGTTAGAAAGACCAGAAGCGGCTTCATCACCAATGCGCCCCAATAAAAAATTGAATATTGTATTAGCTGGTATTCTTGGTCTGATGGCGGGTATCTTTATGGCGTTTATTGTGGATTATTTTAGGAGAAATCCGTTAAATATACGAAAAGAATAGTTTAGCGTTATCTTATCATTTTGGGGGAGGAACTAATGAATCAGAACCAAAAAAGAAAGCAAATACCATTAATTCTTGTGGCGCTTGGTGATATTATATTAATAAATGTGGCATTGTTGATTGCTTATTTTTTGCGTTTCTCTGGTGAACTACCGGTAATCAATGTAAAACCTTTCTATCAACTTACTCCTTTTATTGTGGTCTTTACTATTGTCATATTTGAAATATTTGATCTTTATAAACGCAATTGGAAAGGTATTAATAAAGACTTCCGCACTATACTCAGCGCTGTCTTGGGTCGGTGCTATAATTTCGGATAGTCTGGTAAGATAAAAACAAAATGGCAAAGGAGAAGAAAGCCATGTCAAAAACCAGACAACGATATGATGAGGAATTCAAAAAGAATGCAGTTAAGTTGAGTTACGCAAGCAGCAAAACAGTCAAAGAGGTAGCGGGTGATCTTGGGATCAATATAAGCCTGCTGTACCGCTGGAGGAAAAAGTACACTCCAGAAGGAGAAAAAACGCAATTTGCAACGCTGGAAGAGGAAAACCGAGCATTAAAGCTTGAAAACGCGGAACTGAAAATTGAGCGTGACATGCTAAAAAAAGCTGCGGCCTACTTCGCCAAGAACCAAAAGTAAAACCTGAAGAAAAATATGAGTTTATAGATGAGCATCCAGAATACGCCGCAGCGAAGTGGGCCAGATACCTTGGCGTATCTCTCAGTGGGTACTACAGCTGGAAGAACAGGAGAGAACAGCGACAAAAAGAAGTGGAAGAGTACAAAAAAATGATCAAAACGATATTTCAAGAAAGCAACGAAACCTATGGCGTGGATCGTATTTGTGGTGAGCTAAGAAAGCGTGGTAAAACAGCTTCTTATCATCGTGTTAAGGGTTTTATGGACGATATGGGGCTTCATTCTATCCATAAGCGTAGACGTCAAAAATCCCTCACAGACAGCCGTAAAGCGCGCGGGGATGAGTATGTCAATCTAGTTAAGGACTTAGAAATAACTGAACCATTTCAAGCTGTATCCAGTGATATTAGTTACATCCGCACCATGGAAGGATTTGAATACCTTTGCACAGTCAAAGATATTGCAAGCGGTATAGTTTTAGCGGAAACGATGGCCGAGCATATGAGCAGCGAACTGGTACTGGTAACGATCAAAAAAGCCTTAAATCGCTGGCATCTCCCGGCGGGCACCATCTTCCACAGTGATCGAGGCAGCCAATATACATCTAAGAAAGTGATGGAATATCTCAGTGAAAATCAAATTAGGCAAAGTTTCTCCAGAGTGGGTAAGCCAGGGGATAATGCCTGGAGCGAGAGCTTCTTCGCCAATCTAAAAAAAGAAGCGGTTCACTGGCGGCATTTCAAGACGCGGGAGGAAGCACGACAAGCCATCTTTGCCTATATAGAGGGTTTTTATAACACCCGTAGGATACAAAAAAGACTGGATTATCTTAGCCCCATACAGTGGCTGAGGCGCTGGGAAAACGGGCACCTTTCAGAAGTGGCTTAGCAAACTGTCCGAAAAAGTGTTGACTTCCCCGGCATCACATTCATCAGTTAGCAATTCTAGTTTCTTGGAATATGCCCATAATAATTCTCCTACCTTATCAAATCCCTCATA
>ERZ795060.3682-NODE-3682-length-13761-cov-5.720779_pt1 | contig 13761 bp, 8 predicted proteins | sample MGYA00375144_ERZ795060 | MGnify/ENA primary metagenome ERZ795060 (study PRJEB30189, sample SAMN05720157) | activated sludge metagenome | isolation source: anaerobic digester from wastewater treatment plant | place: Japan | collected 2015-05-15 ... | reverse complement strand
ACGTCAAGTGGTTGAGGCAGAGCACGCCGGGCATGTGGACGACTCTCGCCGGCGACTAGTGGCCCGCGTGGCACTCCAGCAGCCTGGGGGAGGCGGCTCTGGCCGCATGGCGCCGGCAAGGCCTCCCCACGGGCGTCTTCTAGTGTGACCATCCGCGGCAGGAGTTAGGAGGAAAGGACCGATGAAACGTTCTGCCGGTTTTACGCTTATCGAGCTGCTCGTGGTCATCGCCATCATAGCCATCCTGGCGGCGATCCTTTTCCCGGTCTTTGCCAGGGCACGCGAGAACGCGCGCAAGTCCACCTGCCAGAGCAACCTGAAGCAGTTGGGCATGGCGGCGATGCAGTACGCGCAGGACTACGACGAGACCTATCCGATGATGTACCGCCGCATGCCGCATCTGTACTGGTGGAGCGACGTGCTGCAGCCCTACGTCAAGAACTACCAGGTGTTGGTCTGCCCGTCCGGCTCCTGGAGCACTGCCACCGAGCGGCCCCCGAGCCTTCCCAACCCGCTCGTCTGCTCCTATGCTTTCCCGTACTTCTCAAAAACCGATGCGGGCGCAGCCATCACGCCCCTCCCCGGTGCGCCGATGGCCTCCGTTCCGGACCCCGCGGGCACGATCATGTTCTGCGACTCCACGACTACCGAGATCTACAGCGGAGGCGTGAACAACTTCACCATCGCGGGTCCGAACGGTGACACCGATCTGGGCACGGGCAACTACGTTCGTGTCGCCAGGCGGCATATGGACGGTTTCAACTGCGCATTCGCCGATGGGCACGTCAAGTGGCTGAGGCGGAGCACGCCCGGCATGTGGACGACTCTCGACAACGACTAGTGGGCCTGCGTGCTCATACTGACAGGCGCTCGGCTGCAAGCCGCGCGGGCGCTGCCGAATGGGAAAGGGCGGGGAGGACGCCGTGGCGATGCTGCCTCCCCCCGCTCCTTGCCCCATGAGAATTGGAATCTATGATGACACCACGCCAGCGCTACTGCGAGACGCTTCTCTTTGGAACCCCGGACCGCATTCCCTTCCAGCCCGGCAGCCCGCGGGTGTCGACTCTCGCCGTGTGGCGCCAGCAAGGCCTCCCCGAGGGTGTTTACTGGTATGACTACCTGCTGGAGTGCCTCGGCATCGCCCCGGATCATGGGCGTGGCGGGGGCGACCCGGGCGTCTCCTTCCGCATGATCCCCACCTTCGAGGAGAAGGTGCTCGAGCATCGCGACGGCCACTACATCGTCCAGGACTGGATGGGGGCGATCACCGAAATCTCCGACCGGTATGACTACACCTACATCCGCTCTGCCAAGGACTTCGTCACGCGCAAGTGGCACCGCTTCCCTGTTCAAACGCGCGATGACTGGGAGCGCATGAAGGAGCGCTACGACCCGCGCGCACCTGGCCGCTTCCCGGCCGACTTCGAGGAGCGGTGCGCGCGCATGAAGGAGCGCACGGGCGTCGCCTGGATCTACTTCAACGGCCCCTTCTGGCAGATGCGCGAGTGGTGTGGGTTGGAGGGCCTGTGCGTGCTGATGGCCGACGACCCGGAGTGGGTGGAAGAGATGGCCACCTTCTGGATGGAGTTCGTCTCGCAGACGATGGCCCCCATCCTGGAGCGCGTGGAGCTCGACCGGGTTTGCATCTCGGAGGATATGGCCTACAAGGCCCACAGCATGATCTCGCCCGCCATGATCCGCCGCTTCCTCATGCCCTGCTACGAGCGATGGATCCCCGAGATCAAGAAGAGCGGCTGCCCGATCATCGACATGGACTCCGACGGCTACATTGGCGAGTTGATTCCTCTCTGGATCGAAGCGGGGATCAACGCCTGCTGCCCCGTCGAAGTGGCCGCGGGGAATGACTTGGTCGAGTACCGCCGCCGCTTTGGCACGCGGATGGCCTACACCGGCGGCATCGACAAGCGCGCTCTGGCCAAAGGCGGCGCCGTGATGGAGGCAGAGCTCAAGCGCGTCATCCCCCCTCTTCTGAAAGAAGGCGGCTACATCCCCGGGTGTGACCACGGCGTGCCCCCGGATATCTCCTGGCCCAACTTCCTTGCCTATGCCCGCCTCCTCGCCCAGTACACCGGCTGGCTCTAGCCCGGCCCGCCCGCCACGGATGAGGGGCCGGGTGGGCACCCAGGATGTGCGCTCCAGCCGGGATGAGATGGCCATCCGGGTGGCTCTCCCCGAGGACCGCTTCGCGGTCCTTCGAGAGCGCCACGCGACCGCGAACAACGTGGGGCCCATGCGAACGTTCGGTAGGGGCGAACCCTTGGTGTTCGCCCTGTTTCCGGATCCGTGTGTGCGTGCGGGCGTTCCTCTCCTTATGTCGGAATCCCAGACCTAACCCGCGGGCGTTTGACGGAAGCCCGGCATGGTGTTACAATGACGGCACGAAACGTGAGAGGAGGCCGTGAGTTGCAGGGGGCTGTGGCCCCGTGCATCTTCGGAAGTGGATGAAGATGGCGAATCCGCCCCAGGTACTGCGCGGCATGCGCGATTTCTTGCCCGACCGGATGATCTTGCGCCACCACGTGATTGGCATCTTTCGCTCTGTCTTCGAGCGCTATGGTTTCGAGCCACTGGATACTCCCGCCATTGAATATGCCGAGACTCTGGAAGGCAAGTACGGCGAGGAAGCCGATAAACTGATTTACAAGTTTGAAGACCGCGGCGGCCGGCAGGTGGGCCTCCGCTACGATCTGACGGTGCCCCTGGCGCGCGTCGTCGCCCTCTATCCGGATCTGCCCAAGCCGTTCAAGCGCTACCAGATCGCGCCTGTCTGGCGCGCGGAGCGCCCTCAGAAAGGCCGGTATCGCGAGTTCTGGCAGTGCGATGTCGATACCGTCGGCTCGTCCAGCATGCTCGCCGATGCCGAGATCCTCGCTGTCCTCCACGACTCGCTCACCGCGCTGGGCTTCACGCAGTTCGTGATCCGGATCAATAACCGGAAACTGCTCAAGGGCCTTTCCACCTTCGCCGGCGTGCCCGAGGGCGAAGAGGCGAATGTCCTGCGCAGCGTCGATAAGCTCGATAAGATCGGCGAGGTGGGGGTACGCACCGAGTTGTTGGAGAAGGGCTTCGATGAGGAGGTGGTCGCGCGCCTCTTCCGCCTCCTGGAGCCCGGGGACGACACGAGCGATCTCATTGCCCGGCTGCGTGTTCAGCTGGCAGAGAGCCCTGACGCCCAGGAAGGCCTGGCCGAGTTGGAGCAGCTCCGCGAGTACCTGGCGAACCTGGGCGTGCGCGAGAGCTGCTACCGGTTCGATCTTTCCATGGTCCGCGGTCTGGACTACTACACCGGTCCGATCTTCGAGACCGTCGTCGAAGAGCCGCGCATCGGGAGCATCACCGGGGGCGGGCGCTACGACCATCTGGTGGGTATCTTCAGCGGGCGCGACATCCCTGCCGTGGGCTCCACGCTCGGCCTGGAGCGGATCGTGGACGTGATGGAGGCCCTCCACCTCTTCCCGGAGACGAAGACGCTTACCCAGGTGCTTGTCGCCGCGTTCGACGCCGAGACGATCCCGGAGGCGCTCCGCCTGGCCACGGAGCTGCGCCGCGCAGGCACGCGCGTCGAAGTGCCCCTGATGGAGAAGGGCGGCTTCAGGAAGTTTCTCTCCTACGCCAACGCGAAGGGCATCCCCACGGTGGTCCTCCTCGGCCCGGACGAGATCGCCCGCGGCGAGGTGACCGTGCGCAACATGGCGGATGGGAGCCAGGAGTCGGTGCCACGCGCCGAGGCCGTCGCTCGCCTCAGCGGCCAGCGCGCCCAATGATTCCCCGCGAGTGGGAGGGGGAGCGAGCAACACGCGCGCCAGTCCCCGGCCCTATCCGGTGCCGGGGACTGGCGCGCGTGTTGGATGGAGGAGGGTGATGGCACGCCGGAAGCAATCTGAACCGGTCGCGACGGATCTCTGCGTGTACCGCGATCGCGGCCTCTACGTGCCGGGGCTCGATTGCTGGCTCGATTCGAGCAAGCCCCGCCGGCGCGGCTTCATCAGCCACGCGCACACGGACCACTATGCCGCGCACGAAACGATCTTCTGCACGCCGGAGACGGCCGACATGCTGGCGCTCGTGAAGCCATTCGAGGAGGAGCTCCCTCCCATCCGCCCGCTGTACCTGGGCCGGACCATCGAGCATGGCGACCTCCAGGTCACCCTCCTGCCCAGCGGGCACATCCTGGGCGCCGCCATGATGCATGTTACGCGCGGGGGCGAATCGCTGCTCTACTCTGGTGATGTGCGCCCGTCCGGATCCGCGACGACGCCACCGGCCCAGGTGGTGCCGGCCGACCATCTGATCGTGGAGGACACCTTCGGCGCTCTAGATGAGGAGTTCGTCGGCGCGGAAGAGGGCGCCGCCCGTGTGGTCGAGTTCTGCCGCAAGTGCCGGGCACGGAACAGAACGCCCATCCTGGTGACCACCAGCAACTGCGGGAAAGCGCAGGAGATGGTCGTTGCCCTTGGGCAGGCGGGGCTCGCCGTGGCGCTGCAGTCAAAGATCTGGCACTTCACGCGGCTCTACGAGCGCCACGGGATCCCGGTTTCCGGCTACACGCGCCTCCGCAAGGATGAGTGGCCAGATGCCGACGCCGTGATCGTCACCCGCGCCTACCTGGAGCATGATGACCTGACGGACCGCGTGCCCCGGCCGACCTACGCCCTCGTCTCCGGGTGGGCCGCGTCCGACGAGGCCGATGACTTCGACGCCGCCATCCCGTGGAGCGACCACGCCTCCCGCGAGGAGCTGCTCGCGTTCATCGAGGCCGTCAACCCCCGCCTGGTATGGACCTTCGCGGGCGAAGGCCACCTGCTCCCTGAGCTCCGTGCCGCCGGACGCGACGCGGTTCACCTGGAGGCGTGCTAAATCCAGGCGGGACTTCGGTCACGGGAGCACGACGAGCGTCTGCTCGGCGCTCTCGCCAACGGGCGCGCCGTTGCGATCCACCAGAGAGACGCGCAGGCGAACCGGGCCGCCGGCCTTCAGGCGCACGCGCTTCTGCGCGCCAGGCTTCGCCGGAATCTCGACGCGGCGTGCGCCGGCCTCGACGCGGATCCGATAGCTCTTCTGCTCGCTGGCAGCGAGGTGTACGGCGACCGGTAGCTCCAGCGTCTCGCCATCCGAGGCCAGGCCACCGGCGCGCGGGAGGATCGCCGGCTCCGGAACGGTGACCGGGAGTGTGACCTCGCTCGCGGGGCGCCCAGACTGGCCCCAGGCGAAGCGTAGCTCGCGCGCGCCGGGCTGGCGCAGGTTGACGGGGAAGCGCGCCGTGCCGGACGCACCCGGAGCCAGCCGGAGGCTTTGCTCCTGATTCTCCAGGGCGAGGCGAGCCTCGGCGGGTGTCTCGCCCCGGTTCTGCAACACCACCTCCACCGATTGCTTGCCCCAGAACCGCGGGAGCGCCAGCGATTGTAGCGCCAGGCTCCCCTCCTGCACGAGCGCCCATCCGAACCGCTCGGGCACGTGGAACCCGTCATAGGTACACGACCACGCTGAAAGCCGGTCCGCTTCCGGGCCAGCGAACCGGCTGCGGCAGAAGTTGACCGCCATCACGGGCGAGCGCCGAACCCCCGCCTTCTCCAGCTCCGACCAGGGCAGGGCGATCTCGACTGAGTAGCCACTGGCCTCCTTGCGCACGCTCACCTCGGCGGAGGAGTTCCACGACGGGTCCTGGTTGCGCTCGTCATACACCGCGCCGTTGGTGTTCACGATGAGATGGGCATAGGGCGCGCGCGGCCCCCCGGCCACGAAGAACTCGACGCCGTCATCCAGCCATATTTCTGGAGTATCATGGCCATGCCGGATGGCCCGGAGCCGGGCCATCGCCGGCTCCGGGCAGCGAAACGAAACGTAGAGGGCGCGCGCGTCATAGAGGATCCGGGCCTCTGTGTCGACCTCCGGCTTGCCGCCATCATGTGCCCGGTAGAAGTTGGTCGCGACGGCGCTCTCGGCCCAGCAGGGGTCGGAAAGGTCGCCATCGATCACCGGCGGCATCGTGGTCGGGAGCACCGGGATTGCCGGTAGGGCTCGCGTGGATGCTCCTTCCGTCGCGCTCACCACGAGCGTGACCTGAGAAGCGTCCTGGCGCCGCTGCGCCACGGGCTTGCCAGTCATAATGGCCCGCAGCCGGAGGATCTGGTCCGCGGCGGCCCGGCGCACCTGCTGCATCCGGCTCGTCTCAAACGCCACGCCCCCCAGTGGGTTGGCCCAGGGCACGGCGTTCACGAGCGCATCGAGCATCTCCTGGGCCTCGCGCGCAGCGGCGCGCACGCGCTCGTCGCGGTGCGCGCGTGCCTCGGCAATCGTCTGCGAGAGCGTGTAGAGGTAGCGGTAGTCATCCACGCCTTCGCGGAGCGCCTCCCAGGCGATGGTCGGGATCGCGCCCTGATAGGTGCTCCAGTCGTCCGGCTTGAGGAGGTGCGGGTAGACGGTACACTGCTCCTTGGGCTCAACGCGGTTCGCGCGCGAGCCATCGAAGTCGTTGAAAACATCCTCGTGCGGCCGGCAGAAGGTCCACGAGACCTGTGCCTTCGCGCCCGTCTTCCAGAAGAGCAGTCCGGCGCCATAGCGGTTGTGGAACATGTAGCCTTCCTGGGGGAAGGGATTGACGTAGCATCCGGTGCCGTACCACCAGAACTCAGCGCCGGTGCGCGCGCACTCCTCGCGCGCCTTCCGAGCCCTCTCCTCGTTGGCCACCAGCCCAGCGACGAAGCAGGGCGCCGTGAGGTACTCGGAGGCCTTCTCCAGGAAACCGATCTGGTAGAAGGTGGCGTAGGTCGTGGCGCCACCCGCGCGCCAGCACTGGTAATCCTGGATGGCGTACGTATCCTCGCCGGACGGCTCGTCTCTCCCGTAGAAGAGCCAGGGCACGGGTGCGTCCTTCGTCGCCTCGACGGCGGCTTTTGCCACGGCGGTGACGCCGGCGCGGATCTCCTCCGGCCAGGTTCCCTTCTCCAGGTCGACTTTCAGACCGAGCGCATCACGGACGCGCTGCGGCCATCCGCCCATGGAGCAGACGTGCGGTCCGGGAATGCCGGCCTCAAGGCACTGGGCCGCGAGCTTCTTGTAGGAGGATGCGTCGAAGACCACCCGGCCCTCCTTCAATCCGGAGAGATCCGCCGTACCGAGGGAGCCCTCCACCAAACCGGTGATCCCGTGGCGAGCGAAATCGCGGAGTTCGGCCATCACCTGGGCATCGGTCATCGCGCGCCAGCGCCCGGCGTCGGCATAGAGCAGCCACGCGCGGTCCTTGGGCCGCTGCAGCTGGAAGGGGAGCACCTCGATGCGCAGCGGGAGCACCAGGGCGGGCTTGCCGGCCGCCTGGATCGAGACGCGCGCGGTGTAAAGGCCAGGCCGGGCATCCGGGCGGGCGCTCAGAGTCAACCAAAACGCCGCCGTCTCTCCCGCGGCGAGGTCGAACGCCCGCTCCTCCAGAACGCCGCGCGTCACCGGCACCGTCTTCCGCCCGTCCCTGCACGGAAGGAGCAGCTCCGGGGTGATGTACCACTGGCGCGAGCGCCATCCGGTGCGCTGCGGCCAGAAGTGCATGTGCCGCACGTCGCACGTCACTGGGGTGTCGGCGAGATCGACACGGACCGCGAGCCCCTTCAGGCTTTCCAGCGCGCGCGTGCCCACCCACACCGGCTCATCCTCGCCGGGCGTGAAGAAAGCGGTGAGCTCGCGCGCGTGCTCCTCGGGGCGTGGCACTCCGTCTGGCCGGTACTGACCCGGGTCCGACGTGATATAGGCGAGGAGTCCGGCGGCGCGCTCGGATGAGGTGGGCTGTGGCGGCTGCCAGTCTGGCTTTGGTGCCGGACGCTCCTGGAACGGCTCGCCTGGGTCCACGCGCTCGTAGCGGACGCCGCCGATGGTGACCGGCCCGCTTTCCTGCGCGAGCGCTGCCACCGGCAGCATGAATAGAACGAAGGCAAAGAAAGTTGCAGTTCTCATCGGTCTCTCCTGATCGCCGGCATAGCCCGCATTATTCACCAGAACAATGAAAAAGCTCACTGCCAGGCGTGGCGCAGGTTCGTGGGCACTGCCCCCGAAAACCCTGCTTCCGGACGCCTGTGGTGGCAACGGCGTGCCACCAGGCAAGAGACTTCTCTTGAAGTATTCTGGTGAATACTTCGGGATAGGGAGCATCGGGCGCGGAGCCTGCGTCTGAGGGCGCGCCCAGCCCGCTCAGGTCGTTGTGACCGGAACGCCACGGGAACCGGAGTGCCCGCGTGCGACAACGGACGGATGGCCGGGCACTTGTGGCCAACATTCGCCCCAAAACCGGCTTCTCCTGCCGCCGGTGTGCCCCTCAGGGAGGCAGGAGAGACCCCGGCGGATCGCGAACGAACGGCGAGAGAGAGTTCGGCCTATCTCCATCCGAGTCCCGCGCGTGGGCCGCCCAACATATCAGCGAAGGTGAGGAGTGCGCGCAGAATGGCAATGACGGAGAGGAAGCCAGACCGGCCCGCGCCGGAGAGGCCGGTGCCCGCAGTCAAGCCCCGCGGGGTCACCTGGCGCGCGGTCGCGATCGCCTTCGTCCTGACGCCGCTCAACTCGCTCTGGATCGTCCACTCGGAGGTGATCCAGTATGCCGGCCATCCCACCACGGTGTCGCTTTTCTTCAACGTGATCTTCTGCCTGGCCGTGCTCGTGGCGATCAACGCTCTGCTGGCCCGGTGGGCGCCGCGCTACCGCTTCTCGCAGGGCGAGCTGCTCACGATCTACATCCTCCTCTCGCTCGCCACGGCAATGGTGGGCCACGACATGTACCAGGTGCTGATCTCCGTGATCGCCCAGCCATTCTGGTACGCCGAGGTGGCCCCGGAGAGGCGGTGGCACGAGCTGTTCACAGCCGATTTGCCGCCGTGGCTCGTCGTGACCGATACCGAGATCCTGCGCGACTACTTCCACGGCACCAACCACTGGAGCGGGTTCTACCGCGCGGCCTACATCATGGGGTGGCTGAGGCCGGTGCTGGTGTGGACCGGCTTCACGATGATCCTCCTCTTTACGATGCTCTGCCTCTCGGTTCTCCTGCGCAAGCAGTGGACCGAGCGCGAGCGACTCACCTTCCCGATCATCGAGCTGCCGCTGCGGATGACGGATGAGAGCTTCAAGCTGTTCAAGAGCCCGGCGTTCTGGATCGCCGTGGCGCTCGCCGGGATGGTGGACCTGATCAACACACTCCACCTAAATATCCCGACGATTCCGGGCCTTCCAACGCGCCAGTACTCGCTCAACCAATTTATCACCGCCTGGCCGTGGCGGGCGATGGGCCCGGCGCCGCTCCAGTTCCTCCCGTTTATCATCGGCATCGGCTTCCTGCTCCCGGTGGATCTCTCTTTCTCGTGCTGGTTCTTCTTCTGGTACTGGAAGGCGCAGCAGATCCTCACCGCCCGGTATGGTTGGAACGATGGCCGGCCGGACTTCCCCTACACCATCGAGCAGTCGTTTGGCGCGTTTATTGGCGTGTGCGTGCTCGTTGTCTGGCTGGCGCGCCCCTATCTGAAGGAAGTGTGGCGGACGGCGTGTGGCCAGGCGTCCGAGGTGAGCGACGACGACGAGCCGATCTCCTACCGCTTTGCGTTGATCGGCCTGGGCGCGGGGTTGCTTGCCTTCGCGGCGTTCGCGTACGCGGGCGGATTGCGCAGCCTCCCGCTTTTGTTCCTCTTCGTGCTGATCTACTTCGCGCTCGCCGTCGCCGTGTCGCGGATGCGCGCGGAGATGGGCACGCCGGCGCACGACCTCCATCACGGCGGCCCGGATCAGATCCTCCCGAGGCTTCTGGGCACGCCGGGGATGGAGAAGAGCACGCTGATCTGGTTCTCGCTCTCTTGGGGCTACAACCGCGCCTACCGCTCGCACCCGATGCCTCACTATCTGGAGGGCTTTCGCCTGGCACACCTGGCGCGGATCGAGCGCCGGCGGCTCTTCTTCGCGATGCTCTTCTTCGGCTTGTGGGGGAGCCTGTGCGCGTTCTGGGCGCTGCTGCACACCTACTACCAGGTGGGCGCATCCACCGGCAAGGTGATGGGCCCCGCCGTCTCTTTCGGCCAGGAGGCATGGAACCAGCTGGCACGCTGGCTCACCGCGCCCAAAGATGTGGAACCGTTGAGCAAGTGGTTTGCCCTGGGCGGGTTGGGTTTCAGCCTCTTCCTGACGGCGATGCGCGCCCGCTATACGTGGTGGGCGTTCCATCCGGTGGGCCTGGCGGTCTCCAGCTCGTGGGCGATGCGCTATATGTGGCTCTCGCTCTTCATCGCCTGGCTGTGCAAAGTGGCGATCCTGCGCGCGGGCGGACTGAACCTCTATCGGAGGGCGCTCCCCTTCTTCCTGGGGCTGATCTTCGGCGAGTTCGTGATCGGCGAGCTCCTGAACCTTATCGGCCTGCTCTTCCGGCTACAGATCTACCGCTTCTGGGGCTAAACGCGCCGGCCCCCGCGGCATGGGGTACGCCCCTTATCCGGGAGTCTTACAGTGGCGCGAAGGGGGCGGTGCAACTGCACCGCCCCCTTCGTAACGAACCGGAGCACCCTTCCCTGGGGTCCGGCACGGGGCCGGGGGCCAGGGAAGGGGCGGGATGCGAGCTTACTTGTCCTTCGGGCCGGTGTAGGCGATGTTCGCCTGGGCCGCCGCAAGGCGGGCCACCGGCACGCGGAACGGCGAGCAGCTCACGTAGTTCAGGCCAACCTTGTGGCAGAACGCGATGCTCTCCGGATCGCCGCCGTGCTCGCCGCAGATACCCAGCTCGATGCTCGGGTTGGCCTCGCGGCCCTTGCGAACCGCGATCTCGACGAGCTGGCCGACACCCGCCTGGTCCAGCGTCTGGAACGGGTTCTCCGGCAGGATCTTCTCCTCAACGTACTTGAGCAGGAACTTGCCCTCGGCGTCGTCACGCGAGTAGCCGAAGGTGGTCTGCGTCAGGTCGTTGGTTCCGAAGGAGAAGAACTGGGCGACCTTGGCGATCTCATCGGCGGTCAGAGCCGCGCGCGGGATCTCGATCATCGTGCCGAAGGAGTAATCGATCGGGCCGCGCTCGGCGACGACCTTCTGCGCCTCGGCTTCGAGGTACTCGCGGGTGCGGGTGAGCTCGTTCACGTGCCCGACGAGCGGGATCATGATCTTCACCTTCACCGGGGTGCCCGCAGCCTTGACGTCGGCCGCGGCCTCGAGGATCGCGCGCACCTGCATGCCGATGATCTCGGGCATCATCAGGCCCAGGCGGCAGCCGCGCAGACCCAGCATCGGGTTCATCTCGCGCTGCGCCTCGACGGCGGCCAGCATCTTCTGCTTCGCTGCCAGCTCCTCGGGCTTGTTGCCCGCGCACTCCAGCTTGGTCACCTCGACGAGGAGATCGTCGTGGGCCGGCAGGAACTCATGAAGCGGCGGGTCGATGAGGCGGATGACCACGGGAAGGCCCTTCATCGCCTCGAAGATGCCCTTGAAGTCCGAGCGCTGATACGGCAGGAGCCGGTCGAGAGCGGCCTTGCGCTGCTCGGTGGTCTCGGCCAGGATCATCTCCTGAACGATCGGGAGGCGCTCCTGCTCCATGAACATGTGCTCGGTGCGGCAGAGGCCGATGCCCTGGGCGCCGAAGCCGATAGCACGCTCGGCGTCGCGCGGGTAGTCGGCGTTCGCCCACACCTCGAGGCGGCGGCGCTCGTCAGCCCACTCCAGCAGCTGCTGCAGCTCCTTGTTCTCGGCGATGTTCGGGTCGATGGTCGCCAGCTTGCCGGCGAAGACCTCACCGGTGGTGCCATCGATGGAGATGTCATCGAACTCCTTGATCGTCGTGCCGTTGACGGTGAAGAAGCGGGCTTCCTCATCCACGCGGATCGCTTCGCAGCCGGCCACACAGGGGAGGCCCAGACCGCGGGCAACGACAGCGGCGTGCGAGGTGGCGCCACCGCGCGACGTCAGGATACCCTTGGCGACGAGCATGCCATGCACGTCGTCCGGACAGGTCTCGGAGCGAACGAGGATGACCGCTTTGCCTTCCTTGCCGAGCTCTTCCGCCTTGTCGGCGTCAAAGATCGCCTGGCCGGCAGCGGCACCGGGCGAGGCATTCAGGCCCTTGGCGAGCAGGCGGCCTTCGCTCTTGGCGCGGTCCTTCTCCTTCGGATCGAAGCGCGGCAGGAGGAGCTGGTAGATCTGGTTGGGCTCCACGCGGGAGATCGCCGTATCCTTGTCGATGAGGCCCTCGTTGACCAGGTCCACGGCAATCTTCACGGCGGCGGCGGCGGTGCGCTTGCCGACGCGGCACTGGAGGATGAAGAGCCGGCCCTTCTCCACCGTGAACTCGATGTCCATGACATCGGTGTAGTGCTTCTCGAGGCTCTTCGCGATCTCGGCGAACTGGTCGTAAACGGCCGGGTTCACCTTCTTCATCTCGTCGATGTGGACCGGGGTGCGCACGCCGGCGACCACGTCCTCGCCCTGCGCGTTCATCAGGAACTCGCCGTAAAGGACCTTCTCGCCGGTGGCCACGTCGCGGGTGAAGGCAACGCCGGTGCCGGAGTCATCGCCCATATTCCCGAAGACCATCGTCTGCACGTTGACGGCGGTGCCCAGGTCATGCGGGATCTTATGGAAGTTGCGGTAGTCGTTGGCGCGCTTGTTGTTCCAGGACTTGAACACGGCCTCGATGGCCATGGTCAGCTGCTCCATCGGATCCTGGGGGAAGTCGCGACCGGTGGTCTTCTTGAAGTATTCCTTGAACTGCCCAACGAGTTTCTTCAGGCCTTCGGCATCAACGTCGGTATCCTGCTTGGCGCCGACTTCCGCCTTCAGCGCGTCGAAGATGTGCTCGAAGTTGTTCTTCTTGAGCGCCGGATACTCCTCCGAGAGGACGATATCCGAGAACATCATGATGAAGCGGCGGTAGGCGTCATAGCCAAACCGGGGGTTGCCGGTGAGCTTGATGATGCCATCCAGGGTGGCATCGTTGAGGCCCAGGTTGAGGACGGTGTCCATCATACCGGGCATCGAGAACTTGGCGCCGGAGCGGACCGAAACGAGAAGCGGGTTCGCCGGATCGCCGAGCTTCTTGCCCATGTTCTGCTCAACATCGCGAAGTGCCTCGACAACTTCGTCCATGAGCCCGGCGGGCATCTTCTCGCCATTGCTAAGGTACTCAATGCACGTCTTGGTGGTAATGGTGAAGCCGGGGGGAACGGGGAGACCCAGGTTGGTCATCTCGGCGAGGTTGGCACCTTTGCCGCCGAGAAGGTCCTTCATGCTGGCGTCGCCTTCGCGGAAAAGCCAAACGCGTTTCTCAGCCATCAACATCTCCTTTTCGCGCCGCATGGCACGCGGCAGTTCCTTACACTACCCCAACCGGATCGCAAGCCCGGCTGGGCAAAGCGGGGTCGGACCCGCCATACAACTCGCGCCCCACTCCATACGACAGCCCTAGGGCCGCGCCGGGAGCGGCAGTCTTGGGGGAAGAGCACCCCGGGCCGGAGGGGCACTGGCCGCCACCCGGGCCACCCAACGAGAGGGGGCCGGACTGCTGCCCAGGGGATCGTTGCTCCACACAGCCCGCCGTGGCAGGCGCCATGCCGACAGTCGTCTCGCCTCCTGCTCCCGGGTTGCGTGTCAAGCACACAGGCAAGAGCTAGAGACACAGCCGATGTATTATAACCCAGGGGGCCCCCCTTGTCAACGCTGTGCCATTGAAGGTCCAGGATTCCATAGGGAATCCAGTCCCAAGGCATGGAAACCACCGGCTTCATCGCTGGCCCCTTCGAG
>ERZ795060.3681-NODE-3681-length-13763-cov-4.421579_pt1 | contig 13763 bp, 12 predicted proteins | sample MGYA00375144_ERZ795060 | MGnify/ENA primary metagenome ERZ795060 (study PRJEB30189, sample SAMN05720157) | activated sludge metagenome | isolation source: anaerobic digester from wastewater treatment plant | place: Japan | collected 2015-05-15 ... | reverse complement strand
GAAACCGGAGGATGGTGACCTGTACTGGGCATACGTCTTTGGCGTTGGTGAATATTCACATCCCTACTATTCACAGAGCAGAGTATGGAGAATCTTTGACCGGCTGGCACCGTCACTGGGGCTGTCTCCCTATGTCGAAGGCCCGTTCTCAAAGGCATATCCCTTCTCAATAAAGCCTGATTCACCGGTAAATATCACGAATGCCTTATCCATCTTCCGTGATCACTACGAGGGAACAGTATATGATCTCACTGCTCCGCCTGCAGGTGGTCCGTTCGGGGATCCCTACCGGGTATGGGGCCGTTTGATCTGCATGATGCTCCCTATGAAGGACAACTAAAACCCGGATCCTGGCCGAGACCAATCTCAACAGATCCCTGCGGATACTCTTATGTCTGCCAGGGCCGATCCTATCTCCCTGATCCCATAGGAGGTATCTGTTGGCTTGGAATGTCATCTCCAGCAGAGACGTGCTATCTTCCCTTCTATGCCGGAATATATGACGTACCAGAACCGTATAAGCAAGGTTCCCACTGGACCTTTGACTTAAACACCGCATTCTGGCCATTTGAACTGCTTCAGAATTATGCACGGCTCATGTACAGCTACATGATTCCTCAAATAAAAGCGAAACAGGCACAAATTGAGGGGGCGGCAATTGCAAACCAGTCGGTCATTGAAGCAAAGGCAGTTGATCTCTACAAGACAAACGAACGTTCTGCACGTGAATTTTTGACAGAATATACCCGTGAAACGGCTCTGAATGCCCTCAATGAATGGAAAGCACTCATGGGTGAGATGATCGTAACCTATAGGAACGGGAATTACAACGATGTTGAGAATAAGACTATCACGAATATCGGGTATCCGGACTGGTGGTATGAGTATGCCCGGTACCAGTACGGGCCGCGGGTGTACGATATAGAGGGATTAAACGCGATACCTGACGTGAAGTATGTTGGAGAAGAAGTGAATATCACCGGAGATCCGATCGCATACATTCAGACGTATCAGACCGGATAGTATGAGGGATATTCCTTGAAAACAAAAAAATCCATTATTTTGAAACATATCACCAGAGTTATTGGATATGCTGAAGGAGAGGCACTGATCACCTCGGGCTTTATAAAGTCATCTGGTGAATGCTGTATATTCTCATAGAATTTCCAGGATTTTCGGCCACATTCTTGCTGGACAGCATTATCCTGGAAAGATAATGCGTGATAGAACATCTTTTTCTTCTCCCGGTGAAATATTTAGGAATGAGCCCGGCTTTAGCAAAGGGATATTTAATAGACGATTTTACGGACTCTTATGATTTTATCGGGGATGCACTTTCAAAATCCCTGATTTATGAGATTTATTCAGAACTTGAAAAAATATGGGCAAATGAGCCGGACAACCCGAATCTGCCTTTTGACTGTGAGAGTCTGCTTGCAATTCTTGGTGAACATGAAAAAGCCATTGCATGTCTGAACCATATCCAAGGTCACTATGGCTTTGGGATGCGTCTGCTCAGACAGACCTATCATTATGCGTGTTTACACAATGAGAACGGAGTTAAATCTTCATTGGATCCCCTCTTTACCCATCCCCGGGATGAGCATACGAAGGAGTGTGCTTTTATCGCTGCCGGTCGTCTGGGTGATCGGGAGACTGCAGCACGACTTTGGAAAGAACTGCTCAAAGAGAAAAACCTTGAGAACCTGAAGATCTCAAAGGACGTGTTAGACGATCCAGACTCGTTTAATTGTATTGCACACGTGCACATCAGGGAGTGTCATGAAGGGGTCAGGTATCTGTACCAGTATGATATCAGGGAAAACCGTGATGTTGAACTATACGCCCTGATATCAATGATACATTACAAGATGGGACTTATTTATAACTCAATTATTGATTTAATCTTAAATGAGGGGCCATACGAGTCATTTTCTGGCATGATCACCGCTCTTGCAGTCTCCGGCGGGGCATACTCCTGGGTTGCTGAATACCGGGATATGGTCACTGTCGATGATCCCCGGGTGTATAAGGAACTGATTCTGCACCTTGAGGGTATTCGAAAATTCAGGACATTTTTTTCCATCGGTGAAAGGCTTCTTACCATATCAGAAAAAAATTTCCAGCCTGATGAACAATTCCTGCATTCTCTTGTCAGGGAAACCGGAGGAGATTTGTACCAGGTATGTACGCTCCTGGAATTGTTCACCCGTTCGGCAGGAGATGCTGACTATGCACAATTATTCGATGTTCTCCTAAAGATGGATCCGGATATCGCAAAAAAATCGGTGATCCGAAAAGAGATGGAGGGATATCTCGGACCGCGACCACCGTTTGATTACCTGTAATGAATTCAGAACAGATAATTTTTTGTGGCTGATGCTGCTATCTGAGTACCCCCCTTGTATGAACAGTCCATATCAGAGCGTGCCTTATAGAGAGGGTAATAATAGGGAAGAACATAATACTGGTATGGACTTTGACCAGTTGATTCGTCTCAGCATACGGGTATCAGGGACGGTGCAACGGGTAGGATACCGGCATATTGTTCAGAATATTGCACGAAAACACAATATTACCGGTTCTATTGAAAACCTTGAAGGATATGATGTGAAAATTATCGCCGAAGGTACACGAAAGGATCTGAAGGCGTTTGTCCAGGCGATAAAAATATGTGAATTCCCCATACAGGTTGAGTGTATCGAAAGTACTGAAGAACCATATATCGGCAATTTCTCGTATTTTGAGGTAATTCGGGGAACTCCTGAAGAGGAACTTGCTGAAAGACTGGATTCTGCTATCGCTATCTTTTCACGGATGGAGAAAAAACAAGATCAGGCTCTTGAGATGCATAAAGAATCCATCAGTCTTCAGAAAGAAACACTGAATTTACAGAAGGAAACTCTGGATGAAATAAAAGGGACCAGATCAGATTTAGATAAAGGTTTTAATTCTGAACTTCGTGAGATGCGTGAAGAGCTGAGGGAGATTAGAAATGCTCTGATTCAGGCTGGAATTATGAATGCAGTAAAAGGGCTGTGACAGGGTTACCAGGATTTCCCGGCATTCTCCTTCTCATGCGATATATCGCACACATCTCTGTATCGGTTATGTGCCATTTCCCAGGATCTGTACGAACAGGAAAATTTCTCCCTCTTTTGTATTATCGCTGTTTCACACAGATTTCGGACTCCAGAACTCGGAAAGGCGAAATCGTCCACTATTTCAATACTCTGCGCCTGATTCAGAAATATTCTGATTAGATCATGGTTTCGGCGAAGTTATCCGGAATAAATTACAGCCACCTTTTTCTTCTCTATAATTCAAGAGGTACGACTACGAATACCCCATTTTTTCTCTCAACAATCCTGTGTATCAATCAGATACAGAAATAACTTCATATAATCCTCAATTTCACGAACTTTACACCTTATTTCAATCGGTTTTTCGGCAGAAATAAGAACGAAAGGCTTTAGTAAATCGGATATACGTCCATACGTCTGATTCTCTAACTTTCTTTTCGCATACGTAATTTTCATATCCGCCCCATCCAGAGACGGATGTGATCCGGCATCACGGATCCAGAACGGCAATGTCATAGTAGATACCACAATCTGTAATGGCCGTATTCTCATGCTCCATGAATACATCCTCGGTATGAAAGTAATTCTGTAGGCTTCGAATACTGCTGCGAAGCGACTTATTCATAGGGAGGGAAACCAGAAATGGCTTTTTTTGGAAAAATACTTCCATTTTGATGTGCGAGGTATGAGGCATCTTTCCGTTTGAACCGTGAGTATCAGATGTCTTGAGGGTAAAGCGATAATAATTAGATCCAAAATAATTACAAAAATAATCATATAAAATTTTATGGGAGGTTACCGGAGTTATCCCTCTTGAATCATTTATATGAGAGATCCTCATCATTTATTGTCATAACTGGCAGGAGAAGAATTGGAAAAACCGAACTCATTAAAAAATTCATGGGGGATCATGAAGGCATCTATTTTTTTGTAGTTCAAATAAGAGTATTGACCTTCTTTTAGCAGAATTCACAAAGGCCCTCGGTGAAAAACTCAACCTTCCATCATATATCTCATTTCAAAACCCGGAAGAGTTTCTTGAATTCCTCTTTGGAATTGATCACAGATTCATCATTGTGTTTGATGAATTTCAACGATTTCTTGATATATACTCACCCTTCATTACACAATTCCAGAAATTCTGGGATTTGAAAGGGAGAAGTTCAAATCTTTTTCTGATGATATCTGGTTCATCTATCGGAATGATGAGGAAGATTTTCATAGACTCAAAATCGCCTCTATTCAGGAGGGCAGACTCAATTATTACTTTGAATCCCTTTAAGGCGACAGAATGTTTTCAAATAATGCACGATATCGGAATCAGAAATCTAAATGAGCAAATGAATATTTATATGCTCTTTGACGGAATCATCTTTTATTATCACATCTTGGAGAAATTCGAATGTAGAACGTTTAAAAAGACTCTACAAACCCTCATATTTTCTGATCTTGCCCCCCTCTCACATGAATTATCTTTACTGCTCATTGAAGAGTTTGGGGGATCACATGTGAGGTACGAGATTCTTGGTGCTTTGGCAGAAGGGAGAACGACGCATAAGACCATTGCTGATCTCACACACATTGCCCCAAACTCTCTCTCCGTACCTGAAAGAATTGACTGATATTCTTGGGATTATTGAATACAGGATTCCAGTAACAGAAAACCCCATTCGGTCAAAAAAGAAGAGATATTTCCTGAAAGACCCTTTCATTCGATTTTACAGTAGATTCATTTATCCCAATCAAAGCAGGTATGCTATTGGTCAGTACGATGCTCTCATGAAAAAGGTCCTCCTGGAATGGGATGGATTTGCAAGATATATTTTTGAGGATATGGTTCGTGAAGAATTATCGGTTTATTTATCACATGAATTTGACAAATTCGGGCCATGATGGAACAGAAGGGGTGATAAGATCGATCTGGTGGCTATCGGACCTTCAGGTTCTTTGGTATTGGAAATTAAAAACAGAACTATTAACAGGAAAGATGGAACTCGGATCATTGAGGAACTCCACAAAAAGACAGATCGTATTCAGGGTATCACTCACCCGATCAGATTTGGACTGGCAGCCCGGTCTCTGGAGGGTAAGGAGGAATACCATAAGAACAGGATTCGTGTCTATGATCTAAAGGATATTCTGGATTTGGCAGCATACCCTTTGGAAGGAAATGATTTGGAATAGGGATACAATGTATAGTTTTCCTGAAAAGGAGTGACTGGGATGATGACCACATAAGAAGAAACGGTTACTCTTTCCTTCTTATTCTGCAAAAATTGTTCATATTAGTATTCCCGGTGCACCACTTTCACCCGGCCATCCAGATCTCTGATTATCTTCTCCACCCACTCATCCCACACCACCGGTTCATCCGAAACCTTCCCGGCAATCTCAATACCAACGTCATCATCCCGTTCATTGATGGCCTGCAGAACGACACTTCCCGGGGCATACCCCTCCGGCACTATCCCATCAATATCCCCGTCGGTTATCCCAAGAACCGGAATGCCCCGGAAACACCCGATATGACCACAGATTGATGTGGTATCATCCCCGATGGTGACAAGACCGCAGATATCAGGATCAAAGGATCGGTAGCAGGCCATGGCTGTATGATCAATGACAGCAATACGCCCTTTTCTAACCTGGCGTTCTCCTTTCTTTGGCCGTGATATCCGGATATTTCCACTCTTACACCAGGCTTTCGATATATCCGGGTACCCAAACCGGATGAGTTTCTCAACTCCGTGATCTTTGAGTTCTATACCTGATATGGCCTTTATGGTTCCATCCTGAAGAGATATCACTGCTTCTTCACCGGTTGCATAGCCGATGATGATCCCGTTTACAAAGACCGGTTCACCAGGAAGACACCCTCCGATGACCCGTGTATCAGGAGGATAGGTTTCATGATGATTCCCTGATTTGACCGGATATCCGGTTATCTCTGAAAGCCATGCAGAGAGAGAGGGATCACCAGGTTCCCAGGTAAGGATCTGGCAGGTCCCGGGATCGATAAGTATGAGCCCCTTATCTTTAAGGTGTGAATGAATGATTGAACCAAATCGATGGGCAGAAGCATTGGTTTTTGCCCGGTGGACGAGAACAGCCTGATCTCCTGCGTATTCTGAAAGGATTTCACTCGGCCTTCTTCCGTCATAGATGACTGCAAGTCCTGATTCCTCTGCAGCAGTCCGGGCCATCACACCAGCAACGAGAGATAACCGGGGGTGAAGCAAAGAGATGAGGCGGGATGCATCACCGTAGTCAAAGACGTCGGCTCCATGAAAGATGAGGGTAAGAACTGGTGAAGAGAGTGCCATAGCTCCTGGGATGTTCGTTGCTTGTACTTTTTGTTATTGTCCTACATAAGCAGATCAGCAGAGACAGGACCGTTTTTGGTGTCTACGGAAATCCACGGATTTTTCCGCTGTTATGCACGTCTTTTTTTCGAGCTATCACAAAAACTCTTTATATCATCCTGATAAGATGAATACGCCACCAATTCACGTACTGACAGGTATACATGACACTATATCAGGTTCAAAAAGAAACACCATACGTATGATGGATCAGTATCCCACCCCTTTCCGCATCGATCCAAAACCATCGTATGATCTCATCACGAAAACATGGTTTCCTGGTTTTTCAGGTCACGTCCTCTTTACTTATCTTGACGATGACGAAAAAGAGTATGCAGAGCAGATTATACTGGATTTTACCGGTTTTATTCTGTACTATCAGGATTGTACTCCGGAGAACTGGTCACCTGCTGTCATCGAGCGATGTCTTTTAAAGGATTTTCCCCGGAGTCTTGCCCGGACCGAGGAGTATGAATATGCCATCTTCAATGTTCTTTTCAACTTCTTTGCCTATCTTAGGGAAGAAAACCTTCTCCCCGCAGCAGATGACCTGTTCAGTCATGTCATTTCGATAAAAGATGAGTTCGACAAGAGAATGGGAGATACTGACCTGTATAGCCCAAGGAAAGCACTCATTATCTCCTCATTGAATGAAGGGATACAAGAGGATGATTATGATGCTATGATTGAGTATTTTAACCAGGTTGGATCTCGGGAATTGGCAGATATTGATGCAGACACGGTAGAAATTGTAAATAAAATCATGGGAACATGGGTTCTTCCTTTTTCCGATTCACGATATATGTCTGATGTTGAAGGTGCCAATGGAGACGACCTGATATTTGTTACTTCATTACTGATAACCGGGACATTGAGTAATAGACCGCATATGCCACCATCAGATTGGGATACAGAGATAATATTCGAATTTATTAAGGACCAATTAGCTCCACACCCCATTCCCAAAAAAATACGGGAAAAATGCATCCCAATCCTCCATGGATTCTTCACATTTCTGGCTGATCAGAACCTCCAGCCACATGCTCGGGAGATTGCCAATGACATCCTTCCCCTGCAGGAGATGATGATTACCAAAGAATCGGATGAGGATGTTTCTGATATGGAATTCTTCCTGGTTCAGTCTTTACTAAAAGCAGGTGTTGACATATCTGATGAAGAGGCAATTTGTGATTTTTTAGATGAAAATACAGAAAAATTACTTCAAAAATTTATTGAATCCTCCGATGCGGAAGAACTGAAGAAACTCATGGGAAACACCAGTGCATCACGGAAACAGATACCGAAAACCCAGAAAAAACCGGACGATATCTCATCAATACCGAAAGCAAACCGCGAATGGTTTATAGCCATAACTGAAATGACCGACACATTCTGCAATGAACGGCTGGATGACGAATATGCCGGGATATGCAGGCATGTTGCGGGAAAACTTGCACGAAAACGAGATAATAAAATTACCAGGGGAAAGAGAGAGATCTGGGCTGCAGGAATTATTTACGCAGTCGGACAGATGAACTTCCTGTTTGATAGTTCATTTGAACCATACCAGTCGGCTGATGATATCTGCCAGTACTTTGGGACCCGTAAAAGCACGACATCACAAAAAGCAAAACTCATTCGGGACCATATCGGGATGAATGATTACTGGGATCCCGAATATTCCACATCGCACATGCAGAACAACAATCCGTTCGAGAAATTTTGTATGACAAAGAACGGATTTATTGTTTAAATACACCTACATGCTAAAAGTCATAAACAACAGGTAATTATCTTGCACCGTCACTGGGGGCTTACACTTTATAGGTATGAGTGATACAAGGAAAATAGGAGAACATACAAATGTACATAAAATTTGAGTCATATTTTGACGGAAATTACTGGTATGCGAGAGGCATCGGGGTGGATATTTTTACTCAGGGAAAAAGCCTTGATGAACTTATGAATAACATTCAGGAAGCTGTTGAACTGCATTACGAAGATGAACTGGAAAGAGGTGAGTCAATTACCATTCTGACCTTGCAGGAATACGAGGTAAAATCACATGCAAGAGCTGCCAGTTGTTAGTGGGAAAAAAACTCATAAAAGCTCTTCAAAAAAATTGGTTATAATGTAATAAGACAGAAGGGCAGTCATATTCAGATGCGATTAGAATCAGATCAAGGTATTCATACAATAACTGTTCCCCTCCATGATGAAATTGCTCCGGGCACACTCAACGATATAGCTGGGAAGGTTTCCCTATGGACGGGTATTCATAAAAGAGCATTAATTGAACAAATAAAAGAAGAATAAATTTTATTTTTTTATCTCATACTCCAAACCGGGCTCCAGAATTACTGGTTTCATATCGGTTGTCTCATTGATAGCCCGGGCAAATTCCGAGACATCCTGCTTGATTTTATCGAAGGTATTGTAATGAATCGGGATAACAACCGGTGCTCCGATAAATTCTGCGGCCATCATTCCCTCACGGGGGCCCATCGTAAACCTCCCTCCGATGGGGATAAGAGCCACATCAGGATGGTACAACTCACCAATAAGACGCATATCTGAAAAAAGGCCGGTATCTCCCGCATGGTAGACGGTTACCCCATCTATCCGAATGACAAAACCCGCTGCAGTTCCTCCATACATACCGATACCTTCATCCTCTATCCAGGATGAATGCAATGCCTGGGTCATGGTAAACGAGATACCATCAACGATAATCGTTCCCCCGATATTCATCGCCTCCGTTATACACCCTTTGCCCCGGAGGTAATGGGCAATCTCATTATTCGTGATGATCGGGACGGTATATGATGCAGCGATCCCCATGTGATCAGCATGGGCATGGGTGACGGCGACATAATCCGGTCGTATCCTGATCTCACCATCCGGGATAAACGGATCAATCAGGATGGTTTTGGAACCTCCCAGTACGACACAGGCATGGCCAAGATATGTAATCTTCATAAAAAATAATCAGGTGATATCGATCAGTTCTGCTTCGGTGATATCAATGGACTCGCCAAAGGCATCCTTTGTTGCAGAAGTGGTCATACTCTCGGTCAGATCACGATCTTCCATCACATCGCGGATGCGTTCAAGGTAATGATCCATCTCCCGGTCAACCATAGCCTCAAGAACATGGCGGTATTCCCGAAGCGTTGACGGGCTGATACCCAGCTCCTCGCTGATCTCCTTCATGGTCTTCCCGGACACCAGAAGTGTTTCCATCTGGTTCCGATCAAACGGCATTTTAAAGTCCAGTTCTCGAAAGAGCTTCATTCTGACACGGGCACGGGCGACAGTCTTGGAGAGCTTTTCATCTCCGAGCTCCCGTGCAATCTCCGTATCATTTTTTCCCGCATAGTAGGCACATACCAGCTTTGCCAGCTGAATCGGTTTCAGCTTTGTCTTAAAGAATCCCTGGTCCAGAAGTTCACGCATGATGAGTGCAATCTCCCGTTCAACCGCATCGCTGTCACGAAGGGTACCATGGATCTTCTTCATCGGTTCCACAATCTTTGTGTTACCGGTCATATTTGCGAACAGTTTTAAGAGCTGTTCTTTCTTTGCAACCTCTTCAGGCATGAGGAATCACACACATTCGGGATACCGATATAGATACCGCTGAAATTATTTAAGTTTGTTGGAATTTATGAGAAATAAGACCGAAATCTATTATATAATCATACGGGATCATGCTTCTGCGAGGGAATCGAATCCTGCTTTTCTGAGGACATGGTTTATCAGTATCTTAAAAACCGGGCAGAGGGAAGGCAGATACATACAACAATCTTCATCGTGGTTGAGAGCAATATGTAACCCGGTTTGTGATCCCAGATGAGCGATGTCTTTGATAATGTGATGGATCTGGCAAAACGCAGAGGGTTTGTCTGGCCAACGACAGAATGCTATGGTTCGGTTGCAGGGTTTATTGATTACGGCCCTCTTGGTACGCTGGTCAAACGCCGTATCGAAGACCTCTGGCGCCAGTTCTATGTGATTTCGGAAGGATATTACGAGATAGAATGCCCAACTATCGGCCAGGAGGCCATGTATATTGCCTCAGGGCACGTCAAGGGATTTTCCGACAAGATGTGCCAGTGCCCGGCATGTTCCGAATATCTGCGGGCAGATCATATCGCGGAAGCCCATAATATACCAAATGCTGCCACCCTCTCCTGTGAGGCGCTGGCAGAAAAGATATGCACTCTCCCCTGTCCAAATTGTAATGAAATTTTGGGAAATATAGAGGTGTTCACCTTTAACCTGATGTTTCAGACGACTATCGGGCCAGGCTCGCAGCGAAAAGGTTATCTACGACCTGAAACTGCCCAGGGTATCTTTGTTGATTTCGGCCGGCTGCTCAGGTTTTACCGGGATAAGCTCCCCTTTGGTACAGTCCAGATTGGGCGATCATACCGCAATGAAATATCGCCCCGTCAGGGAATGATACGGCTTCGTGAATTCACCCAGGCTGAGGCTGAGATCTTTGTCCACCCGGAGATGAAGGACCATCCGAACTTTTCCAGGTATGCAAACTATGCATTCCCGCTTCTCTCATCAGAGCAGCAGCTGAAAGGGTGTGAAGCAAAGACCTATACGATGCAGGACGCGGTGGCAGAGGGAGTCATTGCAAACGAATATGTCGCATACTACTTAGCCCTGACCCACGAACTACTCGTAACCATAGGCGTGATCCCTGAGCGGCTTCGGTTCCGCCAGCACCTCCCCGATGAACGGGCCCATTATGCAGAAGACTGTTGGGATGCTGAGATCTTCTCTGAACGGTTCGGATGGGTTGAGACGGTGGGTATTGCAGACCGGACCGATTATGACCTGAAGGCACATGCCGAGCAGAGCGGGGACTCCTTTACCGCATATATCCCGTTTGACGAGCCACGAAAGGAGATGAGGCGGGTTATTACCGCCAATATGGGTGTGCTTGGCCCGAAATACCGGGGTAAGGCAAAGGCAATCGCTGATGCCCTGCAGCAGGTATCCCCCGGACCGGACGGGGCGACGGTTGTTGTTGATGGGGAGGAGATCTTTGTCCCGGCTGACCTGTATGAGGTAAAGGAGGAGGAAGTCGAGGTTCGTGGGACTGATGTCAGACCCCATGTCATCGAGCCCAGTTATGGGATTGACCGGATGATTTATGCTGTCCTTGAGCACTCCTACCATGAAGATGAGGTCGATGGTGAGATACGAAAGGTCATGCGGTTCCCGGCGCGGATTGCACCCGTGCAGGTTGCTGTCTTCCCCCTTATGGCCCGCGACGGTCTTGACGTTATGGCAAAGGAGATTGCACGGACCCTTCAGATGCAGGGGATCCTTGCCGAGTACGATGATTCAGGTGCCATCGGACGGCGGTACCGAAGACAGGACGAGATCGGAACACCCTTTGCCGTGACAGTGGATTATGAATCACTTACGGACCAGACGGTAACCCTTCGTGACCGGGATAGTATGCAGCAGGTGCGGGTAGTACAAGACCGGCTTGCTGATCTGATCCCAGCCCTTATCAGGGGCAAAAGCTCATTCTCTTCACTCATCTGATGGAATATATCTCCCATCCCTTTATTGTCCCGGAGACGATGGAGAAGAGAGCCTATCAGTTCTCCATCTCCATGAATGCTCTTGAGAGGAACACCCTTGTTGTCATCCCGACCGGTCTTGGGAAGACAGCAATTGCGCTTATTGTTGCAGCGTCCCGCCTGTATCAGAACGGGGGGAAGGTGTTGATGATGGCACCGACAAAACCCCTCGTCGAGCAGCATCTTCGGTATTTTCAGGCACATCTTGCGATTCCTGGTGATGATGAGAGATTTGCGATGTTTACCGGAGAGGCCTCACCGGAAAAACGAACCGCTGAATGGATGGCGGCATCGGTGATCCTGGCAACCCCCCAGGTCATCAAGAATGATCTTATCGCAGGCCGGTACGATCTGACTGATGTAACGCTTCTTATTGTGGATGAGGCACACCGGGCAGTCGGAAATTATGCCTATGTCTTTTTGGCCGAACGATATATGCAGACCGCACATGATCCGCTCATCCTTGCAATGACGGCCTCGCCTGGAGGGAACAAGGAAAAGATTGCCGATATCGTAGAGAACCTGCATATCAGTGCGGTTGAGAGCAGGACAGAACAGGACCCTGATGTCCGGCCGTATGTGCATGAAAAGGAGATTGAGATCATCCATGTCGATCTTCCTCCTCAGCTGAAGACAGCGCTTGACGACCTGAAGGCACTTGTTGGTGATCGGCTTAATCAGCTAAAACAGGCAGGCTTTCCGGTCACCGATCAGACATCCCTTTCGATGAAGGCTCTTCAGGAGATTTCTGCCATTATTCAGCAGCGGATTGCAGAACGGGATGCAACCGGGTTTGCCGCGGCAAGCATCCACGCCGAGCTGATGAAACTTCGGCATGCGATCGGGCTTGCTGAATCACAGGGATGTATGGTTCTGAAATCATACCTGCACAAGCTCCTGGCCGAAGGGAATGCACCGGGAGGGTCTAAGGCATCAAAGCGGATTGCATATGATCCCCGGTTTATACAGCTGATAAACCGATCCATTGAATGGAAAGAGGAGTGTCACCCAAAGCTCCTCATTCTTCCTGATCTGGTCATATCCATCCTTCATGAATCCCCAGATACCAGAATCATTATCTTTGCTACCTACCGGGACACCGTCAAAATGATTGTGGATACGCTCAAGGCAGCAGGGATTTCTGCCGAGCGCTTTGTCGGAAAGGCAAACCGGGATCAGGAGAAAGGACTCTCCCAGAAGCGGCAGATCGCAACCATCAGCAGGTTCCGGGAAGGAGAGTTTCCGGTGCTTGTTGCCACATCGGTTGGTGAGGAAGGGCTTGATATTCCCTCAACAGACGTTGTCATCTTCTATGAACCGGTCCCCTCGGAGATCCGCAGCATCCAGCGGAAGGGAAGAACGGGACGTCACAGTACGGGGCGGATTATTGTTCTGGTTACCAGAAAGACGGCTGATGAAACCTTCCAGATCGTCTCACGAAGACGGGAGAAGGCAATGGCAACCGGTATGAAGCATCTGACCGGCCAGGAAAAAAAGATCCTCCAGACAGCACTTCCAATCGATCAGGGTGAGCTGCAGAAGGCAAAAGAAGTTCAGGAAGAGTTCTTTTCTGGTCCGCGAATCATCATTGATGACCGTGAACTGGTCTCAAAGGTGGCCGAGCACCTCTCATCCGCCGGGGCTGTGATCCGTATCGAGCGGCTTTTTCAGGGAGACTATAAGATTGGTGATCGTATCCTTGTTGAACG
>ERZ795060.3680-NODE-3680-length-13763-cov-7.782828_pt1 | contig 13763 bp, 12 predicted proteins | sample MGYA00375144_ERZ795060 | MGnify/ENA primary metagenome ERZ795060 (study PRJEB30189, sample SAMN05720157) | activated sludge metagenome | isolation source: anaerobic digester from wastewater treatment plant | place: Japan | collected 2015-05-15 ... | reverse complement strand
TTTTTTCTAAAATTCTAATTCCCTCATTCTTAAAGACTTAAGCCATCCTTCAACCTTTAATTAGCCCTCAATACCAGTTACCCAGTAAAAATAGAAAGGCGATTATTCCAAAGAAGGAGAGCAAGTATGAGCGACAACCGAAAAAATCAAAGGCGATGGATGACCGTAAAAGAGATCGCTGAATACTTGGGATTGACCACCAAGGCGATCTACAACCGCGTCCACATGCGCCGGATCCCCTATTCGAAACTGGGCGGCAGTTTGCGGTTCGACAAGGAAGCCATTGATAATTGGCTGAGCAAAAACACCGTACTGCCTGAGTGATTTATTCCTGGTTTCCATGTTGAGGAGATTTTCCCATGCCGTACCATCCACTGAACGCCACCCTCCAACAAAACCGGGAGCGGCAAGGTAACCGGCCGGCAGTCGGCGTGGAAGATAGTTTCAAGTCAGGGTCAATCCGACAAGCGTAACCTCGGGTCAAAGCAATCCTGCTGGGGATGATCTGTAATATCCCCCGGCAGGCAAGAGTATTCGATATGAATAGTTTACCAATAAACAATAAATCTGGCCAGTTTCCAAAACTGGACCTCGACAAGGTTGTCCAAGCCACCGGGGCAATTAAGCAAACTAACAGCGGCAAACCGTATTTCATGGGGCATTGTCCTGTCCACGAGGATAAAAACCCGTCTCTCAAAATCTTCGGCGAATCCCATGACGCGAGGGTTCATTGTTTTGCGGGATGCTCTTGGGAAGCGGTACGCGAGGCCTTGATCACGCGTGGTTGCTCGGTTTTTCCCGGAAATGACCAGGGAACCCCGGCGCGAGACTCATCAAAAAAATCCCACCATAAGGATGACCACTTGGAATTGGTTTCACCTATCCCCGATGGCGCTCCGCCACCATTCACGCAGTTCAAGAATTATTCCTCCCCCTCCACGGTGTGGAAGTATTTCAACGCGGAAGGTCTGCCAGTCTTTTATCCTGTATGGTTTGACCGGCCCGATGGCGGGAAAGAGGTAGTCCCGCAAACGTTGTGGCGCAATCCCACAACCGGCGAGCTGCAATAGCGGTGGAAGGCGCATCCCGAACCCTGGCCCTTATACAACCGGCATTGGCTCAAGGCGTATCCAGACCGGCCTGTTGTTGTCGTAGAAGGCGAAAAGGCAGCGGACGCGGCGGCGGCGTTATTCCCGGATCACATCATCACGACCAGCTTCGGCGGTTGTCTAGCGGCAGGGAAAACCGATTGGACACCTCTCACGGGAAGGGATTTGACCATCTGGCCGGATGCCGATGATTCCGGGGTGAAATATGCTCAGGACGTGGCCCGGCGGGCTCATGAGGCGGGAGCGGCTTCCATAACAATCCTTCCCATTCTGGACGGCAAGCCTTCGGGCTGGGATGCGGCGGATGCCCTGGCGGAAGGCTGGACGCCAGAACAAGCGGGAGACTATCTGGCCGCCGCGCGGCCCTGGTTCCCCCTGCCGGGGAATAACCCGGCAGGCGCGGGAACAGCCCAGGCAGACTCCGATGAGGACCTTGCACCCAACTCAGATCCCTGGCCCGCTCCCCTGGACGAGGCGGCATTCCAGGGCCTGGCCGGGGAGTTTGTCCGCATGGTGGGACCCCATACCGAATCCGATCCGGCAGCCTTGTTGATCCAATTTCTCGTTTGCTTCGGAAATGTCGCCGGACGCAATCCCCATTGGATTGTCAATGCCACGAAACACCACATGAACATGTTCGTCAATCTGGTAGGTCGCACGGCGCGAAGCCGGAAGGGGACCTCCCTGGACATCGTTCTGAACTTGTTTGCCCGCATTGACCCCGACTGGCAAAAGAAATGCGTAACCAACGGTCTTTCATCCGGCGAAGGTCTCAAATTCTCGGTTCGGGATGACACCATAGTGAAAGGTGAATTGGTAGAGGGGGTTTGTGACAAACGGCTCCTGGTCCTGGAATCCGAATTCGCCAACGTCCTCAAGGTTCTCAACCGGGAAGGAAATACGTTATCTCCCACCATCCGGCAGACTTGGGACACGGGAAACCTCCGGAACCTTACGAAACGTGATCCCATCACGGCCACCGGCGCGCATATTTCCATCATCGGGTACATCACGCGGGATGAACTACTCAAGCGGATGAGGGAAACCGAATCGGCCAACGGCTTCGCCAACCGGTTCCTCTGGTTCGCGTTACGGCGATCCAAACTTCTCCCGCGTGGCGGAAGTGGCCTGAATCAATCAGCGCTGAACTCTATCGTGATGAGGCTTCACGAAGCTTTGGAAGCAGCCCACAACGTAGGCGAAATGGATATGACCGAAGCGGCCTGGACGATTTGGGAAAACGGGATTTATCAGATTCTATCCCGGGATATTCCTGGCCTGTTTGGAATGGTTACCGCCCGCGCTGAAGCCCAGGTTCGGCGGTTGGCCTGCCTCTATGCCCTGCTCGATCATTCCGGTACGGTCGATGTTCCCCACTTGGAATCAGCGCTGGCGGTTTGGCGGTACGCGGAAGATTCTGCCCGTTACATCTTCGGTGACGCCACCAATAACCGCGCGGCCGACACCATCATGGCGCACCTTCGGCAAGCTCCAGACGGTCTCACTCGGAAAGAAATTATCGAGAATGTATTCCAACGGAACAAATCGAGTGAGGAAATTGCTCAGGCCCTTCACCTGCTGGAAGAGGCTGGAATGGCCCGGAAGGAAAAAATCCTAACCGGCGGGAAACCCGCGGAAAAATGGTACGAGGTACGAGCATAACGAGTTTTACGGGCAATCCTCCGCATCCTGATAATCACTATCCTCGTATTACTCGTTAAACTCGTACGCCGGCAAAGAGGTAATACTATGGTTGACTACTTGAAAATCGTTGCCGCGATCAAAGCTACGCTGGAGACGCAATCCACCCCACTTCCGGCGGTCCCCTTGGAATCCACCGCCCACGGCCCTGTGGATCAGGATACCATGCGGGGGATCATCGAACGGGAAATGTCCCTCTGGACAGAGGAACGCCGGCAGAACCTCACGGATGAACTGAAATCCATCGAGACATACCGGAGCACGCGTCACCCCTCTCCTCCGGGACCTTCGCCGGGAATCAACCGCAGCGAAGCCTTCGCGGCGATCGGCGCGGTAATGGACCGGCTCGGGAAAATCTGGCCCCGTGACCTGGAACCCGATCCCCATTGGCAGGTGAAGGTATGGGAAGTGGAACAGATTGGCGGCTGGGAAGCGTTCCTTGGCCTCCTCAAGGATTGGGAAGTATCCGAGACCCGGCGAGTCGAAGCCCATATGGATGAAATCCGGCAGACCGGACCCCTACAGGCGCCGGTTTACTCTACTGGCACGGGTATAAATGAATCCCGACCAGGGTTTCGGAATCCGGGTGCGGCCCCGCTTCCACGAGGAAGCCATCCACAAAGCCTTCCATGAGCTGGAACCGATAGTGAGACAAGAAATGTGGACACAACAAACCGGGAGGTAATACCATGTATCCGAACGACTCGAACTATTCTAACGACATTCCCTACGTCGAAATCGAACGGACGCCCACACAGATCGTCCGCATCAACCTCAACACGTACAAGGGCCGGAACATCCTGAATATCCGCGTCTGGGTGTTGAAGGACGGAAAATGGATTCCCACCAAACGGGGCATCAACCTCTATTCCCACGAAATTCCCGCCTTAGAGGAAGCCATCCAATACGCCAAGGAAGACCTGGAACTGGAGGACCCTGACGAAATGCTGGAACAGACCGGTCCCGGCACTACCGCTCCGGCCGGTCCACACGATCCTCTCGTTCCTTCCTGATCCATCCAATTTACTTCATTACATTCTTCCATTCCTTCGGATCTGGTTGATCAGTCGAATCCGGCTCATCCCTCCCCTATTGGCGAAACATCGTGACTGACGCACGAATAACGCCAATATTCGCGCGAGAGGATGTTTTACCTGAAGCCGGACGAAAAGATATCCCCGCCTCTCTCGCCAACGAGGTTGTCTTCCGGTCAGATTATACCTGTTGTATCGGTCGAACACGCCCCAAGGAGGTTCAAATCCATCTCATCGACGGTAACTCGAAGAACAATTCATTTGCTAATCTTGCCATCATTTGCCTGGATTGCCATAGCGAAGTCACCGGCTCGCGTGGTTTAGGACGCGGTTACTCGATCGGGGAGGTTCGGCGAAACAAGTCTCCTGGAAAGCGGAGGTGAGAAAGATTCGAGGTGTTCACCGGCCAGCAGTCGTTTATCAAAAGGAACTGATCAGCCAAATTGATCTGATCGTGTGTGATGTTATCGCCCGACGGTCCGACCGAAAACGTGCCCTCGAACTGTTGGACTTGCTCTTCCAACTTCATCTTTGGCGATGGAGCAGAACGTTAGACGCTAGGATCGTGGAAGGGCTTGATCACCTCGCTCTAATGGCTGGGATCAGTGAAAATCAACTCTCGCCTCGTATCAGATTTTCACCTCTACCCAATTTGCTAACTCAATGAAAATTAAGTATTTACGTTAATTTTGTCCCGTAAATGTAGTCACGAATATTTTTATAAGAGTTTTTAATATGATATTTAACAGTGCATAATGGTATTCATGTATATCACCAAGCTCGTGCGCATGTCCAATAACGGCAAGACCTATAAGAATGTCCTCTTGCGCGAATCCTACCGCGAAGGGGGAAAGGTCAAGAACTGGACTATCGTCCATCTGACCCATTGCAAGCCGGAGAAAATTGCCACCCTCGAATTTGTCCTTCGGCACATGGGCGATCTGCCCGCCCTCACGGCGGGGGCCTCCTCCCTCGAATTTCAGGAGGGCCGCTCGGTGGGAGCGGTGGGAACTATTTATCACGTGGCCAAGCGCCTGGGCCTTGAGAAGGCCTTAGGCACTGGCTGGCAAATCCCGCCGCCGCGGAGTTACTGGTTGTGATGCTGGCGTATCTGGTGGTGCGCGCCTTACGGCAAGCCTGGGCGGCCTATGAGCTCACTATGGAGGAAGGGTTGCAGCAATTGGCCACCCTGAACACGAAGGAGATCCACAGGCCGGGCCGTCTGCCAGAAGATCCCTACGCCGCGGGAGGAATCGCAGCGCTTGCTCCAGGGGCTGGATATCCGCCTGCCGGAGGTCCTGCTGTGGAGAAACGTCCGGTCACTCATGAAGAAAAAACGGTTCAAACAGCGCAAAACTGAATAAAATGAATTGGATACAACCTTTTCTCGATTTGGCGTTAGGGGTAAAAATGCGTCGAAGAATTTCGAATTACGCCATTTTTCGCGAGACACGACCGTAGTACCACAATGGCTTGCATCCCCGCCCGATTTCGGCTGGGATTTTATACATTTCATCCTACAATAGATTCACAATCCTCCTCAGATTAAAGATCAGCCAGAATGTCATTTCATGAGAAAAATCCGTTTGTATTTTTCTCCGGAATATGTTATATGTAGTTATTGCTTATTGATTATATATAAGAATTAAAATAATAAATGAATAGCAAATATTTGATTTGTAGATGATAACGTTTCTTTTAGGGAACCTGATTTCTGTTAGGAACTAATACCATGCGATCGCTTGCCCCCGGCGCCCGGCGCCTCTCCTTGCACCATATCACCATCCGCGTTCCTTGGCATGACGGCGGGTGGAGTGGATCGGTCTGCGCCCGCCCCTCCGATAATACGAGTTGCCTCATTCTGAAGCGGATCGGTGAGGAAAAAAGTGACGAAGTGGAAGCCCGTTGCGCCGGCCAGCGGTTTGATCAGCTTGACGTCAGGGATTTCCCGCCCTGTGTGGAAGAACGGGTGTCGTTCATGGCGCCTTTCGAACTGCGCCTCAAAAAGACTCATCCCTACACCGAGATCTATCCGGAAACGCACGGACATTTCGCTCCTACAAGCTTTCCCCATCCGCCTTATTCAGCTGCCTGCGTGCCTTTTCGGTGGATGCTGCGGAAAGCGGTCGAGGGAAATCCGGACAACGGCGAGATTGGTCTTGCAGAACGGTTAAAACTCGGATGGATTCCGGACCGCGAACCGGATATTCGTAACCGAAGGGGCAATGACGTGGATACTGCGTGGATACAGGAACGCGAAAACCAGCTGACGCTGCTTGATACCTTTTTCAGTGCTATCCAGCCAGAAAAATCACTCTGCTTTTTCTACGCCAAGCGGACGCCCCTTTCCGATCAATCCCGCCGCGTGATCATCGGAGTGGGCCGGGTGCTCTCAATCGGGAATGCGGCCGAGTACGCCTACAGGGTAAAGAATCCCCCGCTTCGTTGTGTGCTTTGGGAGCGGAACGTGGGCCATTCCATCCGCCCGGATTTCACGGATGGATTTTTGTTTCCCTATGCGGCCATCCTTGCTCAGGCCGCAGAAGAGGGATTCGATCCCGAGGAGTTCGTAGCCTTTGCCCCGCTCGAATATTTCGACGCGTTCTCGTACGGCTCGGAACTGCTGACGCACGACGGCGCGGTGGCTTCGCTGATCGCTTGCGCCGCCGCGTTGCATCGCATCCGGGGACGATTCGAAGGGCCATGGGATCAGGTTCTGGCGTGGATCGATGCGCAGCTCAACCGGCTTTGGCAGGCCCGGGGCGCGTTTCCGGGACTGGGCTCGGCGCTCTCGGCCTTCGGGTATGAATGGGGTTTCCAACATGGGAGCCTGCTCGCTTATGAGATCGAACTGTGGCGGGAACGGGAAGGCAGCAATCCCTGGGAAATGGTCGATACCGTAATGGAGGAACCTTCCAAACTCAACAGCCCTGTCGCAAATCTACTCACGGCGGGATTACGCAAAGGCTGGAAACGTCTCGCGGCCGAACGGCGCGCGCTGCTGGAACTGCTCAGCCGGTGCGCCATTTCCGCGGAACAAGCGCTGCGGATCTATGACCGGACAATCAGAGAGAGAGCGGGTATCACAATATCCGATGCAGACTTCCTGGCCAATCCCTATCTGCTTTTCGAGTGTGACCGCCAGGCGCTCATTCCCATCCCGTATGGGGTGGTGGATCGCGGCCTTTTCCCCGATAAGGCCGTCCGTGAGTCCTTCCCGGTGCCCGAACCCAGCCGCGTCGATGATCCAGCCGATCTGCGGCGCGTGCGGGCGTTAGTCGTGGATATCCTGGAGGAGGCCGCCCAGGACGGCCATACCTTACTCCCCCGGAGTTGGATTATCCAACGGGCCCGGAATCGTTCGCTGCAGCCGCCTTGTCCCTTAGGGGAAAACGTGCTGGAAGCCTTGGAGGAGAATCTCGTTCCTATTATCGAACGCGTGACCACGCGCAGTGATGAGCCTGCGTATCAAGTGGACCGCCTCGCGGAGTGTCGGACAATCATCCGCCAGGAGGTGCAAAAACGCCAGAAAGGAAAATCCCATGCTGCCAGCCACCCGTGGCGCGATCTCGTGGACCAGGTTCTGGACCGGGAGACAGCCCAGAACCACAGCCGTTCGCGGGATCCAGCCGAGCGGGAAATCGAGGAACGGGCCCGCGCGGAGAAGGCCGCCGCGCTCGAGCAGCTGTTCCGTTCGCGCCTCTCTGTCCTGATCGGCCCGGCGGGAACCGGTAAGACCACGCTCCTTCGCATGCTTTGCGGGATTAGAGAGGTCGCGACCAAGGGTCTCCTGCTCCTCGCCCCGACCGGCAAAGCACGGGTTCGGCTGGAAGAACGGACGGGTTTGCGCGGGTCGGGCTATACCCTCGCCCAGTTCTTGATCCGCTACAAACGATACAACGGTGAAACTGGTGAGTATTACTCGAATCGCAAGGCGCCTCGGTGCAACGAATATCGAACCGTAATCATGGACGAATGCTCCATGCTGACCGAGGAGCAACTCGCGGCCTTGATCGACTCCCTCGCGAATGTGGAACGGCTCATCCTTGTGGGCGATCCGCGGCAGCTGCCTCCCATCGGGGCGGGACGACCCTTTGTGGATATCGTGAACTATCTGAAGCCCGCGAATGTTGAAACCATGTTCCCCCGATGTGGACCGGGGTATGCGGAACTCACCATCCCGCGCAGGCAACAAGGTGAGGGGCGCGAGGATGTGCTGCTGGCAGCCCACTTCAGCAGACAGCCGCTCGATCCTGGTGCCGATGCCGTGTGGAACCTGCTCATGTCCGAAAGCCACGGCCGCATATGGCTCGTGCAGTGGAATCATCCCCAAGAGTTACATGAAAAGATCCTCGCCGAACTGGTGCGGGCATTGAGTCTCGCGGGACCGGAGGACGAGTTGGGATTCGAAATGTCGCTCGGGGGCACACCGTATGAGAACATCTCTCGGGCCTTCTTTTGGCCCCAAAACGAAACCCGGGAAGGGGCTGCGGCAAAAGCCGAAGCCTGGCAGATTTTGTCACCGGTCCGGGCGGGATTAGCCGGCGTGGATGCCCTGAACCGCATGATCCAGGACCGCTTCCGCCGGCAGACGCGGGAATTAGCCGAAGCGGAGGGCTTTCGGCGCAAGGTCCCCCGGCCCATAGGCCCACAAATGCTTCTCTACGGTGACAAGGTCATCAATGTCATCAATCAACACCGCCGGGACGTGTACCCCACACCCGAAGGGGAAGCCTATATCGCGAACGGAGATATCGGAATTGTCGTCGGCCAATACAAGACGCAAAAAATGAAAAGCCTTCCTAGGAAACTGGAAGTGGAATTCGCCACCCAGCCAGGGTATAAGTACGTTTTCCATACCAGCGAGTTCGGAGACGAAGGCGCCAATCCACTGGAACTCGCCTACTGCCTCACCGTGCATAAGACCCAAGGGAGTGAGTTCGGCCTCACTTTCGTTGTGTTGACCAATCCCTGCTGGCTGCTTTCCCGCGAGCTGCTGTACACCGCGCTCACGCGCCACCAGGAACGGCTGGTGATTCTCCACCAAGGGCCGCTCGCCGAATATCGCCGCTATTCCGGGGATGAATACTCCGAAATCGCGCGGCGCATGACCAATCTCTTTGCCGATCCTCTGCCTTGCGAGGTCACGGCCGGGGCGCAATCGCGTTTCCTGGAAGCAGGCCTGATCCATCGAACGGAACGCGGGGAACTCGTCCGATCGAAGTCGGAGTTGGTCATTGCCAACATGCTGTTTGCCCGGGGGATCGATTACGCGTATGAGCAGCCTCTGGTCTTGCCCTCGGGGCGCACGCTGTATCCCGATTTCACGATCGCCGATTCAGCGCGCGGCGTAACGTACTATTGGGAGCATCTCGGCATGCTCGACGATCCCGCGTACCGCGCGCGGTGGGAGCGTAAACGGCAGGAGTACGCCGATGCCGGTATTCTCCCCTGGCCCGAGGGAGGTGGGGAGGAAGGAACCCTGATCGAAACCGGGGACGAACCCGGCGGCGCCTTGGACGCTGAGCGCATCGCTAGAGTGATCGAGGGAATGATGGCCTGATGGGATTTAAGAATATAAGAGGGAATCATTGATTTGAATCAGCATAAATAATTGGAAAGGGACAGGTCACAACTTGAAGAAAAACCTGCTCTTCCCCATCGATTTTCTGTTTGCATATCGTTAACTCTAAAGAAATAAATTAAATTACCATTAAAAATAATAAGTTTCGAAATTTAATTAAATATGGATAAGAATCGATCCACAATTGTCACGCAAATTCTACGTAAATTGCTCTTCTCCGGCCCCGTGCCGGGGGAAGAGAAAGCTCATCTCTTCGTCGAACAAATCCTGACCGACGGCGAGGAAGCACTCGTCTTGCTTTTCCTGAAAATCGCCCTGCGTGTATACGTCCATACGGGGCATTTGCCACCTTTCCTGCCGGGTATTATTTCAGAAAGATGACTTGAAAGAAAAATTAAAATAATGCTATTTTAAGTTATATTATTTTATTATGCCTTTCACAAAGTAGGTGACCATGTTCAAGGTTCATATCGAATTGCACGGCATGCAGGCGTTTTTGTTTTCCGTGCCGCGCCTGCGTTCCATGATCGGGGCCAATGTGCTGCTGGGGGAAACCGTCCGCTGTAGGATGAGGGAAAAGGCAAAATCTGGTTGTGTTTCGCTGGCAGGGGACGAGTACAAGGAGATCGCCCAGCTACACCCCGAACACGATCCCGATGATCCGCTTTCGTCCTCCGAGGGCGTCGATGATCCCCGCGCGCTCTTTCTCGAGGGAATTCTGGCCCGTGACGGCGGCCATTTCGCCGCCGTGTTCAAATCCAAGGATGAAATCGCCCGTTTTCAGAAGGAGATCGAGCCCCTGATCGCTTCTGAACTGCCAGGGGTAACGATCGACTGGAAGATCACCGACTTAAGCAAGCCGCCTAAAGAGAACCAAGTCGATCTGTCCAAAATACCCCAACGCGGGATCGAACTTGTCCACCTGCCGTGGTTCCAAGTATGCCAGGAAACCGGCCATGACCCCGCAGTGGAGGTCATCACGTATCCTCGTGAGGAAATACGTTTTGTTTCCCAGACGGCAGCCAAAACTCATCATAAAGGAGATGCATTTTTCAGAAACCAGGGGAAGGACATCATCAGCCTGTTGAAGGACCAACTGCCGCTTAAGGATCTCCAGGCGCCCGTAACGGTTCAGGATCTTTGTGCCGGAGGATACCTGGCCGTTATTCACGCTGACGGGAATGGCGTGGGTAAGCGGTTTAAGGACTGGCAAAAGCGATGCGAAAAGGAGATAAACGACCGCTTTGCCAATGAGCCGATGGTGAAGCAAAACCTGGCCCGGGAAGCCTACGGGGAACGATTCTATCACGGGATGCGCGTCGCGGTGCGGCAAGCGGTCATCGAGGCCTTGAAGAGCACTTTCCATGAGTACGAAGGCAAATACCAGCCGTATCAGCTGCTGATGCTGGGGGGCGACGACCTCCTGATGATCTGCCAGGCCAAGTATGCGCTGGCGTTCATTGTGGATTACGCCCGCGCCTTAAGTACCCGGCCTTTGGCGGACGGGCAACCGCTCACTATCGGCGCGGGGGTGGTGATCAGCAAGCCCAATTTGCCCTTCCACCGTCTGCAAGACGTGGCGGATGAACTAGCCTCCAGCGCAAAGCAACGGTTCCGGAATTCCGCCGTACCCGCGTCCGTCGTGGATTGGATGGTAGTTACGCAATCCGAGACGGAAAGCCCTGAGGCCGCCCGCCGCCGGGACCAGTGGATCTGCTACAAAGTCAACGATCAAATCGAAGAGTTAGCGCTTAGCGTCCACCCCTGCCTGGTTCTTGGGGAGCAGCCGGATTCTCTCGAGTTCCTGTTGAAAAAGGCGGAGGCGCTGCGGGCCGGGATTGGGAAAACCAAGGAGGAGGATCCCTTGGGCAAACAAGGCCGGGCCGCGCGCTCCCAGTTGCGCTATCTGGCCAGCATCCTGAACCAAGGCCGCCGTTTCGCAGATTTGGCTTGGTTGGATCTCCCCGACGCCACCCGCGAGACTTTGGCAGAAGCCTTGGGAATTCCTCCCAACGGACCTGACGGGGTTGGCTCGCTTTGGCAACGCGTACCGGAATCCGGAAACCGGTGGAAGACCTCCTTGGCAGATTTGGTGGAACTCTACGAGATTTCTGCGCTGGGTGGAAAGGGAGATAACGGCCATGACCAGTAAACGCTTTCGGGTGACCATCACCTTGCAGGAAGATATGCACAGCGGAACCGGCATGGGCGGATCGGTCATCGACGCCTGCCAGTTCCGGGACCGTGAGGGCAAACCCAGGATCCGCCGAACGCACCTCAAAGGCTTGCTGCGGGATGCGGCGGAGGAATTGGTGGAACGCCATCCGGGAACGCGGAATGAGCTGCGTGAGAAAGTGGATCAACTTTTCGGTACCGCCGGGAAATCCGTATCCCCCCAATTGCTCTTCCATTCACTGCGGCTGGAAAATGGGGATAAATCTTTGCTCTGGAGTTCGGCGTCCCGCCAGCCCTACAGCCGCATGCCCCAGGAGGATTTCTTGCGCACCATCGAATTCGTGGGCGCAGGTGCTGTCTTCAGCGGTGTACTCGAGCTGCGGGATTCCACATTGGAAGATCTGCTCCGGCGTTGTTTCCAGCACGTGGACCGGATTGGCAGCCGCCGGCAGCGCGGAAACGGTCTGGTGACCATCGCTCTCGAGCCTGTGGATGAACAGAACGCACTCCCAGTCAACAGGCCGGATGAAACCCGCAAACGGCTCCGGCTCCGGCTGCGCAATCTCGATCCGCTGGTCCTGCCCGCGACCGGCCAGCCGGGCAATATCATCCCCACTGAATGCTATATCCGGGGAGGGCAGTTGCTGGGCGCCTTTGTGGCTTGGCAGATTCAGTTTCAACAAAACGATGCGTGGCTGCATGATCCCAGCGTCTCATTCAGCAACGCCTATCCCTTGCCCTACCAATATATACTCGATGCCACACGTTTCGAGGCTTGCGAAGTCGTCCCTATCCCCTTGAACCTGGGAATTCAACAACAACCTTCTCCTCATCCCGAACCCGACTGGCCGCATTGGGCGAAATCCGACCATCCCTGGCGTACCTTCAATAATACCGATATCGACTTGATGGAATCCCATGATGATGACGAGGTGAATGAACAACCTTCCGATCCGAAACCACCCCAAAAAGGCAAGCGGAAAAAACCCCACGACTGGGAATTCCTGTTCCGGGAAGGCAGCAACGGCTGGATCCGTTACAAACCCGGCATTGGTTTGTACATGCGCAATGATGCCGGATCTTTCCGGAGACGGCAAAGGACAGAATCGGACGCGACATCTAATCTCTTTTCGGTAGAAGGCATCATGGAAGATACCCGGTTTCAGGCTGATTTGGATTTCGCCACGGTGGAAGACGCGCTCCGTTTTCAAAGCGATTTCGCCCCCGTCTTGCGGGGTGAATCCTGGCTGATTCTCGGGCGCGGGGGATGTCCCGTGGAAGTGGAGGCTGGCCAATGGATCGCGGAGCCACCGGTTCCCTCCAACGGAGCGGACTTAGCGGATTCGTTGATCCTTTTCTTGGAGAGTGATCTCTTGGCGCGGTCGGAAACGCTGGGATTTCCAGACCGGCTCACTCCGGACGTGATAGGGCGATTGGTGGAACAAAAAGAAGAGGCCGGCCGGGAAGGGCTTTCAATTCAGGTCGAGAAAGACTTCACCCGCACACAGCTCGTCCACGGTTTCAACGCCGCGTCCGGCTTGCCGCGCGCGCCCGTGCAGGTGTTCCGGCGGGGATCCATCCTGCGTCTGACGGGAGCGGGTGTGGCCACGCTGCGCGAGGCTTTGAGGAAGAAACGTGCGTTGGGGGAACGGACCAGGGATGGATTCGGCCGGTTCCGGCTGGATTTTGCTCCGCTCAAAGACCAACCGCTTCCGAAGGAGGAAAAAAACAATGATAAACCTCCCGCGAATATCCGGCTCAGTCGCGCCGAGACAATCTACGAAACCGCCAAGCAAATGGCCGGAAAATTGCCGAAGGGGAATCAGGGGCCAAGTATCTCGCAATGGCAAGACGCCTTGAATCACATCCGGCAGTGCCGTACCTATGAGGAAATCAAGGAATACACGAAAGGGCTGAAAACCACGGAAAAACTAGGCGGTTTGAAATGGAAAAACGTGCGGTGGGACGAATTGGAACAAGCCATCGAGACGCTGCTCCATCGTTCGTTATTCGCCACGAAACCGGATCAGTCCGATGCGGAGAAGGCCGCATGGGGCCAAGAGTATTATACGTATCTGATCCGCCGCCATGTACTCTCGCTGAAAAAGGAAAGGAAACCGTCATGAGCCAGGGCACCCCCTATCGTACGTTGTTTCTCGG
>ERZ795060.3677-NODE-3677-length-13780-cov-3.692750_pt1 | contig 13780 bp, 11 predicted proteins | sample MGYA00375144_ERZ795060 | MGnify/ENA primary metagenome ERZ795060 (study PRJEB30189, sample SAMN05720157) | activated sludge metagenome | isolation source: anaerobic digester from wastewater treatment plant | place: Japan | collected 2015-05-15 ... | reverse complement strand
GAGGTCGTTGCGTAGTGCTGCATCTGTATCAGGCACAGTCCGTCCTCTCTTTACTGATAATTTGAAGCGTTGTGGACACTAAAAAGCTGTTGTATTCATATCTCTGGTTATAATCATGGCGACAAATGCTGGTGTTATCTATAGAACGATTCTCTGACGAAAGGAATCCGGAAAAAGATAAAAAACTTTGGACACTGGCAGTTTTAAGTGATCTACACTTGTCAAATTGTATTAAATAGCATGATAATAGTCTGGGAGGATACAATGAAGCAAAACTGGTGGAAACTATTGGTGGTAGCAATCCTTGTTGTGGCAGTGGGCGTTGTTCTTGCAGTTAGAAACCAGAACACCGAAGGTAAAACAGCAACTACCAAGCCAGACATAGACACATCCATAAGCACACCTGTAGAAGACCAGACTCAGGAAAATACAGAAACTGAAGCGCAAGTACAGGAAAATCCTGCTCCCGAAACCGCAAAACCTGAAGATAAGAACCTTGATACCTCAGTCAAACCAGACATCAATCCTGACGCGGCGGCAGACAAAAAACCAAAAAATGAGCCTGCAGCCAAACCTGCAGCAGTAAAGAAAGAAAAACCATCATCTGCTGCTGTAAAACCGGAGCAGCCAAAACCCTCACCTGAAAAACTCCCCAAAATGATAGAGCTTGGTGCAGAAAAATGTATACCTTACAAGCTGATGAAGCCTATAATAGAGGAACTCCAGAAGGATTACAAAGGCAAACTGGAAGTCGTTTATATTGATGTACGGGAAGATAAATCCGCAGCCGAAGAATACGGTGTTCAAAGCATACCTGTACAGGTTTTTATTGATGAAAACGGTAAAGAGTTCTTCAGACACACCGGATTTTTCTCGAAAGAAGAGATACTTGCCAAATTCAAAGAGCATGGGATGGACCTGTCTAAGTAGACTTGATGCCTGAGTGCGTCTTAATGAAAATATTAGTGTCTTCCTTGTTGCCTGCAAAATGAAAGGATTGGTAGACAAAATGAAATTAACAATTCGCTTCACCTTATTGATTATGGGTATGGCCATAATCTTCAGCGCTGCTGTCATGGGAGAGGATGCTAAACCGCCGATGACTGTCAGCAAGCTTTACCCCGAACTTGCATCTAACGCACTGTTGGAAGCAAAGGTTGTTGCTCTACCCGAAGGTGTTCTAATACGCGCCGGAGAGATAACCATCACTCAGAAAGATTTGGATGCGGAAATCGCCAAAACCCCTGAGAACTTCAGAGAGCAGGTCAAGGCCAGCCCATTTTTCCTTGTAGAAGCTATGGCAACAGGAAAAATAATGACTGCCGAGGCTAAAGCCTGGGCAAAGAAAACAGAACGTAAAGACGATGAGACTGACCAGCAGATTATCAATGCCTACCTGCAAAATCTGACCGACAAATTGAGCGTCAGCGACGATGAAGCCAAAACATTCTTCGACCAGAACACAGAATTGATGGGCACTGCCACCTACGACCAGATAAAAGACCAGATTAAGGAATACCTCCTTGACCAAAAGCGGCAGGATACCATCAATGCTCATATCAAGAGCGTTGGGACCAGGACTGTAGTTGAAGTAGACAAAGATTGGGCAGCAAAGCAGTATGCCTCAGAAATGAAAAATCCCATAAACATTGCCCGAAAATCTGGCAAGCCTACACTGGTGGACTTTGGCGCTGATGGATGCAAGCCATGCGAGATGATGGCTCCAATATTGGATGAACTGAGAGAAGAATATGGCGAGAAGCTCAATATTGTATTTATCCAAGTGGAGAAGGATCCTGTTATTGCTGCAAGGTTTGGCATACAGGCTGTCCCGGTGCAGGTTTTCTACGATAAGAACGGCAAGGAAGTCTTCACACACGTCGGCTTCTTCGATAAAGAAAGTATTGTTAGCAAGTTGAAGGAAATGGGTGTCAACTAACGATAGTCATCCGCCGTAATTATAGCTGCCGGATATTCGAATTATCCGGCAGCCTCATAACCTGGTACCAATCTTATATATAGAGATACAAATCGTTCTATGCCTGTAAGAACCAAACCATGCTGCTTGCTAACGGCTATCGAAAGGATGTGAGAAACGAGTAAAGCTCACCTGTTCCGCATACCTTTCCTGCTTTCTCTTCATTCACGCTTTCCTCGTCAATCCACTCTTGCACTTTCGCAATCAGATTAGCTTACAGATTGCAACAAAATACTTTTAAATTCCCTGTTGACAAGCATTAACTTGTCATATAAGCTACTAATATAGATAGTTGCCATCTCACTGCTGATGGGCAGTTATGGAGGTTTGTTTTGGCTGAACGAGAAATCCCAGGGATGGATGCTGCTGAACGGGTCATCCTGTCTGATGATATTGTAGAAAAGCTGATTGCTTTCATCGCCGAGCAAAAGTTGCGTGCAGGCGACATGCTGCCGTCAGAAAAGATGCTCAGCGAGGCTCTGGGAGTGAGCCGTCTTCCGCTCCGAGAGGCTATTTCGCGGCTTCGCGCCCTTGGCATCGTCTCCGTCCGCCAGGGTAAAGGCGCATTCGTCCGCAAGGTGGATATTGCCAGCATATTCCGACAGCTCTCACCTATCATTCGCAGCCAGGGAGAACTAGATATGCTTCACATGGTTGAAGTCAGGCTGGCTCTGGAACCTTCTGTCGCCGCGCTTGCTGCTGAACGAAGGACCGAAGACATGCTCAATGGCCTTGCTGAATGCGTCAAATGCATGGAAGATGGCCTCAATGACAAAAACGAGTTCATCAAGTGCGATATCCGGTTCCATCAACTGCTCGCTGAAGCCAGCAACAACCCAATTCTGATTGCTATGGTCAGCACAATACACGATATCATCTCTGTAGTCCAGCACAGCTATCCTGATGTGATATCCGAGCGGTCACAATCACTTGAGCACCACAGGAAGATTCTTCAGGCCATACAAAACGGTAGCAGTGTAGATGCCGCACTCGCTATGGACGCTCATCTCAGGGCAGTTGTCAACGCGCTGAGATAGGAAAGGAATCAATAATGAGCAGTCTGAAGGTAGTAGTGACCGATTACGTCTTCCCTAACCTCGAACCTGAGAGAGAAATCCTCTCAGAAGTTGGGGCCGAACTTGTTGCAGGACAGTGTAAGACACAGGAAGATGCTATCGAGCTTGTACGCGGCGCACATGCTGTGCTCAATACATACTTTGGCCCAATAAACGGACCAATAATGGATGCAATGCCGGATTGCCGCGTCATAGTGCGTTACGGAATAGGTGTTGACACAATAGACATTCCTGCCGCTACCGAAAGAGGAATCATGGTAGCAAACGTGCCTGACTACTGCATAGATGAGGTCTCAAATCATGCAGTTGCAATGCTCCTCAGCCTGCTTCGCAAGTTGCCTCAGGCTGACCGCAACTGCCGCAGTGGTGAATGGGCGCTTGCTCCGCTGAAACCTCTCAGTAGAATCAACAGTCTAACAATCGGCATCATTGGTATGGGAAGGATTGGACAGGCAATTGCATCCAAAGTCTCCGCTTTTGGTTCAAAAATCGTCTACTACGACCCTTACGCAACTCAGAGTATAACATCTGCCAGACAAGTTGAGCTTATAGAACTCTTAGAAATCAGCGATGCTATTATCTTACAGGCGCCTGCGACACCGGAAACGTGCCACATCATCAATGAGAAGGCTTTCGAGTCTATGAAGCAGAGTCCTGTTATCATAAACTGCGCTCGAGGCGAGTTGATTGATACTTCTGCACTGGTCAATGCATTAAAATCAGGACAGGTATCCGGTGCTGGACTTGATGTTGTTGAAGGTGGAAACATCGCAGTCAATCATCCACTGTTTGGTTTCGAAAATGTAATCATAACCCCGCATTCAGCATGGTTATCTGATGGTGCGCTCAAATCGCTCCAACGGTTGGCAGCAATGGAAGCTGCTCGAGTGCTTAGAGGTGAACGGCCTAATTCGCTGTTGAACCCGGAAGCCATAAAACCGTAACAAAGGGCAGATAGCCATAATCGCAGCTTTATTCAGGAGGCTGAAATGAAAGAGTTTGGACTTTTTATAAACAACGACTGGAGGCAGACGCACACCACCTTCGAAAGCATCAATCCTGCTACAGAAGAGGCAATAGCAACGCTTGCATCCGCAGAAATCGAAGATGTAGACCGTGCTGTAATGGCAGCAAGAACAGCTTTCGACAGCGGAGTATGGTCATGTATGCCTGCCGGAGAACGAGGGCGGATGCTTCGTCGCGTAGCTGACATGCTGAGAGACCGGGCGGAGGAATTCGCAGTTGCAGAAACACTCGACACTGGCAAACCGATTTTCGAAAGCAGAAATGTTGATATCCCAATAGCAATCGACTCCATAGACTACTACGCATCACTTGTCGTGGACATAGTGGGGAAAAGCATCCCTGTAAGCGATACCGCGCTGGATTATACGGTGCGTGAACCTCTTGGAGTTGTTGCTGCAGTTATCCCGTGGAATTTCCCGCTGGTGTTGGCATTCCGCAAGCTGGCTCCGGCACTTGCAGCAGGCAATACCGTTGTCGTAAAACCTGCAAGTGTCGCACCTCTCACCACAATGATGCTTGGCGACCTGTTCAAGGAATCTGGGCTGCCGGATGGTGTGGTCAACATCATCACTGGTTCCGGAAGCAAAGTCGGAAATGCCCTGCTGAACCATCCTGCTGTAGATAAACTCAGCTTTACCGGTTCTACTGAAGTTGGACGAAACGTCATAGCTGCTTCAATGAAGAATATCAGTACCTGCGCCCTTGAACTCGGAGGAAAATCCCCGGCTGTCGTCCTTCCTGATGCCAATCTTGATGCCGCTGCGGATGGAATCCTGTTCGGCGCATTTCTAAATCAAGGCGAATGCTGTTGTGCTGCAACCCGAGTCCTGGTAGACAAAAGCATACACAAAGACCTGGTAGCACGCATTGCTGAAAGGATGAAAGGCATTATTGTCGGCAACGGATTGGACGAAGATGTCCGTATGGGGCCGCTCATTTCTGCACAGCACCGCGAAGATGTAATCAACTACATAGAGGTCGGTAAATCCGAGGCAGGTAAGCCAGTCGTAGGTGGTGGAATACCTGAAAACCAACACAGAGGCTATTTCGTCGAACCTACACTCTTCGATAACGTACCGCCAGGCAGCCGTATTTACAGAGAAGAGATATTCGGCCCGGTACTCACCGTAACACCGTTCGATGGCGTTGATAAGCTTATAGAAGCAGCAAATGACACTCCCTATGGACTTGCAGCAAGTATCTGGACTGGCGATGCAGCAAACGGACAAAGGCTGGCAAGACGGATTAGAGCAGGCACTGTATGGGTGAATGTCCACAACTTCGTGTTCAACCAGGCTCCTTATGGAGGTTACAAACAGAGTGGAATCGGCCGTGAACTTGGCCGGGAAGGGCTGGAAGCATATTCAGAAGTTAAAAACGTAATAACCTGGCTCGGACAGGAAGCGTTCAAGTGGTATTAATCGCTGAGAGTAGCTGGCTGTGCGTATAGTACTGAACTACGGAAAAGATGGGCTGCCGCTCGATTTGCCCGAAGACTGGGATGTAACAGTCATACGCAAGCCTGAAATGCCGGTTATGGCGGATGTGAGTGCAGGCATTATGTCAGTACTGGCGAATCCGGTTGCTTCAAAACCGCTTTCAGAGCTTGCAGGAGGACGAAAATCGGCTTGCATTGCTATTTGCGATATAACCCGGCCTGTTCCCAACTCAGTCCTGCTGCCGTCAGTCATCAGGCAGCTCATCGACTCTGGAATTAGCCAGAAGGCAATAAACATCATAATTGCAACCGGACTTCATAGACCGTGCGATGGCAAAGAGCTTAGTGAGCTAATCGGTGATAAATGGATATTGGAGAATATCCAAATCGAAAACCATTTTGCCCGTAGAGATGAAGACCACGTACATCTGGGAACGACCAGCCGAGGCACTCCTGCCTGGATTGACAAGAGGTTTGTTGAGGCTGACCTGCGTATAGTAATCGGTCTCGTAGAACCTCACCTTATGGCAGGATACTCAGGAGGAAGAAAGCTGATAACACCCGGACTAGCACATGTTCAGACCATAACCCGGCTGCATTCTGCCGAGTTCCTTGAAAACGAAAATACAGCGAACTGCACGCTCGCAGGCAATCCCGTTCATGAAGAGCAAATCGAGATACTACGCATGGCCGGCGAAATCTACGCTGTTAATACCGTCATCGACGAAAACAGACGGCTTTCTTACGTGAACTTTGGGGAAGCAGAGGCCAGCCATCTCGCGGCAGTCGATTATCTGAACAAGTATGCGATAGTCCCGGTGCCGGAACGGTTCTCGACAGTAGTTACAACGTGTGCGGGATACCCGCTCGATGCCACTTTCTATCAAGCCTGCAAGGGTCTGGTCGCAGCTATGGACCTGGTAAAACCTGGAGGAAACCTTATCATTGCTGCAGAATGTTCTGAAGGTATAGGGTCCAGTGAGTTTATAGAATCTCAAAAGTGTTTCCTTAATCTTGGCCGGGTTAGGTTCTTAAAGCACATCTTATCGAGGAGACACGCAAATATAGACGAATGGGGAACGCAGTTGCTGATTAAAGCAATGAGACATGCCGAAATCAGCCTGTATTCCACCGGATTGAACAGTGCAGAGAAGACTCTGACAGGTCTCATGGCTGTTACGTCTCTCACTGACGCAATTCGAAAGAGCATCGAAGCATCAGGCGATGATAAAATAGCAATCGTGCCGGAAGGGCCGTATGTTATACCTGAACTGAATGCTGCGTGTTGACGGACAGCTTTCATAAAACACAGAACTGACAATAAACAAGAGGCAACTAAGATGAAAATCGTTAGATTTGAGGCAAAAGGTCAAACAGGATACGGGATAATAGAAGGTCAAACAGTAAAGACAATCAGCGGACTGCCGTGGGATGGCATCAATCTCACTGGAAACGAACTGCCATTGGCGTCAGTCAAGCTGCTTGCCCCAGTTCATCCGCCTGATGTGTTTGCTATCGGCCTGAACTACAAAGCTCACGCAGACGAAAGTGGGTTCAAATATCCTGCAGCGCCGGTTATATTCCTGAAAGCAACCAGTTCAGTCATCGGCCCTGGCGAGAGCATAATCCTGCCAAACATGGCCCCTGATGAAGTGGATTATGAAGCCGAGCTTGCCATAGTCATCGGAAAAACCTGCAAAAATGTCAGAGAGGAAGACGCTCTCAGTTATGTTCTAGGCTATACATGCGGAAATGACGTAAGCGCCCGCGACTGCCAGTTGAAACAGGACACTCAATGGGCTAGAGGAAAGAGTTTCGATACTTTCTGTCCGCTCGGCCCCTGGATTGAGACAGATATGGACCCTGACAACGCCGCAATCAGCTTGAAGCTGAACGGTGAAACAATGCAGTCATCAAACACAAATGACATGATATTCTCCTGCTCACAGCTTGTCAGTTATTGTTCCCGTGTTGCCACTTTGAGACCCGGTACTGTGATTATGACCGGCACGCCATCAGGAGTTGGCTTCTCCAGAAAACCTCCTGTCTTCATGAAACCAGGTGACACCGTAGAGGTAATCATCGATGGAATTGGCACACTGTCAAATCCTGTCAGTGCAGATAGTCTTAGTATGTGAAAGGATAGATAGCCGTGAATAACCTGGTCTCAAGGTCGGTTCTAAATCTGGCATTTGTTTGCATTTGTCTGATAATTTTGTCATCCATCTGCTTTGCAGAGGCAGAATATCTTTCGCCAACAGCGCTTGCTGTTGCTAAGAATGGTAAAAGCCTTTACATCGCAGAATATACAGCCAAACAGATAGCAGTCTACGACATAGTAAAAAGCAAAGTCGTTAAGGTCATCCGTGTTTCAGGTAATCCAAGTGGGATTGCGCTGGATTCCGACGGCAAGATACTCTATGTCACGATAGACTCGCCTTCCGGCATTGTCCAACTGGTAGATTTATCGAAAAGCAAGCCCACAGACACAATTGCTGTCGGTCACTCGCCATTATCACCTGTTCTATCTCCTGATAACAAGACACTATATGTATGCAACAGGTTCGATAACAGCGTTTCGGTCATAGACACAACAGCCAGGAAGACAATTGCTAAAGTACAGGTGTCACGGGAACCTGTTTCAGCAGACATCACGCCAGATGGCAAGTCTTTATATGTAGCAAACTTTCTTCCGGGCGTACCAGCCAACGGAGATTATGTCTCATCGGAAGTATCAGTTATAGACACATCCTCAAAAAAGGTCAAAAAGCACATCCTGCTGCCAAACGGCAGTTCAAGCCTGCGGGGAATCGCCATTTCTCCAGATGGTAAATATGCTTATGTAACGCATATCCTTTCCAGGTTCAATATGCCGACTACGCAGCTTGAACGCGGCTGGATGAACACCAATGCACTGAGCATCATAGACATAACGGAAGCCGAGTTGGTCAATACTGTTCTGCTCGATGATCTCGACCTGGGTTCAGCCAATCCATGGGCAGTTATCTGCAGTCCTGATGGCAGCGCCATCTGTGTGACATCAGCCGGAACGCATGAACTATCCATAATAGACCGGATAAAGCTGCATGAAAGGCTGGCAAACGCAAAAAATGGCAGCAATCATTCAGGCACAGCAGCAGAAGTATCCAGCGACCTCACTTTTCTACTGAGAATACGCCAGCGCGTAAAGCTCAACGGCAACGGCCCTCGCGCAGTAGCCATTATCGGCTCAACTGCATACATTGCCGAATACTTTTCGGATTCCATCGGAGTCTGCAGCATTAAGTCCAATGCAGCTAACATACCAGTCTCGGTAGCTCTAGGGCCTAAGAAACAGTTGACAGCATCCCGCAGAGGAGAGATGTTATTCAACGACGCCAACCTGTGCTTCCAGAAATGGCAGAGCTGTATAAGCTGCCATCCCGATGCCAGGGCAGACGGACTTAACTGGGACCTGATGAACGACGGCATTGGCAATCCAAAGAATACTAGAAGCATGTTACTGTCTCACAAAACTCCGCCTGTGATGATAACCGGTATTCGGGCAAATGCTGAGGCAGCTGTCAGGTCAGGCATTAAATTCATCCAGTTCGCAGCCTGTCCTGATGAAGATGCATCAGCAATCGATGAGTATCTAAAAAACCTTGACCCCATCCCAAGCCCATACCTGGTCAACGGCAAGCTGAGCGAAGCAGCAGAGCGCGGCAAAAAGGTTTTTGATAAGGCTGAATGCAGCTCATGTCACAGCGGAGCGCTGTTTACAGACATGAAAAGTTATGATGTCGGAACCGGAACAGATCTAGAGACGGGCAGTAAGTTCGATACTCCGACTCTAATCGAGTGCTGGCGCACTGGCCCTTATCTATACGATGGCCGTGCCTTGACTATCGAGGAAGTGCTTACAAAATACAATCAGAGAAATCGTCATGGGATTACCTCCAACCTTACGCGCAGAGAACTTGATGACCTCATCCAGTATGTGCTTTCTTTGTAGGTAATCTAATCTATGTTTTTCTATAACGGAAGGGACTGGAAACCTGATGAACAGAGCAGTTCAGGCAACTGTGACCAGAGAGGAAATTGTCAAAGGCCAGGTTGCTGTCAAGGTATCAAGAAAGTCGTTTGACACTTACTATATAACCACACCTTCGGGAGCTTTGAATGGATTTGAAGCTCTGGCCGACTTCGTGCGCCGGTATAACGGAACGATAGTAACTCAGGATGTCTTCGGAACATGCAGGCTTCACACAGATGGGATAAAATCACTGTCTCATGCATTTGGAGATATACACTGGCCTATCACCTGGATAGAAGGACAGAATTGTAACGGACAAAACTCCTGCGGCACGCAGCTTTATGTCATATCCGGCGCTAAGGTTGACCCGGTATACATAGATGGCCGAAACGTAGGCGGAATCTATGAGGATGAAGACGCTGTCTACTGTCTTCTGGGAAACATCCTTCCTTCCGACCTGTCCTTGCCAAAGCAAAAACAGGCTGCTGAGGTATTTGAGAATATCGAATCAGCTTTACAGTCAACAGGAATGGACTTCGTGAATATCATCCGCACATGGTTCTATCTCGACGATATCTTTTCCTGGTACGACGAGTTCAACAGTGTCCGAACCGAGTTCTTCAGCAAAAAGCGCATATTCGACGGAATAGTACCTGCAAGCACTGGAATAGGAGTAAGAAACCAAGCCGGAACTGCTGTAGTCGCTGATGTTCTGGCTATAAAACCGAAATCCGACCGGGTACACATGGGATGGTGCCGTCGCCGCTTCAGTGTCCGGCTCTGGAATACGGAAGTTCTTTCAGCAGGGCAATAGAAGTTACGCTGCCGGACCTCCGGCGGTTATATATATCCGGCACTGCCAGTATCAAGCCAAATGGAGAAACAGCGCATGTCGGTGACATAGCAGCACAGATAGACCTCACAATGAAGGTCGTACAGGAGATTCTGGAATCTCGTGGTATGGACTGGACGGATGTAAACAGGGCTATTGCATACTTCAAATACACAGATGACATCCCGGTCTTTGACTACTATTGCCAACTGCACGGGCTATCTACCGTATCGGTTGCAGTGTCACATGCAGACATCTGCCGGGATGACCTTTTATTCGAAATCGAGGTTGACGCCGTTCAACCAGTCACTTATTGATATTTTCTGCCCATTGAGCAAACTTTGGACGATATGGGCTGGTCGGATATCCATTCCTGACCTTTGTATTCGAAGGGAGAAAACTCAAGAATGAAAACCGTCGTTCTTCTCGCAAGTGTGGCTGTTATTCTGTTTTCTATGTTATGCCAACCGATTTCAGGGCAGTTTCTGCCTGACCAACCGAACACTATAACATTCGATCCTGTCGAAGCCAGATATGTGCGGCTGTATATGCCGGGCACAACAAACCCACAGCCCTGCCTGGATGAACTGGAGATTTATAGCCCAGACAGCGATTCGAACATCGCTCTTGCCAACAAAGGAGCTAAAGCAACTGCATCATCCTGTATCGAAGGCTACGCTATACACCAGGTCAGCCACTTGAATGACGGACTTTACGGTAACAGCCATAGCTGGATTCCTGCCGGAACCACAGATGAATGGGCGCAGATTGAACTCCCGAAGACCACTATAGTATCATCCGTCGTCTTTTCTCGGGACCGGCTGGAGCACTTCAGCGACCGCATGTTGAGATGCGCTGAGGTATGGGTGTCCGTCGATGGTGTCAACTGGCAGACGGTTGCCAGTGTCGGACTGAACCTGTTCGGTTCCGGTAAAGACATCAAAGAATCCGACCTTCTCAGGTATGCATTCGAATGCGAAAACATCACCTGGCAGCAGTATGACAAGACTGACTGCATTGAAAGAGTGTTCAACCAGACTCAGGAAATGATAAAAAGATACGGAGCCGAAGGTCTGAACGTCACAAATGAACTCATCGAGCTGGCAAACCTCCGCAATGAAGCAAAGACGCTTGATAATTCCCCGATAGCAAAGCAGGAGTTCTACATAAAAGTGCGGATGATGAAACGCAAGCTCTTTTTACGGCATCCGTCGCTGGCCCCGCTTGAGAAAATCCTGTTCGTTAAGCGCAATCCTTACGAGCCTTCACATAACTACAGCGTTATCCTGGATGCAACAGGTGCTCCAGGCGGAAGCATCTGCATCTTGGAGATTCCAAGGATAGATGGCCGGCTGGAACCAGGTCAGGCGAAGGTTATAACGCTCTTTGATGCCGGAAACGGAGTTGCGCGAGACCCGGTAATCAGTTTCGATGCCCGAAAAATATTCTTTGGCTACCGTAAGTCTATGGCAACAAGCGATTATTTCCACTTATGGTCAATGAACACCAACGGCAGCGGCTTGAAGGAAATCACAAGCGGCCCGTTTCATGATTACTTCCCATGCCCTCTGCCTGATGGAGGATTATCATTCATCAGCACTCGCTGCAAAGGCCGGTTCCTCTGCTGGAGACCGCAGGCTTTCGTGCTGTTCCGCATGGAACTTGACGGCACCGACATTCAGCCGCTTTCCTATGCCAATCTGAGTGAATGGTCGCCTACCATGATGCGCGACGGCAGAATCCTATGGACACGCTCAGAGTATCTCGATAAAGGCGCGAATTTCGGCCATACGTTATGGGCTATCAGGCCGGATGGCACTCATCCTGAGCTTATCTTTGGCAACAACACTACAAACTGCTATGTAAACGCGCATGAGGTGCCTGGTACAAACGAACTTGTCTGCACGCTTATCTCACATGGCGGCGACTTGAACGGCCCAATTGCAATCATCGACACTTCCAAAGGCAAGTTCAACCCTGAAGCAATAACGAATATAACGCCGGATGTAGCGCCGCGATATGATATGGACTGGGCATGGTGCCGATGTTTCCGCGACCCATTCCCCATAAGTAAAGACTTCTTCCTGTGCAGCCATGCGCCGGATGACAACAGGTTCGGGCTGTATGTCATAGACCGTTATGGTAATAGAGAGGTGCTTTACTTCGATTCCGAGTTTGGAAGCATGGCTCCCAGGCCCTTGCAGCCGACCAATCCGCCTCCGGTGCTATACAGAAATATCAACAATGTAGCTGCAGAATCTGATCAGGGAGTCTTTTCAGTAGCTGATGTCTACATGGGAATCGAGCATGCAGTAGAACGGGGAACAGCAAAATACATCAGAGTATGTGAGGAAGTAAAATCCAACCTGGCACTACTACCTAACGGGGAATACCAGAACGATCATCCTGAGTTCGAAGACTGGTACGCTTCCCCTACTCACCTTGTCCGCGGCCCTTACGGATGGCCGAGTTACGTGGCAAAGGCAGACCTTGGTATAGTGCCGGTTGAAAAAGATGGATCTGCCAGTTTTTATGCCCCAGCAGGCAAAGTGCTGTACTTCCAACTGCTGGATGAGAACTTCAACGAACTCCAGCGCATGCGAAGCGTCATACAACTACAGCCTGGAGAAAAGCGGAGTTGCATCGGCTGCCATGAAGACAGAAATTCAGCTCCACCTTCTACCAAATCAGTTCATACAGCGCTGCGCCGAGAGCCAGACAAGTTGCAGGCTCCACCCTGGGGCGCTGTGCCGTTCTCTTATGAGAAAATCGTGCAGCCGGTACTTGATAGAAAATGTGCCAGTTGCCATAACGCCAACCACTCTCTGGGAATCAACCTTACTGGTGAGCTTGATGGTTACGGAATACCTGCCTCATACCGCACTATGATTGAAAAAGGTCTCGTTCACCACTTCGATTTTGACTGGGGAGCAAGGCATCACAAGGCTGAACCTCGCACTTTCAGCTCTCTTAACAGCAAGCTGTGGCAGGTGCTCGATGCAGGACATCACGACGTCTCGCTGACATCTGAGGAAATCTACAGAATCAAGTGTTGGACGGATCTAAACTGTCCGCTCTGGCCAGATTATGTATACAGGCTAGACCGTCCAACTGTCCGGGCGATTCTACGAAAAGAAGAAGGATAAGACTCCTTTCCATAACAATCCGTTATCGAGTGCATCACGGTAGTCAACAACAGAATCCTGATGCACTCGATGCCCGGCGAGTTGCTTATTCCTGCCTCATTGATTCACTGGATGCATCTCCAGGAGCGGCTTCTAATTGTTTAATTATAGAGGCTACTCTTCTGCTCTGAGCATTGGCTGATCTCTTTTTGTAAGCTGCATCTGCAATCACTCCTGCAAGGATAACTGCTCCTATCACTGCAAACTCCCACAACGTCGATATCCCAAGC
>ERZ795060.3665-NODE-3665-length-13811-cov-5.151934_pt1 | contig 13811 bp, 24 predicted proteins | sample MGYA00375144_ERZ795060 | MGnify/ENA primary metagenome ERZ795060 (study PRJEB30189, sample SAMN05720157) | activated sludge metagenome | isolation source: anaerobic digester from wastewater treatment plant | place: Japan | collected 2015-05-15 ... | reverse complement strand
GGGGACGCCCGTAACGGTAAATGATCCGTGTCTCTACCCACAAGCCTCTGTAAGGGGATTTATCATGTTCAGTTTAAGAGAAAAGTTGGTAGCTATATTCACCATTAACGGTTTCTGCGATGAAACCCAGGTGAACAACGCAATTAGTAAGGCGCTTGCATGGTGCCAAGCTAACAAAGATCAATCTGTCAAGGATTGGTATAACCTGTGGTATGGCCACGCACTTTAACGATTAGGAGTATACGTTATGGCTTACAATGAAGAAACCTACCGGGCTTCGTCTAAGGCGATTAACGCCAAGATCAAGTCCATTGCCACCACTGGCAAGAAGTTCAACGATCTTATCCACGAGACTATGATTATGGTCGCCAAGCACGCCCTGACTATCGGTCCCGATGGCATCATGATCGGTGACGTAACCGGCGCTGCTCGCCTTGTCGATGCAATGCCCATGAGCAACAGGCGTTCGCTCGTTATCGACCACTTTGCCCAATACACGCCTATCAAGGTCGTGAAGGATGCGAAGTCGGGCGCTATGCGGGCCTCGCTCCGTAAACCCGAAGAGAAGGGCTATATCGACTGGAACGTCGAAGGGCTGGAAATGAACCGCTGGGATGAACGTCCCGAAGTCCATAATGAGCCTGACATTCTCACCTATACGGGTGCCAAGGATGCTATTTTCAAGCTCCTGAAATCCTTGGAAACCAAGGCGTCGAAGTCGAACGAAGAGAATCACATCAAGTCTCTTCTCCGCAAGGTTCGCGTCGGACTCATCAGCAACGATGACAGCGACGATGGGGTAGCTGCTCCTGTCGCTAACGCCGCCTAACAGCCAAGGGTCGCCATCCTAGGGCACGGTGCCGCTGGCGCTAACAAGCGTCGGCGGTGCCGCCTTGATGTAAAACTGCCCTTACTAAGTGAGACGTGGGAGTGTCCCCTCAACCTCCCCTGCTTCCACGTCTCTCCTAGTAACCAAGGTCGCACGACCGCTTGCGCTAGTCGCACTCATGGAGGTATTTATGACACATCAAGTTCAACAGCTAGAGGTCGCACGACCGCCTGCGCTAGTCGCACTCATGGACGCGATGCTGGACCTACAGGCTGCTCAAGCGTCACTGCTTGCCGTAGCATCTTCGCCTCTCGGCAGTCATCGGTCCTACCGTGACCTCATGGAAGAATTTCATGACCACAAACCAGACGTAGAGGAGTTTCTTTGCGTCGATGGCGTAACGCTTATATAGGAGAATGTTATGGGTTTGCTTGATAGCGTATTTAGCTTAACCAGTAACGTGGTAAAGGTTGTAGCCGCGCCTGTAGAGGTTGTGGTTGATCTGGCGGATGCTGTTGTGCAACCCGTTGCAGAAGCAGTTAAAGACATTGTGGAAGATGTCAAATCTATCAAGAAGTAGAGGAGGTTACAGATGGTGTCGCAGCGGCTTAACCACGTTCACCTAGAACGCCCCTCTTTGGCCGAGGCTATTAGCCTTGCCTCTATTCTACTGGCTGTAGTAGCTGTGATAGCTCTGGCTGGTAGACCTCCCAGCAGCGGACCACCGTTGCCTCATCTTGTAGCTTATGGCTGCAAAGGGGCTAGTGGTCCGTTGTATGCTGATGAAGAAGACTATTTTCCGTATCCTTGCAGCACTGTTGAAAGGACTCACTGATGAAGATGGACACTCATCCTTTAGCTTATGTGTTAGGTATCTATGTCTGTGTGATAGCAATTATCATACTAATCATAGTATAACCTACGGAGGGCAGCCATACCCCCTTGTGGCTTGAGGGTAGATGCACACCAATAGTAAGAAGCATCAAGGCATGTCCGACTTGTCGGATGTGTGGCGAGGGCGGGGACAATCCCTAGTCGGGAGACCGATAATGATGGGACCACCCCGTCCTCCAACTTATCCAACCCTTTGAAATGATTGGTATAAATCATGTCAAGAGATTTCTGGTCTTACGATGTTGAGATATGGACAATGTGGTGCAAGCACATCACCTTGTGGGTGTTCATGCTGTGTCTTACGGCTATCATCTGCTGCTGGTTGCTCGGATGAGACAGTTTGTTGTCGTTCGTCAAAACTGCTTTAATTCAGTGGTTGGCTCTTGGCCTAATGCCGAGTCTGCTATCGAATGGGCTAAAACTCACTGCAAAGGAAGCAGATGGTCTGTAACGGAGGTATTTGATTATGCAAGTCAGTCTCAAGAAGGGGGCGGCTCTGGCCCTTGCTCTCTCAGCTATTCCCGTCAAGTTGGATCACACTTACAGCATTGACGTATTCGGCTCTCCCCCAGCGCCTCAAGACATCGAGGATATGGGGTTGATGCTTACCGCACAGCTCAATGAGGCTTTGCGGATCAATCAGGCCGTATTTACTATTCGCTCTATGATTGGGCAGAAGAATGAAGGCCAAATCAATAACTTACTTACCGAACGAGCTATGATAGACAAGTCGTTGGCTATCGTCGGCGGTCTTCCGTTACGCTCTTCTACGCCCAATCTGGCCACACTGCCTGACAAGATGGCTCTGGCCAAGGAACAGGCCAGTTCCAACACTTTTCGCTCTATGATTGGGCAGAAGAATGATGGAAAAACTCTGACACTGCTTATTGAGCTTCGCACCGACACTTATGTCCCTATCAGCAAGGCTCTCAAGAAACGTCGTTTGAAGATCGAGGATGAGCTGGCTCACTTGAACTTTACCACGATGATCGAACTTCCCGAAGATGTGGTTGCAGTCCTAACGGCCTACGATCTAATCTAACGGAAGGGGTGCAGCACGGTTGACGTGTCAGACGTGTGGCCCGCGTAAGGGCCGCTTGGCAAGAGCCTTTATGGCTCAACACTCTTGCAGCCACCACTGTCCGATAATTGAAGGCTTGTGGTGATATGGGTGCTTATGCGCCTTGCTAGATGCCATTCGCTTCTCGTTTCTTGTTGGGACACAGAAGCTGTGCTGCACTTACCTACAACCCCTAACACGGAGAAACACCGTGAACACTCGTCAAACAAGGCCGGGGATTGGCCATAATTCAATCCAGTGCAAACCGAGCAGCGTGAAGAGTGCGACTAGCGCAAGCGGTCGTGCGACCTTGAACGAGGAACTGTGGCGACAAGCTGAACGCCATATGGTTCGTCGTGAACGCATGAGGCTGATGAAGCGTGGAATTATTCGTCCCGCTTACATGATGCCGCCTCAACTCATGGTAAAGAACGCGGACGGCTCGTGGTCGCCCGAAATAAAGGTATGTTCTATATAGTCAGTCAGACAGGGCTGACTTCGTGAGGGAGTAATGCTATGATGCACGATTTAGTCCCTATCGGCTGCGTGGCAGTCGTTGCTATTCTGGCTTATGGTCTTTACTTGTTTATTACTCTGGATGGAGGGAATATATTGTGATAAAAGGTCATACGACCGCTTGCGCTAGTCACATTCTACGGCACTGCATTACTGCCTTTGTGTTCGTCTTACTTTTCACTCTGTAACAACCAAGGAGAATTTTACATGGAAACCCCCGAAACTGAGCAGAACGACACTGTCGAAGAAGCTGTGTCTGTCGACTCGACCAACATTACTCTGCGGACTGCCGTGCGTGACAGCCTTGCTGCGCTGGGCACTCGCACCCGTACTCAGGTAATCGAGATTTATGCGTCTCGTGAGGCTGACAAGCAGGCTGCTGCCCTCGTTAAGGGTCTGGACAAGCTGACCGAACTCGAACGGGAACTGTTCAAGATCAAGCCGGTTTACGCTGGTTACAACGTCGATGGTCAAGGCGTCGGTGAGCCGATGTTTACCAAGGACCAGCTCGACCAGCGCAAGAAGACATCCGAGCAGATTGCCAAGCTCGTCAAGGCGATCAACAAGGCTGATGACAAGGACGACTTTGGCGATCTTTACAACATCGTCAAGTAAAGGAGTACAAATAATGACAAAGAAAGTTCGCCCCGTTCCGGCTGATCTGGTTATTCCAGCAGCCAAGCCCAAGCCCGACCCAATCGATAACAGCGAGCTGGTGAGCGACTTCCGCGCCGCTGGTGGCAAGCTGCTGCACTTCCGGCCCGATGAACGCGGTCGCACTCGTGGTATGACGGTTGCCTTTGTTATCCGTTCGGGTCATATCGAACTGGCTACTGCGGTGCAGCATCGTGTCGATGCGTTTACTCGCAAGCTCGGCACTCGTACCGCAATCCAGCACTTCCAGCAAGGCAGGACGATTGCCCTTCCGCTGGCGTCCTACAACAAGGGCCACGAGATCTATACGTTGAAGGCTGCTCTCGGCGTCCTGCTGTGAGCGTTGATACCCTACGGTCCGCTATCCAAGAGCGGGCCACAGAACTCCGTGGCGAGCGTTTGTTCGTCGCTGGCATCACTGCCCACAAACGTAACTGGCGAAGCTGTCCTTGCTCGTGGTGCGCCAAGAAGCGAGAAGCCACTGTAGTCATAGGTTCACACGTTCCTCGTGTGTATCGTGGTTCCTATATGGAAGACATTCGAGACTCTTGGAGAGAGGAACAACGAATTAAGTTTCGTGCTGCTCTCAAGGAATTGGAAAACGTATAGAAGGGATTTTAATGCAACATAAAGTCTATGTTTACGGAACTCTTCGTCCCGGTAAATCCGAGATAGTTGAGATACCGGGAGAACTGCGGGACATCGGCAGCTTCCCCGGAGCAGTCGTCAAGGCTCCCGACTTTGGTAAGTTCTTCAAAGCGGAGCCAGTCACCGTTGATGATGCCCAGCTTCGACGTCTCGACTCCTACGAAGGCTATAGGGAGGATCGCCCCGATCATTCTTTGTATCTCCGTGTCCCTTATCTTGATGGATGGATTTACGTCTTTAATCAGGACATGAGTGATCGCCCCGAAGTCCCCGAAGGGGATTGGTTAGCCTATCGCGGCCAGAAAGCGGGCGGCGCTTCGGCATTCTTTATAGGAGAATAATTCATGGATGTTGTAACACATGGTGGTCGTTGCTGCGGCATAAAAACGATCCACGGCTTCCCTTATCTTAACCCTCAAACACTTCTGCCTGCACGGAAAGCGTTTGGTGATGAGAGCGAGGATGGTTTCACTGACCTGTGTTCGGTTGCGTCCAACGTTGGAAAGACCTTCCATCGTCCGACCTTGCCCGAAGAACCCGCAACTGCTAGACTTGATAGGCTTATAGCTTTTGTCCGGCAGAAACGCCCCTCCCACATGATTGAAGTGGTTCTTAACCAGCTCCAATACCCTTATTGGAAGAATGAGTTGCAATCTCGCGGCTTTCGCCTCGTCACTACCTCTGTGAACAGTAACACGAATTATCGTATCTACGTGTTTCACAAAGCCATCTACAAAGGGGAGGATGTGTCGATTGAGGAAGCGGCCAAACAAGTAGAGAAGGTGTAAAGATAATGAGTAGCTTTATCCGTCGTCTTCAAAAGAACATCGCAAAAGGTCAAGGCTTTATGCGAGACGTCAAAACTGGTAACATCGTTGACAGCAACGGTAACGCTGTTGGCAAACATTGGCCCAAGGTAGCGGCCCCTACAAGGAAGGAAAAGTGATGGATGAGTACACGAATGAAGATGGTCGAGCCGTTGAGGACTTACGTCAAGCCGTAAATCAGATAACAACCGCTCTAAACCGGATAACCACTCTTGAAAAAGCTTTGGAGTCGGCACGAGGTACCATTGCCCTTCTCCAAGACGGCATCTCTCCAAATAGTTTCAGGGTGGCTTATGATGGGGCCAGAAGTGTAAAGTATGTGTATTTGGCTGATGTGGCTAAAGATGTTATTACCAACGTTCTAGGAAGATAAGGAGTAATATGACATGGAGTTTCTTCGATTTGGTTCCAATATTCCCGGTGGCTATTGGGGCTGCTGCGCTTGCTGCATTATCCAAAATTTCAAGGTGGCCCCGAACGCTAAGGCGTCCATCCAGCTTGTCGGAGGCGATAGCTCCTCTCCCATCACCAAGGGACGTGAGAGCCTCTTTGCCGGTCCCACCTATGAGGACATCTTCTGGCAGCGTATCCGGTCCGGTACATTCGACACCCGCGACATGCCTAACCATGCCTTCATCGCCATTCTCACGAAGTGGCAGCTTGCGAACAGCCCCGGCAAGGATTGGCTCCCTATCCTCAAGAAGGCGGGCTTTGAGTTCGTTCGTACAGTCAGCAATTCTGTCTATGCTGGCAGCGGTGTCGGAGGTAATTCCACCGATCACTCCCCGAACTATATCTTCATGCTGGTTCGTAACGTCGGAACTGGAGCTATCAAGGATCAGTTCACTCCGCCGGAGGAATGGACGAAGCTTGAGTCCGTGGTCACGGAGCCGTGGCAACTACTTGGCGACGACCTTGCCGGACTCACCAAGAAAATCCGTGAAGAACAGACCGCAGTGTGGAAGGATATCCCTCCTGCCAAGTTCCTCACAGAAAGCGAGATCGAGGCTGCTGGCGCTCCGGTTACGTACTCTGGTATTCGGGGAGGGCGTCTGCCCATTCTCAAGTCCGAGCTGCCCAAGAAAGCAGCCCCGGCTGCCGACCCCTTCAAAGGGCAGGCCGCTTAACTCTATAGCAATACCACGTTCACTGCTGTAGGTCCGCTAAGTCATGGAGGTTCGATTCCCCACGCCTCTGGACCAATGATCGTGTTGGTAAGGAACTGTGAGAGTCTGGCAACGCAACGCCATACCTGTGGTAAGTGTAAGTCGTCCGACCCACACCTATCTCTCTTAACGGATTGCCACACATCCTCCAAAGATGTGCCGCCAGCGTCCCCATTCTCCTTGGATTAGGTTGATACGGGCGACAAGGATGAGAATGGGCAGAGGTGATGCAGTGTCGCGTGGTTCCGGGCGGGGTCTTTCATATCGTCACCTGATGGTGCTAATGGAGGACTCCGTCCGACCAATTAGAAGGAGTTAAGCATGATCCCCGGTAGAATACATCGACGCCTTAAATGGGCGTTGAATTTGCATGATTGGGGTTACAAGGAGGAGGCGTCTAATATGTTAACCGAGGTCGCTCGATATGTAACCAAACCAGAAAGTGAGGTGAGTTCCAATGGCATCGAAACGTGCGCAGAGAAAGAGGAGACAGGCGATGGCTGCAAAAGTTTTGGCTTCGACTTCTGTATCTAACTCCACGCCCGACAAGATACGCCGAGTTCAGTTAATGAGAGATGGTAACATTGAGTTCCCGGCTCTCTGGATGTCTGTGTACGTCGAAGGCCCGCCCTCCGAGACTCGTCCGTTCGCGGAGATGTTCGTTAGGTCATGGTGCCGTAAGGCCGATACACCTGATGAGGCTGATCTTGTCGTGTTTTCGGGTGGAGAGGATGTGAATCCGATCTATTACGACGAAGAACCCCATCCCTTGTGTTCATTCAACACCAAACGGGACGAGAAGGATATGCTTCTCTATGCTCATTGTCTGGATAATGGCATCCCTATGTTGGGCATCTGTCGTGGCGCACAGTTCTTGTGGGTCATGAACGGAGGTAAGCTCTACCAGCACATTGACAACCATGTGGGAGATCACGCCATGTGGGATGTGCGTAAGAAGATAATGATCGACAAGGTATCGTCGGTTCATCATCAGTCTTGCATCCGTAACGCTGACATAGGCGCGGAGATTCTAGGTGAGTCCTCTGTGGCTAAGGAACGGTGGCGCAACAAGACCGACAAGACAGTCGGAACTATGGCGGACATCGAAGCCTTCTTCATTCGAGATACGTGCTGCCTAGGTATTCAAGGCCATCCTGAGTACAAAGGTTATGACAATTTCTTGAAGTGGACCTTTGAACAAATCGACGACCTCATCATGTGCAACCCGGATATCAAGCTCACCGAAGAGCGGACCTATCGGATGCTACCTGAGCTGGTCGAACAACGGTCCCAACTATGGGCAGACAAAGCGAAGGAGCTTAACTGATGGCTGCGAGATCGAAAGAGGAGTTAAAGGGACTCCTACAAGCTGCCAATAGGGTTATTAAAACCTTAGTAGATGAGGGGTATGAAGTGGTTATGGATTATGGCGATGGTTTTGATTACCCAGAACTCATAGCCCAAAAGAAGGAGACGCTATAGTGTGTGGACTCGTAGGAATCGCGGGCAAACTGGAGACTAAAGATGAAGCGATGATGAAGCGTCTGCTCGTCTTTGATTACTTCCGTGGCCCAGACTCGACCGGATTGGCGTCTATCCGTAACAACGGTGATGTCAAGATAGCTAAGGGGGCTGTCAGTCCTCTTGATCTCTTCGATACGAAGAAGTTTCAGGAAACCAACAACGGCTTCCCGTCTATCGCATTCATCGGTCATAACAGGCTGGCAACTAAGGGCGGCGTGAACAACACTAATGCTCATCCGTTCCAGTATGACCACATTGTTGGCGCACACAATGGCACGTTGGACCAGTCGTCATGGAACGCACTTGAAGATGCTATCGGCGAGAAGCACTCCGTCGACAGCATGGCCGTAATACACGCCATTGCTAAGCTCGGTATCGAGGAAACTGTAAAGCTTCTTCAAGGTGCTTGGGCGCTTACTTGGTACGACCTTAATGCTAAGACTATTAACTTCCTACGCAACAAGGAACGTCCTCTGTGGATGGCCTACAGCAAGAAGTTTGATCGCCTGTTCTGGTCGTCTGAGTGGGTGACAATGGATGCTGCTCTTCGCACTGCCTCGAAGCACCAAGATTACGAGATGTATGTGGAGGCCGACACTAACTATCAGTATTGGAGTGTTAAGCAAGACTGGTGGTATCGGTTCGACATCGAGCAGCTTAGAGCAGGCGGTGACTCACTGCCCAAGCCCAAAGTCAAGGAGCTTAAAGGAAAGGAGCCTGCCCCGGCTGTGTCGTACACTTGTGGGGTGTCAAATTTTCCCAACCGAAGCTCAACTACGACTTCGACGACGACTCCCTCCGGCAGTGGCTCCACTCATTCCCACGCCTCAACTAAACGAAGGGACTGCGTTAATCTTGAGGGTAGCGCCACCTCCCCCTTTGGTGGTTTCCTCAGTCGAGAGCAGTTTGACGCTCTTGCGAAGTACGGTTGCTCGTGGTGTACCGCTAGTGTGGAATACGACGAACCGGGAGTGACTGTGTTCGAGTCTCAAGGAGCTGTTCTCTGCCCGTCGTGTTCGGTAGAGGACGGGACTACGAGAATGTATGTTCACGATCTTGACCGTATTGCAGGATGATCTACTATGCCAAACGTCACAATACAGGGTAACTCAGCACAGTACACGGATTACTGGACTGGTTCTGCGTTATCAGATGAGCAGTTTCTGGCTGCACTGAACCATCTTAGGCATAAATATCCGTCGAAAGACCCTATTAAGGAGGAAGACATGGAGCCTCAAGTTCCAATGGAAGGATTTACTTTCGGGTGTGATCCGGAACTGTTTATTTTCAACCCTGACGGGGAGCCTGTGAGTGCAGAGGGTATAATTCCCGGCTGTAAGCACAACCCTTACAAGGTAGACAAGGGGGCGGTTCAACTTGACGGAACAGCAGCAGAGTTCAACATTGATCCGGCAGCGACGTTCGCCGAGTTCGATGACAACATTACTACTGTTTTGAAACAGCTCAAGGGGTTTCTTCCTAAAGGCTTCACCCTGAAAGCTGTTCCTTCTGTGACATTCTCTGAGGCAGAATGGGACAAGATTTCAGACGAGGCGAAGGAGTTGGGTTGTATGCCTGACTTCAATGCGTGGCAGGGCAATCTAAACCCTCCGCCTGATCCTATGGCCAATCCTCGTACTCGCTGTGCAGGAGGCCATCTACACGTTGGTTGGACGAACGACGCAGACCTCACTGACATTTCGCACATCATGAATGGCCGCGATCTGGTTAAGCAGCTCGACTATTACTTGGGCGTGTGGTCCCTCCAGCGGGACAATGACCCTACTCGACGCTCCTTATACGGCAAGGCTGGTGCTTGTCGCTTCAAGCCGTATGGTGTAGAGTATCGGGTGTTGTCAAACTTCTGGATCATGACCAAGACCCAGAGGCTTGCTGTGTGGAACCGCATGAACCAAGCCATCAAGGATATGCGCAAGAGCTTCTTCCCTGATGCTCGTATGAAGGGTCTTACAAAGTACAACTTCAACGAAGCCGTCATTCGATCTATTAACCACTCTGTACGGGACCCGAATTTGGAGAAGGTGTTTCGGTTCCCCATTTCGACTATTGACACTAACTATCGGAGGTAGTAATGGCTGACTACAATAACTTCTTCGAGACTAAGAAGGAGGCCGAGATGCGATTGAGAGGCACCGTAGTTCTATACGACGGATTGCCTTATTATGTCGTAGGTATTGGCGATCACAAACCGGATGGCATCTTTCGGATTTATCTTGATCCGCTAAGTAATAAAGAGATGACTATCAATAACTACACGGGATTGCCGAGCTATGACATGGTTCCGCCGGGGCACACTCTGGGCGGACTATATGACTCTTTCATGGAGAAGAACCCTAAAGCTCCTTTGATCCGCAAGATGATGAACTCTCCTAAGTTCAATAAGTTCCGGCCCTTCCCGCTCGGTATGTGTAACATGGACAACACCGTATACTATATCGAACGTCAGCCTACTCGTCGGACAGAGCAGGGTCTCACCCAGAACATGCTGAACATTACCGATGTTACCTTATTCCAAGGTAAGGGCGGACGGGGTGTGCCTAGTTCATATTTTAACATGCACGGCGATGATTTCAAGGCATGTATTCTTGGTGACTATCCAACCGCAAACTCCTGCTTGGCAGCTATGAAAAACCCTAAGGTTAAGAATAATGCTGCCGCATTCCACCGGGAGTTTGCGTTCGTTCGTGGTCCTCTGGATACCCTCTACTTAGGGTATAAGGATAACGTCATTGGAGTTCTACCGAACAGTGACCTGTCCTCCCTCACGATTGGACGAGAGTTTGCCTATACTCGCGAAGTCGTCGAGTCTCTCGGACTATTTTCTACGATCAACATTCAGTCGTAACACAGGAGATTACAGTGGCTCATCAACCGTTCAAAACAGAGGAAAATCGTCCCGTCGTTTATCCTCCGCTTGGTCTACTCCTTAAGAGGAAGGCGACTAAAGGAACGATCGGTCTGGAGATCGAGTGCGAAGGAAACAAGTTCCGCAAGGAGACTGTAGTGGCTCCGTGGACCTATCATCAAGATAACTCCTTGCGTGGCCAAGACAATGCCGAATACGTTCTATCTAGGCCGCTAGAGTTCGATAAGATACCAGAAGCTCTGGATAAGCTGTGGGCCATGTTCGAGGCTTATGGAACAATACTTAGCGACAGCAATCGCACTAGCGTTCATGTTCACTTGAATGTCCAGAATTGGTATCTCAATCGCCTGACGTCCTTCTTTGCTATGTATTTCTGCGTGGAGGAATTGCTGACTGCTTGGTGCGGTGAACACCGTATCGGTAACTTGTTCTGCCTCCGGGCCAAGGATGCTCCGGCTATCATTTCTCAACTGCGTAAGTTCATCACTAACGACGGACACCACATCATTAATGATGGGTTCCACTACGCTGGTCTGAACGCTCAAGCGTTGTTTAAGTTCGGCTCCATAGAGATCAGGACTTTGAGAGGCCCGACGGATAAGCAAGTGATCCTTGATTGGGTGTCTATTCTTGAACGGCTATATACCCTGTCTGCCGAGTATGATGATCCTCGCGACATCTGTGGTTTGTTTTCTTCGGGAGGCCCGCTCACTTTCCTTAGCTCTTTGCTCGGACCACAAGAAGTAACCTTGCGTAATGGTATCAGCTATACGGATGATATGATCCGCGATGCCATGTACTACGGTATTCGTCTTGTGCAAGACCTTGTGTATTGCCGAGATTGGTCAACGTATAAGCCGACTCCGATCAAGCCTGATCCGTTCCAGCGTAATCCTTTGGAGGTTATGGAAGCAGTCGCAGCGGCTACCGTGGACCCGCAGATTTATAACTATACTCTGAACGGTGGTAACATAACGTGGGGTTTAATACAGCCTGCCCCTATGCCGATGGTTCAGCCGGGTCCACCGCTTCATGCCGACGAAGCAGACACACTCATTGATGAATGGGTAGAAGACTATGAGCCGGAGCCTGACTTCGATGATGATGATGACGATGAATAAGGAGTAAATTCAATGCGTTATAGAGTATTACCTTACCGTCAAGGAAGCGTTAGTGCATCAGCATTGGCCCACCTTCTTGGGGGCTTAGTCCTTAAACTGGAAAACTCCAAGTACAGGGCAAAAGCCGAAGACCTCATCATTAATTGGGGTAACACTACGCAGACGTTTGATGTTCCTTATCTCAATCCATCAGCCAAGATTAAGACAGCCTCAAACAAGTTGAACTTCTTCAACAACATGAAGGAACATGGATATGATACGCTCATTCCTAGATTTTGGACGCACCGTAATCAGATACCTGATAATGCTTATCCTGTTGTGTGTCGCACTGTTCTTGCTGGGCACAGTGGTGTTGGTATCGTCATTGCTGAGTCTGCAACTGACTTGGTGGACGCTCCCCTTTATGTTGAGTATGTAAAGAAGCAGGACGAGTACCGTATCCATGTCGGATGTTACGTAGAAGACGGTCAGCCTAAGCCTGTGGTAATCAGCCAGCAGCGCAAAGCTCGTAAGCTGTCTGTCCCCGACGACAAGGTAAACTGGAAGGTTCGTAATGTTGCTAATGGTTTTTGCTACGTAAGGAACGGTGTTGACACTCCGCTTGCTGTGGTAGAGGCCGCTATTAAAGCGTTCATGACCACCGGGCTTGACTTCGGTGCTGTCGATGTGATCTGGAATGCTCAGAAGGAGAAGCCTTATGTCCTCGAAATTAACACTGCTCCGGGCCTCGAAGGCCAGACCATCGCCGATTATGCGGCCTTTTTCTCAGGAGACCTTTAACGATCCACGAGACTCTTGCAGTTGCCCACCGTGTAACTCTGACCTTGCTTACATCGCACCATGTCGATTTAGCTTGACAAGCTCTCCTAATCTTGGTATAATGTAGTTAGAAGGTAGAGAGTATGCGAAACACACATCCTTGGGATGCTGCACATCGGTCATATAAGAAATATCGACGAGTATCCTCGCGAGAAGAGAAACTTATACGCTCGACTAAAAACACAGCTAGAGTTAAAAATCTAGATCACACGATAACGCCAGAAGACATTCCTATTCCCGCAAATTGTCCAGTATTAGGAATAACCCTTACGAACATAGGTAAAGCTGATACTTGCCCATCCGTAGACAGGATAAACTCTAAGGGCGGCTATACCCCGGACAATGTTCGGGTTATAAGTATGAGAGCTAATCGAATAAAGAGTGATGCTTCCTTGCAAGAACTGGAGGCTATCGTAAATTATATTAAATCAAACTAAAACGCTTTTTCTTTTGTTCTTTCTGTCAGAAGGGTAACTCCGATGAAGACAGCTCTTCCGTAAGGGGGAGGGGGGATTTGTTCTTTTCTTTAATCAAATCTCTCTAATAGATAATAACAATAAGGATAAACCTTACTATGCACTGCCATATTTGTGATGCAGAACTTTCTGAGAAAGAGATAAACTGGAATAAGGAGTTGGACTCATTCGAGCCTTGCACAGTGTGCTTAGACATTGCGATGGATGCTGCCTACTCGAATGGATACACTACGGAGGACGATGTCTTTGTTATACTGGACTCGGATTTTGATGAACATTTTGATGAGTATGTTCGTTTGTCGTATGAAACTAATTCAACCGAAGAAAGCTGGACTTAGTATGACCAATGATCGCCGACCCTACTCCATGACCAATCTGGAATATCGTCTT
>ERZ795060.3663-NODE-3663-length-13815-cov-7.724201_pt1 | contig 13815 bp, 16 predicted proteins | sample MGYA00375144_ERZ795060 | MGnify/ENA primary metagenome ERZ795060 (study PRJEB30189, sample SAMN05720157) | activated sludge metagenome | isolation source: anaerobic digester from wastewater treatment plant | place: Japan | collected 2015-05-15 ... | reverse complement strand
ATTATTATTTCTTTTACTTCTATATTATTCTCTTTAATAAACTTCTCAACATATTTTCTATTAAATTCATTTCCATAACACACTAGAATTCCAATCTTTTTTGCTAATCCTTCTAAACTCTCTAATCTACAATTACTACAATCATAAAACTCTTCAACTTCTTCAGGACCACCAATTAGATTTTTTAATTTTGATCCATCTTCATAAATTATATTATTATTACTACAATTAAAAAATTTTACCTTTCTCGGTGCACCTTCTAAACTAACTAATCCACAATAAAAACAATCATATTCTTCTACTTCTTCTGGGCCATATTTTAAATTTAATAAATTATAATTTTTACTACAATAAAACTTTTTAACTTCCCTCGGGGCACCTTTTAAACTTTTTAAATATTTATTATTAGAACAATTAAAATATTCAACTTTTTTTGGCGCACCTTCTAAACTTGTTAATCCACAATCAGTACATATATATTCTTTTGCTTCTTTTGGTCCACCTTTTAAATCTATTAAATTTTCATTATAACTACAATCAAAAAATATAATATTCTTAGGAAATAATTTATTTATTTTTCTTAAATCACTTATACCTTTTTCATCTACTTTTATTATAAAATCTTTAAATCCGCTTAATAAATCTTTATTTTCTATATACTTCAACTCTTCATCTGTAAATACTATTCCTTCTTTAAATTTTTCATATAAAATTTTATGTTTATATTTATTTTTATAAAACTCATTATATTTATCAAATATTTCTTTTTCTTCTACATAATTAATAAAGTTTTTAAAAAATTTATATTTCCCACTCTCAATAAAATCATCAACTGCTTCTTTACCATATTTATCAATATTTTCTTTTATTATATAAAATTTACATTCTAATTCTTTCATATAACCAAAAAAATCATCACCAACACCTAAAATTTTTAAAATCTCTTCATATTCCATAAATATTCTCCTATTTATTAAATAATTTTTTAATTCCTTAAATCTTAATTATTAAAACAATCAAATATACTCATTCTTTTTAAACAAAATCTATTTACATCTCTTTTACTTATTCTCATTAAGAACTTCTCATCTGTTTAATTAAAACATTTCTCAAATATTATATACATAATTCTATCATTTAAAATTATTTCTAAAATAATAATTTCTTTTTCATACTCATTTTTATATTATAAATATAAAAATTTTATCTTTTCTATATATTAGACTAAAAAATATAATTAAAATAAACTATTTTCTAATTCAATATCTAATAATTTAAGAATATTCTCAACTTTAGAATCTATTAGCCTTTCTTCAATTTTTTTATAATCTAAAATAAATCCAGATAAAATTAAATCAATCTTATCATAATTTTCTTCATTTATAGCCAATACATTAGTCTCTTCAAATCCAACAGGCACTGCTTTTATCAAAAAATATTTACCTTTTACACTTCCATTAAAATCTTTAAACCCTTTATTTCCAAAATATTTATTAAAATATAAAACACCTTTAATATGTATAGAATTAACTTTATAATTATTTATATTTTTATTTATTATAAAAGGAAATCCTAACTCAGAAATATTTATTTTTTTAATCATACTCTTATATTCTATAATCTTATTCTTTACTTCATCTTTACTACAATTATCTAATAACATTTTATATAATTCATTCATCATCTTTATACTAAAATCAGAAGTATTTGCAGTAATAATTTCAACACCAACAAAAACATCTTCATTTATTCTTTCACCTTCCTTCCATACTAATCTATGTATATACCTTCGTTGATAAAAATGTATCCCACTACTTGCAACTTTCTCAAAATTAACCTTAAAAATATCAACATTTTTAATATTAAACATTTCATTTAAAAACTTTCTCATCTCAATATTAACTTTCTCTTGTAATTCATTCCCATAATCTATAATTTGTTCAATACTCATACCTCTAAATTTTTCATTCGTAAACATTACACTATCAGTATCACCAGCAACAATTCTATTACCTTCTTTTTTAATTATTCTTGCAATTTTTTGTATGATCAATCTTCCAGTCTGTGTTACAGCATTTGCCAAATTCTTATTTACATCATTCACAAAAAATCTACAATTAACAAATCCTAAATATCCATATAAAGCATTTATTAAAATTTTAAATGCTTTCTGCCTCGTATTATAAACTTCTCTCTCTTCTTTGTTTTCTATACTCTTCATTTTTTCTTTTTCTTTTATCCTTAAATTAAAAAAATAATCCTCAAACTGAGCAATTATACCTTTCTTACTACTATTAAATCTTAAATTAACACCATTTACTAAATAATAACCACTTAATAAATCTCCATTTTCATCTAATGTTTCCATACTAATATTTAACATCCTTATTATGGATGGATACAAAGACACAACATCATAAGTAAGAATATAATTATTAATAATTTCTGGCTTTACATTAAATAAATATCCACCAACTATCTTAATTTTATCTTCATTTACTATATTTTTTTTACTTCTTGCAACAAAACCATTTCTCTTCAATACTCTTAATAATATATTATCTATTGTAAATGTAGTATTTAATGTATCTTCTAAATTTTCTATACCAAAAGAATTTATCTCTAATAATAAATCAAGATTTTTTACCTTCTTTTCAATCTCTAACACTAATTCAATATCCATTCTATTATAATCCAAAAATAAATTTAAATTATTTTTATACACATTTAAAAAATCACTATTAATATCTATTTTTTTTCTATTCAAAACTTCACTCGCTACATTATTTAAAGAATACGATCTCAAACTTTTCATTTTAAACTTCTTAAAAATTTCAATATAATCTATTATATTTATACCAAATATCTCATAAATCTTTCTAAAATCATTATACCTAACAATATTAAATTTAGATAATTTATTTAAATAATTAGAACCTAAAACTTTTAATATTCTTTTACATAAAGTATTAATATCAAAAGAAACATTCCAACCAGTAATAATATTAAAATTACAATTAGAAAAAAAATCAATAAAACCTATTAACATATCAATTTCATTTTTATAAAAAAAACAATCCTTTTTATTAACTTCAACATCAGAAAAATAAAATGTATATATTTTATCATTAAAAGAAATAGAAATAGCATTTATCGGATACCTATCATCACCAGAAAAATCAACTCTACTATCATCAACTAACAATTCAATATCCAATACACCAACATTCCTCTTTACTTTATCTAACTTCAATACATTATAATAATTATCAATTAAAAATCTTTTCTTTAAAGATAAATCAGCCTCATACAAATATTTATATTCCCTTATCATTTTACTATAATCTTTTCTATCAGCTACAATAACTTTATTTACTTTATTAACATTAATAATTAATTCATCAAAATGATTACTACCATAAAAATAATAATAAAAATTTTTTATAACATCATACTTTATTTGCCCATCCTCAAAATACGAAAAATATAATATTCCATCTTTCTCATCAATCCTATTTAATATTTTCATATTAACTCCTTAATTTTATAAATATATAAAATAGCTCTATTTTATCAATATTCTTATAATTAGAAATACTATATAATATTTTTTTAAATTTAAGAAAATATTTCTCTTTAAATATCTTTAAATAATAATATAAACTCTTTTTTTTATTATAATTCTCAACATTTTGAATCAAAAAAAATATAAGATTTAAAATACTATTGACATTTTTTTTAATAGAAAAAATATAATTATATAAATTTTTATAATCATTATCAACAATATATTTTATAACTTCAAAAACACCTTCAAATTCTTCATACCTATCAAAGAAAAAAAAATCTTTTAACTCTTCAAAATTCAAATCATATATAATCTTATTCTTCTTATAAGAATAAATACATCTCTTTAATTCATTTAAATTTTTTAACTCTCCAAAAAAACCACTAAATATACTATTTATTATATTCCTATTCATAAATAAATTTCATTATCTTTAATCATACCATAATTCTTTAATCTTTCTTCTATCAAATCACAATATTTTTTACTTATCTCTATTCCAATAGCTTTTCTACCTAATAATAATGCCTGTTTTAATGTAGTTCCACTTCCACAAAAAGGATCTAATACAACATCACCTTCATTCGACCAAGAAATTATATGATCCCCTACAAGATCATCATTACAAATAGCTGGATGATTATATGCTATTCTATCTTTTGAACTTGACATATAACCACAATTATATCCCCAAACATTACTTCTTATTCTATAATCACCTACAATTAAATTACGTTCTTTCTTCCTTACAACACCATCTTTATGCCTTGTATAAATATTATTTATTACAGAACCAGAATACTTAGTCTTAACATCATTTATAGGATTAAATGTCTTAACAAAATTTTTACAAAATACAAACATATATTCAAATCCGTCATTATATCTATATTTAAAATTTTTAGGAATATAATTATTTTTTTTATAAATCATCGTATCATTCAATTTAAAACCACATTCTTTAAACATAAAAACTTGTTTAAAAGAAGAACAAGATTCATCACAATCTATAGTCTGATCACCTATAATCCAAACAATAATCCCGCCATCTTTCATTACTCTATATAATTCTTTTATTAATTCTTTATAATTAATAGAAAAACCATCATAATCCCTTATATTATCATAAGGGGGAGAAGTAACTACTAAATCAATAGATTCATACTTAATCTTTTTTATCTCAACTGAGTTATCACCATTTAATAAACAATATTTCATACATACTCCAAATCTAAATTAGATTCTAACAAATTCTTTAATCTATTAACATAATAAGATTTTCTTGTGGTCTCTAACTTATTCTGCACTAATAACTTTAATTTATTCTTTAAACTATTATTCTTTATTTTACAATCTATCAAATTTATAATACTATCAATATATCCATACTTATACATATCAACAAAATAATTATTTTCTACATCACATTCAAAATCAATATTCTTTACATACCTTAAAATCTTCTTTACATAATAACTCTTTATATAAGTATTATAACACATAAAAAGATAAGATTTATAATTACTTAAATCTGAATTATAATATTTAATTTGATATTTTAAAAAATATATAAAAAAATCATCAACAATTTCATTCGCATAAAATCTATCATTTATATAAGATATTATTCTCTTATATAAATAATATTTATACTTCTTAAAACAAAAATAAAAATTCTCTATAATTTTTTTATCCATATATCACTCCTTTAAATTATTTCAACTCTCAAAAACTTAAAACTAAAACCAATAGGTAAAGTAGTTGCACCTTCAGGTAACCTACCTTCAATAAGCTGAGCAACTATCAATACATTATCTTTTCCTAATGTCAAATTAGCACGATTAAATTTCACTCCTAATACTCTTGCCGTATCCTCGTGCCCAACCACAGACACAGCTTTGTTTTTAATAAACTCAAACTCCTCCTTCGATATTTCATTAACACTTATATTTACCCCCTTCTCTAACAATTCATTTGGAATCATCTGCAAACTAAAAGCATTACTAATAAAAATTTGTTTATTCATATAATCCTCCTTTAAATTATAATATATAATATAATATAATACATATTTAAAAAAATGTCAATATTTTTTTTATTTAAATTCACAAAAACCTTTTAATTTCTTATTTAAATCTTCATATCTTATTTCTTCTAAAAATTCAATATTATTACTTACTAACTTACCATTTAAATCAGCATCTATTTTATCTACATTTATTTTTACTTTAAAAAATCTATTTTTATCACGCATATATTCATAATTTTTATATCTTTTTACACAATATTTAGACATAAAAATCCTCAAAATTAATTTTTAACAACTTTTTTATTTAATGTAATTCCCCATAACTCAGCCAAACTTGTTAATATATCTGTATCATAATTATCTCTTTCACCACCATCTATAACTAAATTAAAATTCTGCCTCTTTCTCTCTAATATTCCTAAAATATCTCTTTCTATAATATTAGAAATTAAATTTATTACAACTTTACCATTTTTACTATTAATTCTATGTATTCTACTATTTCTCTGCATCATTAAAGCAAGAGAAGGTGCAATATCATAATTTATTAAATAATCAATATTTACAGCATTTAAACCCTTAGACAAAACATCAGTAGTCAATAAAATATTAACTTCATCCGTATTTAAAAAACTTCTTACAATCTCCTCTTTATTATTCACCGAAGAACAAACATATCTAACTTTCTTATACCCTTTGTCTATTAAAAAATTATATAAAAATACAACAGTATTTGCAAAAGAAGAAAATATTATAATCTTATTATTACTTAATTCTTCAATTATATCTAAAAGTGTATCAACTTTTTCCTTATTAATAATTTCTTTATTATAACCATATCTCTCCAATATAAACATCAATTTCGTAATATCTTCTCTTTTATTACTCTTTAATAAATTATCATAATTATAATAACTATCTACTACCCTTAACAATGTATATATCTCAAAAATATTACCAACTTCATTAATTAATGTTCTCTTTAATCTCTCTGTCTCTTCTACATTACTTACAAAATAATTTTTAATAAGTAGTCGAGGTAGATCATCTAATATATCTTCCTTCTTTACCCTATTCATTATCCTATTTACTAATATTGTATTAAATTCACCTAAATTTCTAAAAATAATATTATTATAAAAACCTTTGTAATAAAATCTCTGTAATTCATTATACTTTATAACATCTTTCTTAATTAAATTACAGATATTATAAGTCTCAAATACACTGTTATAAAAAGGAGTACCATCCAAACCAATTATTTCATTTATATTTAAAATACTTATAAAATTTTTCATAGATTTATGTAATATACTTCTGTAATTTTTAACTTTATATAACTCATCAATTATTAAACATATATTATTTTTCATTTTCAAAAAAATATCTATTATATACAATTCTTCATTTCTTTTAAATATAGAATTATTATAATTTAAAACTTCATAATCAATTATACTATCTTCCAATAACAAAATATCTTGAACACTCTTTATATTACTAAAAATTTCATTCCTTTTAACATACTTATTCAATATCTTATAATCAAAACATTTTTTAAATAATCTCTCCAAATATTCAAAAACTCTTAATTCTTCATAATGCACTATTATATATTTTACCTTATTTATATTTATATATTGTAAATCTTTTTTATTTTCACTTAAAAAAATTTCATCTTCACTAGCAAAATTAAATTTTAATATCTCATTTTTCCACTGCCATTTTAAAGACTTAGGAACAACTATTACTACTTTTTTATTCAACTTACTCATAATATATAAAGAACCAACAGTTTTTCCAGATCCCATCTCCCAAGCAAGAATCATTTTTCGAGAATATTTACCATTAAATAAATTATTTGCCTCTTTTTGGTGTTTCATTAATTCCATATTTTATCACCTTTTCTAAAATTTGATCAATTCTTTTTTCAATTTTTAATAACTGCCTTTCAACATTATTTAATCGTCTATCAAGTTTCCTAAATTCATTCTTAAAATAATCATCACTTTTCATAAACTAAATAAATCCTCCTTATTTTTATAATATACAACTTTATTATTTATATAATTAACATCAAAAACATATAATATTTCCATCAACTCACTTAAACAAGAAAACTTCGATTTATTCAAACCTACTACACTCTTAAATAAAACATTTTCATCTAAAAACACACTAGGAATAACATTATGATATTTATTAAATATATTATATTTAATCTCATAATTATCTATCTGCACCATATTATTATACATAAAAACTCTATCAATATCTAATTTAGTATTACTATTTATACTTAAATAATAACTCATAACTATTAAAACTTTATCTAAATATTTCTCATTTGCTTTAAAAATATCACAAAAAATATCAATCATACAAAAAACATCTTTAAGTCTATCAAAATAAATACAATATTTAAAATCATTTATAAAATTTATTGCCCTAACATCATAAACATTATTAAGATTATTTAAATCTAATAAGCAATTACAAATCTTAATATCATCAATCTCATCTATATATTTTAAATTGTCTACTAAAAAAAATTTATTATTATACTTTATAATATAAATATTTAAATATTTATATATCAGAATCATATCATACATCCTCAAAAAATTCAAGTTTCGTATCTATATTATCCTTCTTTTTTTCAATTAATTGCTTAAAATTAATATAACTATTCTTATTTCCAAGTGCATAATAGTTAGGATATACATAAGATAAAGAAGGTTCAACCTTTGTCTCACCATCTCTAAATTTTATTATTTGCCACTTAAACTGACTACTAACTTTTAATTCGTCATCAGCATAAAGAGTTACTATATAATAAGAATGATTCTTTAAAGTATTTAATTCTGATATATTTGTTAAACTAAACTTACCACCATTCCTTTCTGCTCTATTTATACCCTCTGAATTTGCCTGACTTAATAATATAATGCGACAATTCTTTGTAACACTAATCTGTCTTAATAATCCTACTACACTATTACCCCATTCGCGTGAATCGTTATAATTTTTAGGTTTCATATCCATAATCAATTGTATATAATCTAAATAAATACTCTTAATACTATATTTATCTATTATATCAATTATAATATTCTTTAAAACATTTATATTATCAAAATTTAACTCAGAATTATCTAATATATATAATTTACTCTTTTTCTTCTCTTTAAATTCTTTTTCAATATTCAAATATTGCTCTTCTGATATTACATTATTTTTTAAAGATAAATATGTTACTTCATCATATCCTAAACTATATGAATGTCTTACTATATATTTCATAAACAATTCTTCTTTTGGTATCTCTAAACTAATAAATAATACATTACTATTTAAATAATTAATTACTTCATTGTAACTCATATTTATTGCAAAACTTGTTTTAAAACAACCAGGTGGTGCTACAATTGTTAATATCTTACCTTCCAAAACACCAACCTTTAAAATTTCATCTAACTCCTCAACACCAGTATTTACTCCAACATTATAAGAATTATTTTTATCAATAATCTCTTTCAACGAAAAATCTTCAATTTCAGAAATTTCATAACTCTCACTATCTACATTCAATTCCAACTTCATTAAATCTTCTAGTAAATTAATCCTTTTTTCTCTTTTAGTAACATCATTTAATTCACTTAAATACATATTACAAATATACTGTATATTTTTTATTCTTAAATCATTATAAACTTTTTTTAAATATTCTTTATATTCATTTTCACTTTCAAAAGATTCATTAAGAAATTCAAAATTACTAAAATTTTCTTTTAAATCAGCAAAAGAAACAATATCATTATTATTCTCATAATTCTTAAATATATAACTGACAATCTGATATAAATCTACATCTACACTACCACATTTCAAATATAACTTACATAATTCTATTAATCTTTCATTATTTTCTTCATTTCTATATTTATAATAATTACTTATTATTTTTAACATACACACCTCATCTAAAATATTCTTGAATTTTCTTTTTTATCTATTATATAATTTATTTTATTAAATCTTTTTTTTATCTCATCTGTTATTAAAAAACTATCTATATTCTTTATAGATAAAAAAAATATAGTAGTATATAAATTATTATTTAATCTATAAAATAAAATATTATTCAATAAATCAAATAAATATGAATGTTTTAATAAAGAATACTCATATAAAAACAAATACTTTACATTTTTTATCTTTACTAAAATATTATCTTCATCTTTAAAAAGTAAATTAACAATATTATTAATATCATAAACAAAATATTCAACTGGCACTGTTTTATTTAACAACAAACAACTTCCAATTACCTTTACATCTTGCCCATTAACTATTATAAAATTATTTCCATCAATTGTAATATTATTATTATTAATATATTCAAAATTCATTTTATAATTACTATCATTATCATTAAAAAAACCTCTTAATCTTTCATTCCAAAAAAATCCTAAATATCTTTTCAAATTAAACACCATCTTCCTCTTCCTTATCTTTTTCAATTACTATAAGATTATTTTTATACAAAAAATCTTCAATTTTTTCAAAATTATCCTTTATCACTTTATATACTTCATTTTCACCTTTTACTTTTACATCCAAATCTCCAACATTTATACTATAAATACTTGCTTTATTCTGTATATATCCAATATTCTTTAATATTCTATAATAATAATAAACCAACGATATTCCTTTACCAAAAACAATAGGTAATGTTAAATTAAACATTCCAAATCTACTTTTTTTAGTAACTATCTCAACAATATTACCTACTTCTTTTCTTATCTTTATACCTTCATTATTTATTTTATCAACTTCAATTGTCTCTTTCTGTTTTAAAAATAACCTACTATCTACACTATGTAAAAAAGCATTCCCACCACTTTCATCAACTACAAAAAACATTCCTTTCTTCTTTACTCTTACTTGTTGTATAAAACAAATTGTTAAATTATATTTTCTTGCTATGTTTTTTAGAATTGGAAAAAATACTCCTTCAATTCTTTTATCTAATAACATACCTTCAATATCTTCACTATTAGAATCAATATCAGTACTTGTCAAAAGATGCTTTATAGAATCAATTACAATAAAATCAACTTTTACTATCTTTAATATATCTTTAATTACATCAATACATTCTCCATAGGTCTGTGGACTTACTACAAAAAATCTATTATTCTGATCTTTACCATAATCTTGTATATCATTCGTATAATATTTTAATAAATCAACACTCTCTAAAAATCTATCATTAATACCATCTTCAACATCTATATAAAGAACATTATATTTATTTTCACAGAATCTTTTACATATATCTAATAATAAAGTAGTCTTACCGACACCAGCACCGCCAGAAAAAGAATACATTTTGCCTCTTAACATTCCACCTCTACCTCTCTGTACATCAGAAAAACCAGCAAAAAAATTATCCAAAACATCTATACCTGTATTTAAATATTCATATTCTTTATTTACATTAGAAAATTTATTAATTCTTTTCATTAATTCATTAATATCACTATTTAATTCTTTTTTAGACATAAGAATCTCCCAATAAAAAATTAATTGCGGAGTTTAACTCCGCAATTTTAAAAATTTTTAATTAAATTAATTAAAATGGAATATCAATAGAATCATCATCATTACTAAATACAATTTCTTCTTTTCTAGATTTACTTCTTAACTCACTCTCATCACCTAATATACTTGTTTTAAAATTACTCTTTCTATTAATTACAATATCATCATCTTCATTCTTATTTAAAATAATATTACCATTACTATTACTACTCAAACTTATCTTACTATTCCATTCTTGTATATATTTTTCTGTATCAGCAACCTTTTCTCTTATCATTTCAAGATCTTTTTCTGATAAATATTGTAACTTCTTAAATTCTGGAACAAAATATGTAACAGATTTATTTTTCATTTCAATAGAATTTAGACCAACAATAAATGAAAAATAAGGAACTTTAAAAACTTTTTTCTCTTTACCATCAAAAACTTCTTCTTTACAAGAAGATTTTAGAAAATCTAAAACTGGCATAAAACTTGTACCTTTTAAATACATTACACAATCTATTAATTCCTTATTAACTATTGCAAGTCCAAATATAACCATTTGAAATTTACATCTTTTATCCCCTTCAATTTGTCTATATTTACAAAATTTACAATTGAATTTAAATCTGTTACCCTCAGCAGTTTCAGAAGGAGACTTAATAAAATGAGATTGACATACACCATCTTCTAATGGATTATAATACTTATAAACAACATTTAAAATAATAAAATTTTTTACTTCAACTCCTTCATTAACAAGCTTACCATTTTCTCTTTTTTGTCCAATAACCCAAGCACCTTTTCTAATACTACAATCTTCATAATTAATCTTTAAAACATCTCTTTTCTCTACAAAATCTTCAACTACATAATCACTACTTTCTGCAATATCATTCAAAGTCTTTAAAAAATTTAAATTTGATTTTTTTTCTAAAAAATTTTCCATAAAAAACCTCCATAAAATTTAAATAAAAATTAAAATAAAAAATTAAAAAAAAACCTCCTTAAAATAAAATAATTTAAACTATCTTTTTTAACCTCCTTTTATTAAGAATTTTTCCCCTCTCATTAATATATAAAAAAACTTTATACATTATAAATAAAATTTTTTTCTCTTATTAACAATATAATTATTTAAATTAATTAATAATAAGACTTTTGCTAATTTAATATCTATAACATCAGAAACTATACCTTTATCTTTTGCATATTCATATAAAAAATTCATAATTTCTTCTTTATCTTCACAATAATTACACTTTTCTAAATATTTATCAATAAATTCATTATTTATAATATTACTTATCTCTATCATAATTTACCCCTTTATTTTTCAAAATTAATCCTTCTTCATACGAAGAAGATTTTAAATAAAAATTTTAACTATTCTTTAAATCTCTAATAAAATCATCTAAATAAGATGAAAAATCATTTTCTAAATATGCACTCTTCCCCAAACTTGCCATATAAAAATAACAATCTCTATTTGATTCAAATTCTTCTTCTGATATATTATAAGAAGACAATATCTTTTTTACTTCTTCCCAATTCTCTTCTTGATATTTATCAATTTTTTTAAAAATAACATTAAGTATCTTTTTTATTGCTACTTCTTCACTCTTACCTTTTTCCATTAATTTTTTCTTTATTCTTACTACTTTGTCAAAATCTAATTTAATTTCATTTAATACTTCTTTATAAGAAGGATACCAAAAATAATCATTAATCATATTATCCTCCTTTTTAAGGATTTAGTCCCCTTATACAAGGGGACTAAATAAAATTTTTACTTCACTTTATTATTTACCATAAAATTAAACAAATCAATCATCAAAATAGATTTTGCAACATTCTCATCATTTACATTATCAATCAAATTCTTCTCTTTGGCTCTCTCATATAAAATACTTATTAAATCATTATAAGACTCTTCATAACTTTCATTTGCTTTTTCATCATCAAAACATCTTTCTACACTTAGAATTGCTCTCTTTTTTAAATTTAAATACTTTTTAATAATTGAATCATCAATAATGCTTTCAATATTATTCATTTAATCCTCCTAAATCTTAAAAATTAATCTTTCATACGAAAGATTCACATAATATAATATAATATTTTTTTAAAAAAAGTCAAGTATTTTTTTTAAAAAAATTGATAGATTGCCGTTATTACTGGAATTTTTGATATAAAGTAAAAATTACTATTTACGATTTAAAAACTTTTTGCTATATATAAATAATATTTCATCTTTATTTTAATTTATCTTAAAAACTTCTTCTATTTTCTAAAAAACAAGTTAATTTATAATAATATACATAAAACTTAATAAATAAAAAGAAATGACTTCTGTAAATAATAGAACTTATTATGTAGCAAATAAATAATTTTAAATTTTAGTAAATGATTATTATTAATCTAATTCGAGATTATTTCAATTAATAATAATTTAAGAAAAAACTTATAAAATTGATTGACAAAAAAGATTAAAAGAGATAAATATCTGTTAAAGGATAATAAAAAGAATAATTTTATAAATTAAAAGTTCAAGTAAAATACTTTATTTGGTGAGTTGTGGGAGAAAAAAGAAATGAAAGCAAGGATAAAAATAAATAAAATTTTT
>ERZ795060.3661-NODE-3661-length-13822-cov-4.898961_pt1 | contig 13822 bp, 12 predicted proteins | sample MGYA00375144_ERZ795060 | MGnify/ENA primary metagenome ERZ795060 (study PRJEB30189, sample SAMN05720157) | activated sludge metagenome | isolation source: anaerobic digester from wastewater treatment plant | place: Japan | collected 2015-05-15 ... | reverse complement strand
CCGATCGATCCGGGCATCGTGGCCCGTGTTTCGGCCGGCATCCGCTATGCGATCACCGGCAAGGCGCCAGAGTGGTTTGGACCGGGCGAACCCATGGCGCCCGTGGTGCCGGCGTCGGACAAGCCAAGCGTCGAGGGGCGACAGTGGGATTTCCCGGCGTTCGTCAATACGACGCCAACGGTGCGGCAGGGCGAGGCGATTACGTTCGCGCAGTTGCGCGCACTGAGCGAATCTTGCGACGTGCTGCGGATCGTGATCGAGACCCGCAAGGATCAGCTCGAAAAGCTGGCATGGACGATCAAGCCGCGCAACGAAGACAAGGGCTCAGATTCGCGCTGTGATGCGATCGCCAACGCGCTGCGCCTCCCCGACCAAGAGCACACATGGGTGCAGTGGTTGCGTATGGTGCTTGAGGATTTGTTCGTGCTCGACGCTCCTGCGCTGTATGTGCGGCGCACCGTCGGCGGCACGCTTTATGCGATCGAACCGATTGACGGCGCGACGATCAAGCGCGTGCTGGACGACCACGGGCGGACGCCGATGCCGCCTGCCACGGCTTATCAGCAGGTGCTGAAGGGCATGCCGGCGGTCGATTACACGCGCGACGAGCTGATCTACCTGCCGCGCAATCCTCGCACGCACAAGATATACGGATACAGTCCGGTCGAGCAGATCGTGATGACGGTCAATATCGCCCTGCGTCGCGCGCTGCATCAGCTGCAGTTCTACACCGAGGGCAACATCCCGGAATCGCTCATCGGGGTTCCGGAAACGTGGAACCCGGACCAGATTCGGCAGTTCCAGGAGTATTGGGACGCGCTGCTGGAGGGCAACACAGCGGCCCGGCGTCATGCCAAGTTCGTTCCGGGCTCGCTGAAGATTCAGGAGACGAAGCCGGGGGCGCTCAAGGACGATTTTGACGAATGGCTGGCTCGCATCGTGTGCTTCGCTTTCTCGATTTCGCCGACGCCGTTCGTCAAGACGCAGAACCGGGCAACGGCAGAAAGCGCGCAGGAGCAGGCGCTATCCGAAGGTCTGGCGCCCCTGATGGGATGGGTCAAGGCGCTGATGGATCTCATCATCGGCAAGCACTTCAACGCGCCGGATCTTGAATTTCAGTGGGATCAGGGATCGCCGGTCGATCCGCTGGTGCAGGCGCAGATCCATCAGATATACGTGCAGGCGAAGATCAAGACCGCTGACGAGGTGCGCGCGGAGTTGGGCGCAGACCCGCTGACGGCAGAGCAGCGAGCGGAACTGACGCCGCAGCCGCCGCCCATGCTGCCGCCGGCCGCAAGCCAGCAACCGCCGGAGCCAACCCCTGCAAAGGAGGCTCTGGCAAAGGCAAAAAAGCCTGTTTCGCCTATTGACCGGGAGCGCCAGTCAATAGCGCGCAAGCAGAAAGAGATTCAGCAGGTAGTCGCCGACTTTCTCGCCGAGCAGGCAACGGATGTGGCAAAACAGGTAATCGACCTGCGCGGCGAGTTTGCGCAGGCGGTGGCCGGCGACATCAAACAGGCTGACGCAGTTCTTGATGGCGTGGTCTTTCGCGGATGGGCGACGCTGGCAGGCGATGTGCAAGGAATCATGGAGGCGGTGTGCAAGGACGGATCGATTGCCGCGCTGGCGCAGATCGGGATTGCTGGCGCCGTCAAGCCGCTTGACGAGCTGACGCCAGACGAGAAGGCAGAATATCTCGCGCTGCTGAAACAGGTCAATGAGCGCGCGGTGGCGTATGCAGCGGATCGAAGCGCAGAGCTTGTGGGGATGCGCCGAGTTGGTGGGAAACTCGTACAGAACCCGAATGCGGCATGGCGGATCGACGAGAGCACGCGCGAAATGCTGCGCAGTGATGTGATTCGCGCCATGGACGAGGGCATGAGCAATGAAGATCTCGCCGACCTGATCCAGCAAAACTACGGGTTTTCGGATGCGCGCAGCGAAAACATCGCGCGCACGGAGACGGCTTTTGCCGATTCTGCAGGAAACATGTCGGCCTATCGGGCGAGCGGCGTAGTTGCCGGCAAGCGGTGGATTACCGGCGCCGGGTGCTGCGACCTGTGCGAGGCGCTGGACGGCGTTGAGGTGCCGCTTGATGCGGATTTCCCGGACGGCGGCGATTGTCCGCCGCTGCATCCGCAATGCCGATGTGCCTGTACGCCAGTGCTGGCCGAGGAAAATTCTGACTAAGGAAGGGCAAGTATGACAATCAAGAAGTATGCGGTGCCGGCCGGGGTCACGTCGATCACCTTGCCGGATGGCAGCGTGCTCATCCCGGTAGGCAACGTCGTGTCGACCGACAGTCGATACGGGTCTGAACTGGTGCGGTCGGGGTGTGTGAGTGACGACTCTTTGTATCTGTTGGGAATTCCGAGAACCACATTTCAGACGGCTGTGCCGTTTGTGATGCCGCCCGGAGACGGCGGGAGCAACGGACTGACTTTTACAGGCGGAGGCGGGGGCGCATTTACGCTGTCGGCTGCTCCGCTGGCTGGACTGTTTTCCGGCCTGTCCGGATCCGGCAGCTACGTGTATCTTCCTGCCAACGCTGGCGGGTCGGGCAACGCGGCAGGCTGGTATTACTGCGTTTTCTCCTCAGACACGGAGGGGACGATATACGGCGACCAATACACCGGAGGCCAGCCGCAGATTGTCGGATCGCCAGGGGCATTCGGCGGCGCTCCGTCCGGGCGGATCACTACGCCAACTTCGGAAATTACCGCACTGAGCGGAATCAACCTGCTGACGGTCGGGGCGAACGGATCGATCATGCTGTTCCCGCGATTCAACGGTGACTCGTCTTCGACGAAAACCTACCGCATAAAGGCGGGGGGATCGCTGATCGCATCGGAATCAGACTCAACCGGGCAGGACTGTGAGCGCGGTATTGTCGTCCGCAACAGGGGGGTGACAGGCAAGCAGACCGGAAGTCATCAGAACGCTGGCATTGGCCAAGTGGAGTCATCACTCAGCGGGGATTTTCTGAATGTCAATCTGTCAGGTACTCCCGCGCTGACCGCGACCATGCAGATGAGCGCGAACACCGGCTGCGCAGTCCTGCTCGGCCTAATTGTTGACCAGAGGTATGGAGCATGACGACGACCTATCCAAACACCGCAGCAGGCTATGCGCAGGCGGTTGCCGACCATGGCGAAGCAAATTTGCTGGTCGATCCCTTCGCGCACACGATTACCGTCAAGCCGGCTGAGGCTGCGCCGGCAGATCGCTACGTCACGGCAGAACAGTTCCGCGACCGATTCACCGGAGCTGAGCTGGCGGCAATACTGGCGGCGCAGCAGACTGACGCGCAAATCGCGCAGTTTCTCTATCTCGTTGCGACTGCAACCGGCCCGTTCTCGCTCGATGACCCTCGCGTTGTCGCCGGATTGCCGTACCTCGTCAGTAAGGGCCTGATCGCGTCAAACAGACCAGGCCAGATCCGCGCATAACTCCAGGAGAATCAGCAAGTGAAACTGTACGCAGAAATCAGCAAAACCGAATCGCAGGACGACGGAACGATCAAGGTCTGGGGTTACGCATCGAGCGAGGCTGTTGATTCGGACGGCGAGACGGTTACAGCCGAGGCCATGAAGGCCGCCATCCCCGATTATATGAAATGGGGCGCCGTGCGCGAGATGCACCAGCCATCCGCCGCCGGAACCGCCATCGAATGCCGGGTGGAAGACGACGGCAGAACGCTCTTCGGCGCGCATATCGTCGATTCGGAGGCGGTCAAGAAGGTGCAGGCGAACGTCTACAAGGGGTTCTCCATCGGTGGCAAAGTGACCAGTCGCGACGAGCTGAACAAGTCGATTATCAAGGGACTCAAGCTCGTGGAAATCTCCCTTGTAGATCGCCCGGCCAATCCTGAAGCGGTCATCACCGTTTGCAAGATCGACGGCGACGCGGATCAAGAGCCGGCGGTCGATGCGCTGGCCGATCTGCTCAATAAGGGCGCCATTTCCGCAGAGCGATTGCTTGAGCTTGCGAAGGCCGATCTGCCGGCAGAAGAAGACCTGAAGAAGGGCTTGTACACGGTCACTCGACTTGCCGATGTGCTGGATTCGCTGGCAAGCATTTGCGCCAGCAGCGAATGGGAGTCGCAGAGTGAAGGCGATTCTTCGCCGATCCCGCAGGCGCTGCGCGACTGGCTGAAAGAGGGCGCGAAAATCTTGCAGGACATGGCCGCAGAAGAAGTGGCCGAGATGGTGTCCGAACTCCAAAGCTTGGCGCAGCAATCGGCGGCTCGGGATCTGGCGCTCGCCGACAAGACCGGAGACCTTGCCAAGGCGGGGGCGAAGTTCTCTGCAGCCGCTCGCGACAAGCTCGCCAAGGCGCATCAGGCCATCCGCGAAGCTGGCGACCATCTTGCCAGCACAGGATATGACAAGGACTGCGACGACGAAGATGGCAGCAAAGCGGACGCTGCTGCCGATCTGGCGAAGGTGGCCGGCGAGCTAGATCTGGCGAAGGCCGAAGCCGTCAAGATTGCCGCAGAGCGCGACGCACTGCAGAAGCGAGTGCAAGAGCTGGAAGCCCTGCCCGCTCCCGGCAAGGCATTTCTCCGCGCGGTGGCAAAGGGCGAAGATGCCGGCGCGGAAGATGAGCCAGCCAGCAAGGTTGCCCCTGTTATCGACCATCGAGGCGACATCAACGAGGCCGCGACCCTCATCAAGATGATCCGCGCGGGCGCGCCTGTCGTCAAGTAATCGATTTTTCAACAATCCGGCCGCGTTGCGGCCTTTTTCATGTTTGCCATTCGCCGCCATTGAGGCGGCTTTTTTTTGGAGCAAAACACCATGGGCGCAAATACCACCGCCGAAACTCTCGCGCTGCTGAAGGTGGCGCAATCGAATCCGGATGACATCATCAAGACGTTTGCCGCGCCGGGCAGCGCGACGACCGGCCTGCAGGCGTACAACCTCGAAGCCCCGTCGCTCAAACTGTGGCCCGTCCTTACGCCGCTGCGCAACAGCATCGCGCGCATCGGCGGCGGGTTCGCGACGCAAGCGAACTGGAAGGCGATCACGAACATCAACGCCGGCAACACGCGCGCCGGCATCGCCGAAGGCAAGCGCGGCGGGACCATCACGCACACTTTGTCCGAATACTTCGCGGCTTTTCGCGGATATGGGCTGGAAAACAGCGTGACCTTTGAAGCGCAGTACGCCGGCAAGGGTTACGAAGACCTCAAGGCGTTGGCAACCCTGCAGACGTTGCAGGCGACCATGATCCAGGAGGAGCGCTTGATCCTCGGCGGCAATACGAGCGTCGCCTTGGGAACCACGCCAACGCCGTCGCTGGTCGGATCGGGCTCTGGCGGGACGCTGGCCGCTGGAACGTGGAGCGTTATCGCCGTCGCGCTGTCGCTGCAAGCGTATCTCGATGTCGTCGGCGTCAATAACGGGGCCATCGGGCAGTCCCTCGCCATCGCATCGGCAACGGTGCCGGGACAGATTACGCGCACCAATGCGGACGGAACGACCGACACATTTGGCGGTGGCTCGGCGCAGAAGTCTGCGGCGGCTACTGTCGTGACGACCGGATCGACTTCTAGTATCGCCGCTACCGTAGCCAACTCCGGCAATGGAGCGGTCGGTTACGCATGGTTCTGGGGTGCCGCCGGTAGTGAGGCTCTGGGCGCAATCACGAGCATCAACAGCGTTTCGATTACGGCTGCCGCTACTGGTACGCAATTGGCAAGCTCGCTGACGGCAACGGATTCGAGCAAGTCGGCGCTCGACTTTGACGGACTGCTCACGCAGGCATTCAAGAGCGGATCGAATGCGTACATCGCCGTGCAGGCGACCGGCACCGCTGGCACCGGCACGCCGCTGACTTCGGACGGCGCGGGCGGGATCTCGGAATTCGAGGTGGCGTTCGTCAATTTTTACAACAAATATCGCACATCGCCGTCCACGATCTACGTCAGTTCGCAGGAGTTGGTCAACATCACGAAGAAGGTCATCGACAACGGCGGCGCCCCGCTGCTGAAGATCAACGCCAACATTAACGCGCAGACAAACGGTATCGCTGCCGGCGTCGTCATCGGAAGCTACTGGAACAAGGTTGTCGGCCGCGAGATTCCGCTGGTCGTGCATCCAAACTTGCCGGCCGGGACGGTCTTCTTCTACACCGCAGAATTGCCGTATGCGGTCGCCAACGTCACCGCCGTCGCGCGCATGCTGATGCGGCAGGACTACTACTCGCTCGAATGGCCGCTGAAGACGCGCAAGTACGAGTATGGCGTCTATGCCGACGGTGTGCTGCAGCATTTCGCGCCGTTCTCGATGGGCATCATCACCAACATCGGCAACGGGTAATCCAGTCTCTTCCAGGTGTGAAAGGGCCGCTTTCGGGCGGCCTTTTCTTTTGGGGAATCACGCATGGCTGATTTGACGACGCTGGCGAACGTCAAAGGGTGGCTCGGCGTCACCGCGACAACCGACGACGCCTTGTTGACGCGGCTGATTTCGGCCGCCAGCGATTACGTTCAGAAGTGGCTTAACCGCACGATCGCGGTGCAGCCGTACACCGAGACGCGCGACGGAACTGGCGGCTACGTGTTGCCGCTGTCCAACTATCCGGTATCGGCCGTGTCTTCGCTGACGATCGATGGTGTTTCGATTCCCGCCGCAGCCAACGCGCAAGGTTCCGGGTATCTATTCACCCAGACAAAGCTGGTTCTCGTTGGCGGTTATCGATTCTGGCGCGGGCTGCAGAACGTTGTCGTAAGTTACACGGCTGGCTATGCCACTACGCCAAACGAAATCGAGCAGGCGACGATCGAACTAATCTCGATGCGCTACAAGGAGCGCGACCGCATCGGGCAAGTCAGCAAATCGATAGGCGGAGAAACGATTACTTTCTCGCAGAAGGATTTTTCTGACGCTATCGAGACGACGCTATCCAATTACAGAAAGGTCATCCTGCTGTGATCGAGGGGTATCTCGTCGGCGATCGCGAAGCGGTTGCGCGATTCTCCCATTTCGGCCCCGAGTTGCAGTCGCAACTGGTCAAGCGCGTCACCCGTCTGGCGTTTGCCCTGCAGAAGCGGGTGCAGGAGACCAAGCTATCAGATCAGGTGTTGCACGTGCGCACCGGCAGGCTGCGCCGTTCGATCAATTCCCGCGTCGAGGAAGACGGCGCGCGCGTCTATGGCTTCGTCGGCACAAATGTTGTCTATGGGCAGCGTCACGAGATGGGATTTTCCGGAACGGAAAACGTCAAGGCGCACTCTCGCCTGATGACGGTGGCCTTTGGGCGAAAGGTCAAGGACCCTCGGCAAATTTCCGTCCGCGCGTTCTCGAGGCAGATCAAGTACGCTGCGCGTCCGTTCCTGCGGCCGGCGCTCGCCGAGATGAAGCCGGAGATCGTCAAAGGCATGGAACAGGCGCTGCGTGACGCCGCCAAGGTGGCCTTCACATGATCGCTCGCGAGACCATTTATGCGGCGCTGTTCGCCAAGCTGTCGGCCGTTGCCGGGTTCGTCACGACATCGCGCCGACTCAAGCATTGGGACGACGTGCCGCAGCAGCAGCAACCGGCGCTGTTTCTGAGCCAGCACACGGAGACGCTGACCACGAGTCCGGGCGGCGATCGCCATTGGCAATTTTCGCTGATTGCGCTCATCTACGTGCATACGCAGGCAGACAAGACGATTGCCCCGACGACGCTACTCAACCCGATCATTGATTCCGTTGTCGCCGCGCTGTTGCCGGACGCCATCACCAAGCGCAACACGCTCGGCGGCGTGGTCATGGACGCGCAGATCAGCGGCGCTATCGAAATCGATCATTACGACGACCAGGCGGTTGTCGCCATCCCCATCACCATCAAAGCAGCACAATAGGAGGCATCACATGGGTTATGCATACATGGGGTCTGGAAAAATCCGGATCGCCCCGTACAGCACGAGCAACACTTACGAGCAGCGCGCTTTCGTCGACGTCGAAAACGCCAGCATTTTCGAGATCACCCTGCAGCCGGACGAGAAGGAACTGATGGACTTCACGAACCCGGCAGGCGGCACGGACGCCAGCGTGAAACGCATCAAAACCGTTACCGGAAAAATGGACTTGCGCCACTTCACGGCGGCGAACTTGGCGCGCGCCATGTGGGGAACGACGACGGCGCAAACGGCGACCCCGATAACCGGCGAGGCGGGCTACAAGATCAATGCGGGCGGCTTCATCGCCACGAAGCGATTGATCGACATCACCGTAGCCCCTGTGCTGAAAAAGGGAGGGACGGCCATTCTGTCGGCTGATTTCACCTACTCTGCCGGCGGCGTCCATATTGCGAGCACGATCACTACGCCGGCCGTGACTTCCGGCGACGCCATCACCATCGATTACACGCCGCTGCTCTCGACCAGTGCGCAGGGGCTGCAGGCGGTTGCGCCGCTGGTGTCGATTCATTTCGAGGGCATCGACGTGAATTCGGGCAAACAACTGGCGGCGAAGATCTGGCAGGCCAAGTTGGGCAGCGCGCAGTCGCTGTCTCTGATCGGGGACGAATTCGGAGTACTGTCTTTGCCGTTCATGGCGCTCAAAGATTCGACGATTTCAGCGGCGACCAACTCGCAATTCTGCGAAATCCAGATCGCGTCCTGATGGCTCTGACGAGTCAAGTCCATCTCGGGCCGCGCGTGGTCACGGTCCGGGAGCTGACATTTGCAGACGTGCGCGACTGGCTGCGGCGGCGCGAAATCCTCAAGTCCTGCGATGTGATTCACGCGCTGGCATTCGAGGATTTCGGCATCGATGACCTGGCGGAAATGTCAGACGCGACGACCGAAGAAATGGAGGCTTGCGCGCCGTCCGAACTCAAGCCGCTGATCGAAGCCTGCAAGGCGCTGAACCCGCATTTTTTCCGCACGCGGGCGGCCCTGGCCCAGGCCGCCCGCGCCACGCTGGCCAATGCCGCGCAGCAGACCTAGACCGGTCCGCGTGTATCCTTGTGACGCACGGGCATGCGGGGGTGTGGGGTTACACGTGGAGCGCATATCTCGCCGCTGTTGCGCTGGCAAATGAGTCAACCCAGTCGGCCAAGGCGCGTTAGAATGCCTGAGTGGGGACAGATCAACCAGACGACCGACCGATTGCCAAAGGTTCGCGCTATTGGCTTCCGGGCTTGTCGGGCATTCTGTTGGAATCGGCGCTGATTGAACTGGTCACACTCGACAAGCCGATGGAGCTGATTATCAGCAAGCACCGATTGCCGGACGGCTCCTATCACTTCGGGGTAACGCTGCTCGACCGTTGAGGATTGCCGCCATGCTGCGCGCCTTTCTTCTTGCCTGTCTCCTCCTTCCTTTTTCGGCCGTGGCGCAATACAAGTGCGTGATCGATGGCCGCACGAGCTACACCGAGCGCCCCTGCGCGCCGGGCGCCAAGCCGCTCGAACTCAAAACCGACATCCCCATTACCGACGCCGAGAGAAGCCGCGCGCAGGCTGAAAACTGGAAACGACATGCGGAGCTGTTCAAGGCCATCGGCCGCAGCGCGCGCGTAACCGGCGCCGACTTGTCTGCCGTCGATCGAATGGCGCGATACGAGAAAGACATCGGCGACGAGGAAGCGAGGCGGCAAGAAGTGGAAGCCGCGCGCAAGCGCCAAAAGTAGCCTCGTCAAGAACGAACACCGCGCCGCCTTCGGGCGGCTTTTTTTTGGGCAAATTCCATGGCTGACGACATCGTCGACGTCAAATTCGGCGGCGACGCCGGACCGGCAAAGAAAGCGATCGAGGACACGCGCGCCGCGCTCAAGTCGGCGTCGGCGGATATGTCTGCCAGTCTGAAGTCGCTCAAAGCTCCGGTAACGGAGTTTCAGGCCGCGCTGGCCGGCTTGGCGTCCGTGCTGGCCGGCGGCGCCATGTTCAAGGCGTCCGTAGAAGCGGCCAACGACTGGAACACGGAAATCACCAAGCTTTCCAAGGCGATGGGGACGACCGCCGAGGAAGCCAGCGTGATGGCGGTTGCGTTGAAGCATATCGGCCTTGATGCGGACGCGGTAACGTCGGCGTCGCTTGCCATGACGCGGCAACTGAGCCACAACGAGGCGGCGTTCCAAGCGTTCGGCGTGCAAACGAGGGACGTGCAAACCGGCGCGCTGAAGCCAATCGGCGACATCATGGCGAGCGTCAATCAAAAACTGCTTGCACAGACCAACGTTGCGCAGCGCAACGCGGACGGGATGCGGTTCTATGGCCGGCAGTGGACAGAGGTCATGGGCATCCTCAAGCTGACTACGCAGGCGATGGAAGAGGCGAACGCGCGCGCCAAGGAACTCGGTTTGATCGTCGGTCAGGAGGGAGTGCAGGCAACGCGGGAGCTGAAGGAAGAGCAGCGCGACATGGGGCTTATCCTCAAGTCGGTTGAGATTCAGATTGGTGAAAAGCTCCTGCCAACTCTCGTCAAGCTCGGCTCGTATCTGGTCGGCGATGGTGCGAAAACGGTATCTGGCTTCGGCACGCTGCTGGATTGGCTATCCAAGGGCATTCTGTCGCTTGTTGTCGTTTGGCAACAGATGGCGACGGCGGCGGCATTTGGCGCATCCGTGGTCAAGGCCGCGCTGACCGGCAACCTGTCTGAGGTCAGGCGCCTGTATGAAGCCTATGCAGAGCTTTCCGACGAACACGCGGCAGCCATGCGCAAGCTGTGGGATGACGACCAAAAGGCCGCCGCCAGTGCCGAAAAGCTTGCGCAGCAGAAAAAGAAGCTCGAAACCGACCTGCAGATCCAGTTATCCAAGCTGGAAGATCTGCGCGTGCAGGCGGCCAAGGGAGCGAATGCCGAGATCCTGAAGTCCGACAAGGAACGTACTGACGAGCAACTGAAGGACGCGCAGCGGCTGCACCAAGCGTTGCAGAAGGCGTTTGAGGATTCGGTGCGGTCGGCAAAGTCTGCCAAGGACGAAGCTGCCAAGCTGCTGCAGTCTGCAGCCGACAAGGCGCAGAGCGGGGCCGATGCGGCGGCGGCGACGCGCGAACGGCTGCTCAGCCCGGACGACCAAAAGATCGTGCGGCAAAACCGGGAGGACAAGGCCGGGCGGGAAATCGACGAGGCCGGCCGTATGGTCGGAATCGCAAGCGTCGCAGTCTATGCCGGGCGCAACGAATCCGCCAAGAAACTGCTCGACACGAACGAGAAGATTCTTGAGGCGCAGAAGAAAATCGTCGACGCGATGGAAGACAGCGAAGAGAAAGCGCGCCGTCAAGAGTCGATCGGCAATCACCTGTCGCAGATCGATACCGCCCGCGCGCGCATGAAGCAGGGCGAGGCGAAGACGGAAGAAGAACGCACGCAGGCACTCGCCGACAAGCTAAAAGAGGTCGAGTCGCAAATCAAGGAGCTGACCGACGCGCCGGCAAAAATCAAGATCGAGGCCGACATCCAGCAGGCAATCGACGGCATCAATACGACGCTGGTGGCTCTCGGGCAGTTGCAGGACAAGACGGTAACGGTAACGGTCAAAACCGTGCAGGAAGGGCAACCAGTCGCCGCCAGCGGTGGCGGATCGGACGCGCCACCGGGCTTTGCTGAGGGCGGCTACACCGGATCGACGGGCGGGATCGTTCATCCATACGAACAGGTTATCCGGGCTGACGTGGTGGCGCAGCCGGGCGTGCGCGCCATGCTCGAAACGCTCAACCGTGGCGGGGTGTCGGCTCTGGCCTCGGCGGGAATGGTCAATGCTCCTGCGGCAGCCCCGGCATCGTCCGGCAGTCCCAACGTGTTCAACTTTCCCGGCATGGGCAGCTTTGAGGCGACGATGGCGCCAGATCAACAGGCGGCGCTTGAGGTTGCGTTCCGGCGTGTCGCGCTGCAGAAGGGGGCGAGACGGTGAAAGCGCTGATTATCGGTGGCGTGTCGATTCCAGACCTTGCCGCGCTGGAGCTGCAGCAGACTTACGAGCCTATTGGCGGCGAACTGATGCTGCGTACCATCGGCGGATCGGCAATCAAGCAGATTACATGGCAAAAGTGGCGCACGACGATTACCGGCGGCGGATGGCTGCCGTTTGGCCTGTCGTCGCTCGACTACTCCGCGCAGATGTCCGTAGCGTGCATCGTGCCGCGTGCTGTCGTTTGCTCCGGGTTGTCGGCAACGCTTCCGGCCGCTCGGCGCAGCGATACGGGATATCTGCCGTGGGGCGTTGCGCTACTGGCCGACCAAACGACACAGGTAACGGCGGCGACGATGGCCGGCAATGTGGCGACGCTCGACGCGGTTGCCGGGGCAATCGGATACCATGCCATGTACTACCCTCTCCTGCAGTGCTACGTCAGCCGGCCGAAGGAGCAGGGCGTTCGTGAGACAGCCTCTTATGGCTGGTCGATCGTCGCCGAGGAGGCTTAATCGTGCCAGCGACCTATAGCGGGACCGGCAGCACGAGCACTGCGGGCGTATGGACGGCGATCGTTACCGTTGACGGCAGCGACGTGTCATCGCGCGTGGTCGGAGAAATTCGCATCGACGCCGAGGAGTCGTCCGCGCGGACGGCAGAATTTACCATTCGCCCGGCCGCAGGAACCTCATTTGCCGTGGCGAACTGGGTAGGGAAATCGGTAACGATCGACATCGCCGACAATGCCAGCGGGTCGCCGGCCAACGTGCAAAGGCTTTTCACGGGACTGATCGACACGCCGACGCTCAACCTCGTGCACAGGACAATTGCGATTCTGTGCACCGACGACCTGCAGGGCAAAATCGACGCGATGAGCAATTCGGCCATCGACGCAGCCATTCCGAGCAGCTACTACAGCAACGTGATATTCAATTCGGCGGAAACGGGATGGCGACGGGCGCAGGACCGGCTTTCTACGCTGGCCTCTGCGCTCGACCTCGATCCGTCCGGAAGTCTGCGCTTGACGGCATGGGCAGCGAAAGTGACGCCGGATTTGTCCTTCACCAATGCGCATATTCTCGACGAGTCGCCCGGCTTGGCGCTGGCTTCGCGGACGGCGCTGATCAACTCGATAGAGATCGATTTCGGGTATCGCTTTCCGCGCGTCAAGGCCGAGGGATACCCGATCACGTACAGCTACGTGACCAGCAGCACGATCGCCGCGCACGTCGCTGCCGGCAATTGGTTCCTCCTGCGCTCGTCGGTTGAGGCGGCCATCAAGGCGGCCGGCGGGACGATTCAAAGCATCAGTTACGACGCGCTGCCAAACACGACCATCGGGACTTTCACGCCGGGGCCTTACGACTCGCTCTCATGTATGGGTTTCACTGCCGTCGTCAGTTTCGACTACGCGCAGCAGATCGAGGAGCAATACACCATCACGGTGTCTGCGCCGGCCAGCATTGCCGCCGTTGGCACGCTGCAGGACAAGCTGCAAGGGGCGCTTGAGGGCGTCTATCCGCAGGTTGTCGCCGCCGAGAATTCGATGACGCTTTACCGCAACGACGTAAGCGGCATCCCTCCGATGGATTTGGCGACCCCGACCTCGGGCTACACGACGGCGGCAGACGTGACGCTGACGACCGACACCAATCGGGCGGCGGCGCAGAACGCCATGCAGACGCTTATCCAGGTGGCAAAGACACGCATCGCCGGCAGTCACCGCCACAACTACGTGACCGCGTCGGTGCCGCTCAATCCGTCGCTTGATCTGCCGCTGACGGTCGACATCAACGTGCCAGGATTGCACGCCGTGGGCAAGGTGCGCACCGTTGCACACGTCCTGTCGCCGGAAACCGGGGAGGCTGTCACTCAATTCTCGCTGGCTATTTCTTCCGTTGCCGGCGTCGGCGTCACGCACTCCGACACGCCGAACACTGCGCCAGCCGGCACCAGTCCGGGAAGCACCGAGCT
>ERZ795060.3658-NODE-3658-length-13834-cov-4.517164_pt1 | contig 13834 bp, 7 predicted proteins | sample MGYA00375144_ERZ795060 | MGnify/ENA primary metagenome ERZ795060 (study PRJEB30189, sample SAMN05720157) | activated sludge metagenome | isolation source: anaerobic digester from wastewater treatment plant | place: Japan | collected 2015-05-15 ... | reverse complement strand
AATCTAAAAATTGTCGTCCTAACTATTAATATTATATTGATTTGCCAGGAGTTGTTAGGATTATTAATTTTTGTAAAAAAATAAAAATGCGTAAATACTTTATCTTAACTTATATAGCATTTGATTTAATATTTTTGCTTTCTAATGAAGTTGCATGGTATATTTTTTCAGGACCGAAAATATTGCCATATTTTGTTTCATTAAGAGCTTCTATGTATGCAGATACCTTCGTATAAGTACTACAAGGGTCAATTGTGGGATCTATGCAATCTCCATCTAATACAAGTAAAGGGATTTTTGCTTCAACAAGATTTTCGCGGAGCAATTTTATGAAAGAACTATCTGCCATAGAGCATCTGCCAAACATATGATTGTATAGAATACATCCATTCAAGTTGCCTTTTATGGAAGTATTAACTACGTGACTTGCACGAAGATGGGGATCAAGAAAACCAACAGTAAGTAATTTTTTTGCTAAAGACCGGAAAGGATCTTCTGGATTTAATGGTTCCCAATCTACAAAATTAACTTCTTCAAAGATAATCGGTGCAGAAGATTGAATTTCTATGAAATCAAGTAGCTTTGAATCATAAAATGGTGGTAAGTGCAACCATATTAATCTGTGAGTATCCTGTATATCTAAATTTTTAGGAAGTTTTTCTCTTTTTTCTTCAAGATCTGAAAGAAGATTTTTGTGCAATTCAACAAGTTCTTTTTTTCCCCATAATTGAGAAAACATTGTGGCGAAATATACGGCATCAGAACCTCTTATAAGAGGGGGGGACTTTAACCTGAGTTCATTGCATTTCATTGCTATTTCACGAGCTTCATTAGACAACTCACAAGCTTCTGCCAATTTTCCAGGGTCCATTGTTATTCCTGTTGCTTTTTCGAGTCTGAAAACAGCTTCTTCAAGTCCTTCAGCAATATTTTCAAGAGATGCATTATCCTCTATAAAAGGCGTATGGAGTGAATAAAAGTTTTTCATAATCCCATATTCTCTGGCAAGGTCTCTAAAAATTCTTTCTCCCTGTTGACACGGCTCCGAAGTTGATACAATAAAAGCCGGTTTTGGAAGTTCTACTCCTTCAATTATCCTAAGAAAAGAACAAGTTTCAGCGGAAAAACCCTTATATCCAGCATTATCAAAAGCTTTTCGAACTTTTTTCTGATTTCTCGCGTGTAAAGCTGCGTATGTTTCAAGTGTAAGACTTCGCAATCCCATGGCGTTGAGTATCTCGGAAGGAAAGAAAAGATTTCTCCACACAAGGGGAGCATTTTTATTGCCTGAAAAAAACTCTTTACGAGTGAGATTCGCCCTATGAGAAATACTCTTTAATTTTGTCAAATCAGGAAATGATTTGAATTCCTTTTTCTGGAAAGGAATGTTATTTCTAAGCGAGCAAAGTTGTCGGGCAAGAACAGCAGCTCCTAAAGCCCCCATTACACGGTGAAATTCCGGTATTATTATGTTATTTCCAGTAATTTCCCTCAGATAATATGCTACAGCCCTATTAGCCGCAACTCCTCCTTGAAATAAAATATCCCCTTTGTAATTGAGGAAAATCTCTCCAACTCCTGACATTATAGTCCTTGCCTGAGCCCTGCAGGCTCCGGCAATAATATCTCCAATAGGAAAGCGATTTTTAAATTTATTTATCGACGTCGCACTTAAAACTGCACAAACCGATGAAAATTCAAGATCTGAATCATAATTTACTTTGTCTGCCATCTCTTCAACAGGGACATTGAGTTTTGCAGCAACACTGTCAAGAAAAGCCCCTGTCCCGGCGGCGCAGATTCCACTCATTTTCGACATCCATAATCCCATACTTTCATTGTAAAGTATAGCTTTGCTATCCTGACCCCCTACATCAAGTATGGCGCGACATTCTGGGTAATATTGTTGTGCCCCTGCGACGTGCGCAGAAATTTCGCTTACATATTCGTCATATTTAATAAATTTCTTTAGCCCTTCAACTATTTGACTTCCTGTTACAACAGTACCTGCTATTTTATTTTCAGGGATGCCAGCTGTTGCAATGAATTCACTAATAGTCTTCTTAAGAGAACCTAAATTGCATTTTCCACATTCATGGCAACGGCCTTCACATATTAATTTATCATTGCGAACTTCTGCTGGTCTTGTTCTTGTATAAAGAGAATGTTTTACTTTTCCTTTATCGCTTAAAAGTACGGCTTTTAGTGTTGTAGAGCCAATATCTATACCTAAATAGAATTCAGAGTTCATTAAATCCTCAAAAATATTGATTAAAAAATAATCGAGAATATATCTTCTTTCTAATAGTTTTTCAAAAAAAATGTTTTGTTTTTTTTTTGAAAAAGATATATTTTCGAACTTTCTCTTTTGTTAACTTAAAAATTTAGGGAGTTAAAGAAAATAATGCATAATGATGGAAAAGAAAAATCCTTCGATATATCAAAACAAATATGGGAACAGAAATATAAATATAAGGCTCCAGGAAATAGTGCGGCAGAAGATAAAACTATAGAAGATACTTTCATTAGAGTTGCAAGTGCTGCTGCAAGTCCGGAAAAAGAAAAGAATTTTTGGACAGAAAAATTCCTTGAAATACTTTCAGATTTCAAGTTTTTGCCGGGTGGCAGAATCATTTCAAATGCTGGAACTAAACGCCAGACAGTTACTATGTTCAATTGCTACGTGATGAATAGAATTGAAGATTCTATTGAAGGTATATTTGATACCGTAAAAGAAGCAGCTCTCACTCAAAAACAGGGAGGCGGAGTTGGTTTTGATTTCTCTACACTTCGCCCAGCAGGCTCACATATACACGGTTGCGAAGCAAGTTCATCAGGCCCTATAAGCTTTATGCAGGTTCTTGATTCAACATGCAGAACAATTATGAGTGCAGGGCAAAGACGCGGTGCGCAAATGGCAGTTATGCGTTGTGATCATCCTGATATAATGGAATTTGTCTCCGCAAAAAGAAAAAATTCTCAATTACAAATGTTTAATCTTTCAGTTGCCATTACAGATAAATTTATGGAGGCACTTGAAAAAAATCAACTTTGGGAGCTCACATTTAACGGCGAAGTTCGCAAAACAGTTCACGCTGTTGAGCTCTGGGAACATATAATGCAATCAACTTACGATTTTGCTGAGCCAGGAGTGATTTTTATTGATCGCGTAAATAAAATGAATAACCTCTATTATTGTGAAGAAATCAGAGCCACTAATCCATGCGGAGAACAACCTTTACCACCTTATGGCGCCTGCCTATTAGGCTCTTTGAATCTTACAAAATTTATAAAATCACCATTTAAAAAGAATGCCGAAATAAACCTTTCTAATCTTGAAAAAACCGTTAAAATAGCAGTTCGCTTTCTTGACAATATTATTGATATCAGTGGTTTCCCTCTTGAAGCACAAAAACTTGAGGCATACAATAAACGCAGAATGGGATTAGGTATAACAGGCCTTGCAGATTGTTTTTGTATGCTTGGACTAAAATATGGTTCAGATGAATCTGCGAAAATCGCAGAAAATATAATGAAAACTATTACCTTTACTGCCTACGAAGAATCATGCAAATTAGCTATGGAAAAAGGAAAATTTAAGCTCTTTGATCCCGAACTCTATTTAAAATCTGAATTCATTAAAGTTTTACCACAATCCTTAAGAGATGATATAAAAAAATATGGTTTGCGAAATTCGCATCTTACCTCCGTTGCGCCAACTGGCACTATCAGCCTTTTTGCTGGTAATATTTCAAGTGGTATAGAACCAATATTTGCACTGAAATATAAAAGAAAAATTAGAACAAGTAATGATGAGTCCACTAAAATCGTGGATGTCTATGATTATGCATATAAAAAGTATATAGAAGAATTCAAAAAAGAAGATGTCCCAGAATACTTCGTAACGGTAGACGAAATTAAAGCTGAAGATCATCTAAAAATACAGGCCGCTGTTCAAACATATGTGGATAGTTCTATCTCAAAAACTATAAATGTACGGGCAGATTATCCTTATGAAGATTTTAAAGAAATCTACTTAAAAGCTTATAAAATGGGCTTAAAAGGTTGTACTACGTTCAGACCATCAGAACACATCACGGGAGTCCTCATAAAAGAAGAAAAAAAAGCAGAAAAAAGTAATGGCACCGCCCTCGTATCCCAAATTCATATCCAGCGCCCACCTGAACTCGAAGGAACAACTTATAAAATAAAAACCCCTCTTTCTCCTGAAGCCATCTACCTTACTATAAATGATATAGTGGAAGAAAATGGTAGACGCCGCCCATATGAACTTTTTATAAATACAAAAAACCTCCAGCATTTTAGCTGGATTGTAGCCATGACAAGACTAATATCAGCTGTATTCAGAAGGGAGTCCGACCCAACTTTCCTGGTGGATGAACTCAAAAGCATATATGACCCAAATGGAGGTTATTTCTCTGAGGGCAAATATATTCCTTCTCTCGCCGCGGATATAGGCTTTGTAATAGAAAAACACCTTAAAAAAATCGGCCTAATAAACGAGGAAAAAAAAATTACTAAAAAACATATAGAAGAGGAATACAAAAAGACAAATCAATCGGGTAAAAAAATGGCTTTCTGTCCAAATTGCAATCAACCATCATTGTATAGTGAAGAAAATTGTTTAAAATGTATTTCCTGCGGTTATAGTAAATGCTCATGATTAAGGAGAGATAAGTTATGAATAAAAATCTCTATGCTAATTTTATTTTAACAATATTCCTGATTGTATTCCTTGCATTTACGTATATTCAGACAAGAAATATTGATTTAATGAGATTGCGAATGGAAAAAGTCTCAGAAGATATGCAGTCAATTCAAAGGGAAATGCATCAAACAAATCTCCTCTTACAGAACTTAATCCAGAAACAACCTATTGTCAAAGATTATAATGTAGAAAAAAATCAAAGCTCTCCAATTATACCATTTGCGAAGTTCGCAAATTCCGAATTTTATGACCCTCAAGCTGTAGCAGGAGGCGGAATGATAACTGCCGTAATGTCAGAAACAAAAAATATGAATGCCCTCGTGAACAACGAAGCATTTGTTTCAAGTATATGGTCTTATGTAAATGATTCTCTATCAGAAAGAAATTACGAGCATCCTGAAAAATTTGAACCTAAACTTGCAGAAAGCTGGGAAATTTCCGAAGATAAATTATCATACACCATTCACATAAGGAAAGGAGTACTATGGCATGACTTTATAGACCCTGTAACAGGGAAAAAATGGGAAAATGTTGAAGTAACTGCGGACGATTTTAAGTTCTATTTAGATGTAGTCAAAAATCCAGATGTGGATTGTGCACCAATAAGGACTTATCTGCAAGATATAGATAGGATTGAGGTTTTAGATAAATATACTTTTAAGGTTTTTTGGAAAAAGAAATATTTCCTTTCTGAGTCAATAACTCTTGGTTTAGAGCCATTGCCAAGGCATTTTTATCACGCATACGAAGGCCCTTTTGATGGTAAAAAATTTAATGATGATCATGAGAGAAATAGAATTATGGTAGGGTGTGGCCCTTATAAATTCGCACAATGGGATAAAGGAGCAAAGATTATTCTCAAAAGATGGGAAAAATATTATGCAGGAAACCTGGGATATTCCCCTCCCCTTGAACAATTATCATTCGAAATTATCAAACATCCTATGACACAACTGCAAGCCCTGCGTTCAGGACAAATTGATAGAATGTCATTTACCCCTGATATGTGGATAAACAATACAAATACAGAAGACTTTGACGAAAAAACAGGTAAGCTAAAAAAATATAAATACCCCTCAATGTCATATAGTTATATCGGATATAATATGCGTATGCCAATTTTCTCAGACAGACGCGTTAGAACTGCTCTCACTCATCTTGTAAATAGAGAAAAAATTTTGAAGGATGTCTATCATGACCTGGCAAGAATATGTACAGGGCCTTTTTTTATGGATAGCGTCTATAACGATAAAAATATAAAACCTCTCGAATTTTCGCCAGAAAAAGCAAAAAAACTTCTTGAAGAAGCAGGTTGGGTTGACAGTGATAACGACGGCATTCTAGATAAAAATGGAAAAAAATTTGAATTTACTATATTATCTGTTGCCGATCATCCAATTCAATCGAAAATGTTACCAATTATCAAGGAAGACATGGCCGCTGCGGGCATCGTAATGAAAATTTCCCCAATAGAATGGTCCGTATATGTTCAAAGATTGGAAAATAAAAATTTTGAAGTTTGTATTCTGGGTTGGGCTATGGGTTTTGAAAATGACCCCTATCAGCTATGGCACTCTGCAGAGTCTGAAAAACCAGCATCAAGTAATCATTGCGGTTTTGTAAATAAAGAAGCAGATAAGTTGATTATGGAAATAAGAGAGTGTTTTGATCTTAATGAAAGAATAAAATTATGTCATAAATTTCATGCAATAATTCACGAAGAACAACCATACACATTCCTTTTCAGTCCTTATAATCTGGTAGGAATGAATGGAAAATACAGAAATGTTCGTGTTTTTCCTTCAGGAATACCAACGAACATAATCTGGGATGGAAGTATTGTAAGATAAAAATTTAAACTTTCTTTAAGGAGAATTAGTTATGTCGAAGAAAAAGTCTATCGAAAAAAGAGCTGAAAAAATTCTGAAAATGTTGACATTAGAAGAAAAAATTCGTTTGCTCGGTGGAGAACATAACGGAACGAAAGAAATTAAAGGAAAATTTCCAAAAATAAAATTTGCAGATGGGCCCGTAGGTGTCCATTGGTGGTGCGAAAAATCAACAGCATATCCAGCACTAATTGCCCTTGCATCAACATTTAATAAAAAACTTGCCTGGAAATTTGGTTGGGCATTAGGAAGAGATTGCAGGGCCCGCGGCGTTCATGTTCTGCTTGCTCCAGGAGTAAATATCTACCGTTCTCCTCTATGCGGAAGAAATTTTGAATACCTCGGAGAGGATCCTTATCTTTCTGCGAAAATCGCAACAAATTATATAAAAGGTGTTCAATCTCAAAATGTATCAGCAACAGTAAAACACTTTGCTCTTAACTTTCAGGAATATGAAAGACATAGAGTTAGTTCGGATGCAGATGAAAGGACAATGCGCGAAATCTACCTACCAGCTTTTGAAGCAGCCGTAAAAGAAGCAAAATGTGGAGCCCTAATGACAGCTTATAATCTTGTTAATGGACAACATTGTTCGGAAAATGAATTCCTCATTATGAAAGTTCTCAAAGGCGAATGGAAATTTGATGGAGTTGTTATGTCCGATTGGGTTTCTACTTACAGCACTGAAGGAGCAGCAAATAGAGGGCTCGATCTGGAGATGCCAACAGGGGCATTTCTAAATGAAGAAAAACTACTTCCTCTTATAAAAAATGGTATTGTGACGGAAAAAACAATCGATGAAAAGGTAAGAAGACTTATAAAACTCGCACTGCGTTTTGGTTGGCTTGATGAAGAGCAAAAAGATGATTCAATCCCTCTAAATGACCCGGAAACTGCGAAAATCGCACTCGACACGGCTCGCGAAGGAATTGTTATGTTAAAAAATCAAAATAAATTTCTCCCCTTAAAAAAGGAAAAGTTAAAAAATATTGGAGTAATAGGATATAATGCAGCAAATCCAGTAATCTGTGGAGGTGGTAGCGCATATACAACGCCATATCAAATTGAAACACTACTTGATGCTATTAAAGCAGAATGCAATGGAAAAATAATCAACGTAAAATATGAGGTTGGATATGATGTTCATCGTCATATAAAAGCCTTTAATACAACAAAATTTCTTACTCATAATCGAGAAAAAGGAATTCTGGGAGAGTATTTCGATAACAACGACTTATCAGGGTCTCCATTATTTACAAGAATTGATGAGAATATAAATTTTCCATGGGGAGGAAAAGTACCTGATGAAAAATTAAAAGTCCAGAACTACTCAGTTCGTTGGACGGGTAAGTTAATTCCAGAAGAAAGCGGTACTCATATTTTTTATTACAGGATACAGGATGGATTGTCAAAGATTGTTTTTGATGGTAAAATAATAAGCAATACCATTAATGCCAACGCGGTAGTGAATTACGGATTGCAGATGTGTAAACTTGATCTTGAAAAAGGTAAGGAATATAAACTTTCAATTGAGTTTAAAAGCCGTGGAGGGTGGTGTATAATCCAATTTGGAATTGAACCCGAAGCCGAGATCGAAAAAGAAAGACAAAGGGCCATAGAATTAGCTAAGACCTCAGATGTCGTTATAATGGGAATAGGCTTTACTCCAGAAACGGAAGGAGAAGGTAATGATAGACCGTTTAAATTACATAAGGAGCTTGAGAGGCTCTTAATAGAATTACCAGAGGTAAATCCAAATATTATTGTTTGTGCTTATGCTGGTGGCGGCTTTGATATGTCAGAATGGTTAAATAAAGTGAAGGCTTTGTTGATGATATGGTATCCAGGCCAGAATGGTACAAAGGCCGCAGCAGAAATAATCTTCGGCAAAATCTCGCCATCGGGAAAATTACCAATAACTATTGAAAAAAGACTTGAAGATCGTTCTTCATTTAACTGTTATCACGATGATGATAAAGATTTGAGAGTTCAACTGACAGATGGCATCTTCTGTGGATACAGAGGTTTTGATGCCTCATCAATCAAACCTCTCTTTCCTTTTGGTTATGGATTAACATATTCGGAATTTAAATACGAAAATTTAAAAATATCATCAAAGAAAATAAGAAAAAATCAGAAATTAAAAATATCATTTAAAATAAAGAATGTAGGAAAATTTTTTGCAGCAGAAACAGCAATGCTTTTCATATCAGATCTTAAATGCTCATGCCCAAGGCCAATTAAAGAGCTCAAAGGATTTGAAAAAGTCAAACTTGCACCTGAGCAAAGCGCTAAAATCAATTTTGTCATCAATTATGAATCTTTAAAGTTCTTTAATCCTGATAAGAAAAAATGGCAAGTTGAAGACGGAAAATTTAAAATTCTCATCGGTTCAAATAGTGAGGATATAAGACGTTCTGCAGAATTTAGTTATAAAAATTAATGGATAAGTTTTCTAAATTTCTAATGTAAAATTATTTAAAATGAAATCACATATAATGAAAGTTTATGTAATCGGTGATAGCATATCTATTCACTATGGTCCGTATCTTGAAAAATACCTCAGAGGTTTTATGAAATACGAGCGAAAAACAGGAGAAGCTGAGGCCCTATTAAATCTCGATAATCCTCAAGGTGCAAATGGAGGAGATTCTGCGCGTGTTCTCGACTTCTTGCGAGGAATGGCAGCTTCAGGAGGTATTGATGCAGATATCCTTCTCCTGAATTGCGGCTTGCATGATATTAAAACTAATCCATCCACAGGCCTAAAACAGGTTCCAATTGAAAATTATAAGGCTAACCTGAGAGAAATAATAAAAGTCGTATTACAAATGAAAATAAAAATGATATGGATACGCACGACACCATGTGATGAAAAAAAACATAATAACTCCAATATGAAATTTTATAGATTCTCCGCAGATTGTCAGCAATATAACCATGTTGCTGATGAAATAATGGCCGAATTTGATATAAAATCCATAGACCTTTATAATTTTACCCTTAATCTTGGGCCAGATCTTTACTGCGATCATGTGCATTTTCATGAACATATCAGAGAAAAACAGGCGGCCTTCATTGCAGGATGGCTCCTTCGAGAAATTAATCGTTAATTTAGCTTATGTTTCGTCATACGGCTCATATTTTGCTTCGATTATCTTATTTCCGCTAAAGAGTCAAATCTTCATTTTACAAATTACACAAAAATTCATTTTTTTTAATCCAATTTGACAAAAAAAAACACGCGCTAAACTAACACTTTGAAAATGAAAAATTAGGATTATAATAAACGCGAAGGAAAGAAAAAATGAATTGGTTCTCAAGAGTAGCAATTTTATCTGTTGCTACAATGGTGCCTGTTATCTTTACTGTGCCGCTTTCAGCGAGTCCATCAGTGACGCTGGAGCCAGCAGTAGTGAAGGTAGGTGATAAAATTACCGTGACAATCGAATCCGATGGATGGATTCTCAAGGGTGGTCCAATTGTTAAAGGACCTGCAGAAGGTTCACTCACATCAACTGGCGGAACATTAACTGCAACAGGCCCAGGATATGTCATTGTCTCAACATATTGGGTGCACCCCAATGGTAATGGTGGAGAAGAGGAAATGAGCGCAACCGGGACGGCAAAGGTAACAATCGATGTTGAGTCAATAGATGTCTGGGATAGCAATGAAAGACATGCTTCAGAAAACATTCTTCAAATTGTCGCACCTAAAATGGGGGAGGACATCAATGGCTCGGTGAAAAACGCCGAGGCATTACCATCTGCTTCTGCAACATGGTCTTATAATGGAATAGAAAAATTAGGAGCTAATGTTACCTTCAAAAAGGGCGCTGCTGGCTGGGAATCTGGAGAGAAAATACTAAAAAATGTTGCGCCAAAGTCGTCCGACATTACATGCGAAGATAAGAATGTAACAATTTTAGTTTACCCTTATGATGTCTCAGTCATTTCGGTTAATATTGGAACTTTTTCCGGCATTGCAAATTCCATTGCTGAGGCATTATTAGTTTTGGTTCCACAGGACATCACAATTGAAGTTCCCGAAGTTGTAATTGATGTTGACAATCAGTGGAAAGAACAGAAGAACACAAATTTTTGTGGCTGGACATATTCTAGCGATATTGCTATAGATCCGATGTACAGCGTCGAAGCTACTATCGGTGTACCTGCAAAAAAATTAAAAAAACTTGACGAGCTTCTAGACAAAGCCTTACTCGGCAAATATTTAAAGAAATATGTTATTAGTTATGATGTACCAAAGCTCTCTGCCAGCGTAAAAAATACCCCATCACTTAAAGCAAAGTTTTCAAGAGACGAATATGGAAAATTAAACGATATAACGAAAGACTTTGTGCATAATGGTGGCGATGTCGATTTAAGCGGAGGAGGTAAGATAACTTTTCAAATTCTTCCTCAATTTGAGGATATTATAACAGTTGATGCCCGCTCAGAATTCAAGGCAGGCTGGATAAGTAGCCTTACCCCATGGATAAAGGAAGAGTCTTTTGGAATTGATGCGACTCTTACATTGAAACCTTGTGTAGTTGAGACGGTAGCATACATCAACCTGTTTGGGAATGAGTTCAAGCCTGAGATTGAACCATTAACGTTATACAAGGGCAAGGATTTTAAGTCTAATAATCTATTCAAATACAATTTCAAGTAAAACACAAGGGTGTTAAAAATGAAAAAAAAGACTGTATTCTTTGCAATTTTATATTGTTGTTCTTTGGCTTTGTATTCATCAGAAAACTTCAGACTCAAAATCAAGGCGGACAAAAATATAACAGTATACCTGAACGGTTTTTATTTTGACAATAAGTCAAAGACCGCATGCGATGAATACCTCATCAATGGCAAAAATTCTATTGTTATTGAACCAGCAAACAAAACTACAGTGGACATCAAAATAGAAAAATGTGGAGAGGGCGTTGACACAATCTTTTCATTCAAAGGAGAAATATTCGAAAATACAACAAAAGAGTTTGATCTGAATATTTCATCCAGATGGTACTGGCAAGATGGAGATAATATTGAAAGTATTTCAGATGAAGATCGAAAGACAATAATAGAAGCAACCAATAATGTAATCGAAGCCTATAAAACCGGAGATTTCGTTAGCGTAATTGACACCACAATGAAAGCATACATAGAAAACTACGCTAAAATGAAAAATAAGCCATCTAATGAAATTAGAACAAGTTGGCTATCCTCATACAAAGAGTTACTCGGTCCTGAAGTAAGAGTATCATTTGAGGTTGGAGAAGGTGAACTGGATATAGAGTTAAGTAGGTACAATAAAAAAATAGTCAGGGTATTCAGGAAAAATGGCAATTTCCTAACAAGAATTGTTTTAGAAATTGGCGACTCCAAAGAATATCAATACTTTTTCATGAAGAAAGATGGAAAATGGCTTATGCAGTAATACGGTTATCTAATCTATCATTTGACAAATTCATATCACTTACTATAGATATTCGAATCCGAAATTCGAAATTAAAAATGTTTTTTTTTCAGCTAAATATCAAAGCAAACTCCTCGTTCTGTTCTCTTTATTTATCCTTCCACTGATATCTATATTTTAATAGGAAAATCTTTCCCTTCGCCAGCTTGAATTGAAGGATGGGAAGGTTCTTGAGCTCAGGATCTTTATTAAGGTTGCGGATAAGTTTCTTCCGGTTGAAACCATTGATGGAAAGAAGATGCAATTTCGACCTGAAGACATCTCCGAAAGGGAGCACCAGCGCCGATTTGGTGTGAGTAAAGCTACCATTGTCAATCCCAGGACAGAAACGACCAGTCCTGTCGCAACCGATAAGAAACAATTGAAGTTCCGACTATTCCCCCACCTCATTCCGATCCTGTACTGGCGAGATTCGAGGAGGTTGGCACGAAGCTACCGAAGGATTTCAAAACTGCGAATTTCGTGAAGTCCTTCAAGATCAAAGCAGAGGATCTTGATGCCGATGTCTTCGAGGGGAAATTCTGTCGAATGCCCTGCCGCTATTTTGTTCCCGGTAATCTCGCCAACGGGCAAAAGGTTCCTCTTGTGCTTTTCTTCCACGGAATGGGTGAGTGCGGCGATGATAACATCAAGCAGTTGAAACACCCTCAGGTTTTGATATTTGTCCAGCCGTGGATTCAAGAGAAGTATCCATTTTTTTTACGCCCCCCTTTATTTTACGATTCGCCTTCAATTACTTCCTTCTTTCTCTGCCTTAAACATCCTTTATCCTAAAAAAAGCGGTTGAAAATTGTTTTTTATTTATATGTATATGAAAATTTTTTTTACGAATTTTCAAGCCGCGAAGGATTGGCTGTATTTATCATATCTACTTTGTTAGCTTCGACCATTAGTTACTACAGCTTACTCTCTCTGCCTAGTATCTAGGGCAAATGTACCAACTGCTTAATTTAGAATAAAATCAGTTAATTTCGATTTTTCACAAAATAAGTGAATTAGAAATATGTGACGTGTAATAAAACAAAAAATCGGTAAATTTATTTTATATTTCATTCACAACAGATATCATTGCAAAATACTTTTCATCCGGCACATATTCAGGAATACTGTTTCCAGAACCGAGAGCATAAGCTCCTTCGTCTGAGGAAAGGGCCAGCATATTTAGACAACGTTTTTTTATTGTATCAATTTCGCTTCTGCATAAAAAGTCAAGATCTATTCCCCCAAGTATTGCTATTTTTTTTCCCCATTTTTGATATGCTTTCTCCACAGGACAAATTGAATCTTCATACGAATGTTTTGCATCATAATGAATATCATAAATTATATCATCCATCACTTCAGAAAGATTTCCACATGAATGTAAAATCGCGGGACGTCCTGATTTATGAATTGTCTCCACAATCCTCTTATGCCATGGAATAACGTATCTGCGCATATCATCAGGTGATAGCATGGTCTGAGTCTTAAATCCCCAATCGTCATTTGATATCATCGCTCCAACTTTACCAAAACTATTCCCTATAATTTCATAATACCTTACTAACCTTGAACCGACATTATCGAATATTTGACGGACTAATTCTGGATCATCAACAAGCATCATACAAAGATTATCATAACCTGTCAATTTAATTACATTTTCAAGAACTCCTCCAGGACCATATGCAATTATTCTCATACCATCTGGCAGATTTTTGGACGTTATTTCAAATGAACTGTAATCCGCAGAGTCCGGATCCGGCC
>ERZ795060.3657-NODE-3657-length-13837-cov-33.803802_pt1 | contig 13837 bp, 24 predicted proteins | sample MGYA00375144_ERZ795060 | MGnify/ENA primary metagenome ERZ795060 (study PRJEB30189, sample SAMN05720157) | activated sludge metagenome | isolation source: anaerobic digester from wastewater treatment plant | place: Japan | collected 2015-05-15 ... | reverse complement strand
GTGGCAGACAGTTGTGGATCAAAATTATCATTTCAGGATATTCCTAAGACAAACTGACATTGAGAGGTTTAAATGAATACATCGTAACCCTTTTTAATCTTTGAATATTTCTTCCTCAACATCCCTGGAGACATAGAGATTTTATCCTGGGAGTAATCGCTACTTTATCTGAAAATAAACGTCTCAATAAATCTATTTTGCCTATTTTGGCAAACATACTCAGGATGTCGGTATCTAAGATTATCATGAGATTTTTAATATCTCTTCTAACCCTCTGTTAATCTCTTCAGATGGTATGTCTGGCACTGGAATCTTGATATTTCTCTCTCTTAATAGTTCTTTGAATTCTTCTATATTTACGCCACAGATCTCTGCTGCTCTTGAGAGGGAAATTTCACCCTTTTTATATAATCCAATCGCCAGTTCCCTCTTTAAAGCAGGTTTTGACCTGAGAAGAGCACGAAGGCTATCCTCCCTGACATCTTCTTTACTATTGTATTCTCCTATCTCAATTAAAATATCTTCTAATTTATCTAACAATGATGCACCGTGATTCATCTCTTTTACACCTCATTAACAAATTTTAGAACAGTCAGGATATCTGTTCCCTCCTTAATTTATTTTATCACAGGGTCATCCGCTATCTCCCTGGAGAATATTTCTCTATGAATTCCCCTGGGGTAAGAATCTCTGGTTTATCTATTTTTAGAGTAGTGAAATCTTTGTATAATTCAAGCTGATTTCTTCTAAAACTCTTGATGGAATAGAAGAAGGGAATAAGATTGCAGATACTATTACATTTGTATCAGGCATTACCCTCATATTTATTCTTCCATAATTCTTCTCTTACTTCATCTACAAGTGCTACCACATCTTCCTCTGTTTTTAATCCGCTTTTTTCAGATTCTCCCTTCATCTTCTCCTGAATCTCTTTTATAGCAACATATCCAGCATTAAGAAGGATAATCTTACCCCCTTCTTCCACGAATAATACCTTATCCCCCTCTTTCAGGTTGAGCTTTTTTCTTATTTCTACTGGGATAGTTATCTGTCCTTTGGAAGAAACCTTAGCAATTTCCATCTTCTACCTCCTGCTTTCTTTACTTTCCTTACTTCTATAATTATATCATATTCCTCAGGACATCTCTATTCCACATACTCATCCATCAGTATCTTTATCCTCTTCAGCCTCTGTCTTATCCTTCTCCTCGATACCCCAAGGTAATCTGCTATCTCCTGGCTGGTGTAACCCTGGACCTTTAAAGAAAAGACAATCCTGTCAACTTCATTGAGGCTCTCGTAGAACTCCTGAAGCTCTGCCTTTAAGACCGGATCATACCTGTCGGCTATCTCCAGGTATCGCCTGATGTCTAAATCCAGGCTTACTTCCAGTCTTTCAGCCGTACTACCACGAGCCATTCTTTTCTGTCCGCTCTTATAAAGAGAATATCTCTCTCTTCAAGCCACTTATAGAGGCTTTTAAACCCATCTTTCCTCCCCTTTACCTCTGCTATCTTCCCCTCCACTATTAAATCTCCGCTGAAAGATCCGCCTCCCGCTCCCGATAGAGGCACACGCTCGGCCTCAAGACCAAGCTCTTTCAGTTTTTCTACCAGCTCATGCTCAAGCCGATAGCCCTTATCCCTGCTCTTCTTTCCCATACCAGGTAACCGTGTTAAAACCAAAGATTTTGTTGAACCTGAACTTTATATTCAGAAACCTTCTCAGGTCCTTTTTTGGTACCCTCTTCAGTTCTCCCAGTCTGACCACCCTGTAATCCTCCTCCAGCATCTTTATATATTCATCAAGCCTTGTAACATAGAACTCAACCCCATCGAGTTTCCCTCTTACTATCCCCCTCTCCTTTATCGCCTCTAAAACATCTTCTCTGAGATTCATCGTGCTATCTCCTCAAACTCAAGGATAAAATCTTCAAACTTATTTGTCTTTTTATCAAAGATCAGTTTAACCGTCTTTATCGGTCCGTTTCTGTTTTTTGCCACTTCAACCTCCACCTCCACCCTGTCCTCTGTCTTTTTATCTTTCCTGTAATAGTCATCACGGTAAAGGAGCAATACAACGTCAGCCTCCTGTTCTATACCACCGCTATCCCTCAGGTCGGATAGCTGGGGACGCTTGTCCTGTCTCTGCTCAACAGCCCTGTTAAGTTGTGATACAGCAATCACCGGTATATCAAATTCCCTTGCAATTGCTTTCAAATCCCTTACTATCCTTGTTACCTCCTGGACCCTGTTCTCCTCACCAAGTCTTATAAGCTGGATATAGTCAATGAAGATCGCCTTTATCTCTTTGTGTCTCCTCAGGATGCTTCTCATCTTTGCTGGAGTAATCAGTGGTGAGTCGTTTATGAATATGGGAAGGCTTGTCAGAAATGCAAGACTCTCAAGACATTTATCCCAGACCTCTTTATCTCCGTTACGAAGTTCAAATACCGGAACCATTGCATCTATTGCCAGCAGTCTTGTCGCTATACTCTCAGCATCCATCTCAAGAGAGAAGATGGCTACAGGAATATCATTTTTAGCCAGCTCAAGCATTGTGTTCAGGATCATAGCTGTTTTCCCAACACCTGGTCGGGCTGCCAGCACAACAAGCTCTCCACCCTTTAACCCTCCTATTGTCCTGTCTATCTCTTTGAATCCGCTTGCATAGCCGAGAATAATCTCCCTGTTTGATACCTTTTTCGATATCTCATTTATGTATTCTCTTATGTGTCTCAGCCACTCATCTGAGTAGTTATTCAGGTTGAAAAATAGCCTCTCTATCTCCTCGATGATCTCCTCCTGTGTCTTTGTCTTATCGTATGCTATATCCTGGATCCTGTCACAGATCCCGAGGACCTGTCTTATCGTCGATTTCTCCTTCACTATCTTTGCACAGGCTAATACCGTGGGAGTGTTTATGCAGTAGTCTGTAAGGGAGACCAACAGGCTAATCGGCTTTCCTGTCCTTTCAGATACGGTTATGATGGATATCACCTCGTTATTCTCCCACATATCTTTTATCACCTTGAATATTTCTCCCAGCTCAGGGATGTAGAAGTCTTCTCTGCCAAGTATTGTAAACACTTCGCTGCAGGTTCCAGGGCTTATCAACAGTCCGCCTATTACTGTCTTCTCTGCATCTTCTGAGTATACAGGTTCTCTCATTCAAGCCTCCTTGAGTTTTTAAAGTTCTCCATAAGGGTCTTAAAGTCAACGTCGGGTTTACAGCCATCACCACCACCCCTGGAAAATGCAATCGGCTTTGCCTTATAGAGCTGGACGATGTCGTCCCAGTATCTGGGGATGTCTTCCACTGTCTTTAATCTTCTCTGCCACAGCCCTCCCTTACAGATATCAGAAAGGACACTGGCAACCTCAACCCTGTCAGCAGGCTCTGGGATATATTCTTTTATCTTTTCAGCTAGGGTGTCGTCTGTATTACCGGAGTTCTTATTCAAGATAGCTATTATCTTTTCTGTTGCTTCTTTCTCTCTAACTGAAAAATTAAAATTTAAATTTTTTTGAGCCTCTGTTTCTGTTACTGATTCTGATACTGTTTCTGATTCTGTTTCTGTTACTGTTTCTGGTACTGTATGATACCCTATGGATACCCTATCTTGAGTTTCGGATACCCTATCCATAGGGTATTTTGATTTTCCCACTTCTTCTTCAGAAATAGCTTTATTTTTATCATTTTCTACCACAATGCTTTCAAGAGAGGGGTCAAACTCGATAATTTTTCTCATCACTTCGGGTGGTAGTTCATTCATTCTCTTCTTTACCATCTTCAGAAATTTATTACTTTTTACAGATCCTGCCTGATATTTTACAAAGTTCTTTATGTAGATGATATTCTGTTCTTTTATGTATAAGACCTTATCAGACAGCTGACCAAGCCTCTCTTCCAGCTCCTTTTCAGTTATACCCAGGATACTAGAGAGATATCTTGTTGAATTCTTTATTACCCCCAGCTGGTTTGTTGCGCTTGAGACTATCAGACTCAGATAGAGACCTTTATTTGCAAGGTCAAGAGAAAGAAACCAGTCATCCTGGTCAATCTTTGTATGAACGAGTCGATACACGTTTTGACCTCCTTCTTTCTTCTGAAATATTATTCATAATTTTATCACTTCTTCCTGTATAGTTTTCTCCAAACAACAGGTAACCTTCACCTCCTCTAGCTTTCTTCTGTCTACCATTTCCTCTATAGTTCCCATCTTCAATCTCATCCATCATATGATTTCTATTTCTATTATATCATATTTATAAGGAATTTGAGATGTATTTCTTGAAATTCAATTCCTTATAGTTTATAATTGATGGTATGGTTGAGATGGAAAAGATAAGAAAAAATTTAATAGGGCTGATGGAAAAGAAGGGAATCTCTCAGGCAGAGCTTTCCCGGAAGGCTGGTATTACATACAGGCAACTCTGGAATATAATCCATGGTAAGGTAAAGGATGTAAGGTATGAAACTCTGCAGAAGCTTGCCAGGGGACTGGAGGTGAAAGTGTCTGATATCACTGGCGAGACTGAGGAGCTTCAGAGAGAAAAAGAGCTTATAGAATCACAGAAGGCAAAGATAAAGAGGTTTCTCGACCAGATTACAGAGATTGGGCCAGTACAGAAGCCTCTTAAACCCATACCTGTCTACGGGAGGATACCTGCTGGAAGACCCAGGGAGACATGGAATGAGCTTGTCGAAGATTATATAAACATACCCGATGTGCCAGACAACGCATTTGGTCTGAAAGTATCTGGAGACAGCATGATAGGGGCAGGGATAGAGGATGGCGACATAGTTATTATTGTCCCTGGAGGTGATATCTTTAACGGAGATATCGTTATTGCGCTTATAGATGGGTCGGAGTTCACATTGAAAAGGCTTATAAAACAGGACAATATGGTCATCCTGCAGCCAGCGAATGATAACTACAAGCCAATACTATTCACCGAGGAACAGGCACGCGAGAGACTTCAGATACTTGGGGTTATGATAGGGATATATAGAAAGATAAGAAGAGGGAGAGGGACATAAAAGGAGCAAGAACTATTGGACTTTGACTTAAGAACTATTGGACTTTGACTCAAGAACTATTGGACTTTGACTCAAGAACTATTGGACTTTGACTCAAGAACTATTGGACTTTGACTCAAGAACTATCGTAGTTTGAAGGAAGAAATACCGAACCTTGAGGGAAGAAATCCTTCCAATCAGGCATCAAGACTAATTTATACCAGGAATAATCCGGAAAGTCTTTAATCCTGATAAACTTTGTATAGATATCGTAGTTTGACTCAAGTAATACCGAACTTTGACTTACAAACTATTGGACTTTGAAGGAAGAACTACTGCACTTTGAGGGAAGAACTACTGCACTTTGAGGGAAGAAATACCGAACTTTGACTTAAGAAATATCGTAGTTTGAAGGAAGAAATCCTTCCAATCAGGCATCAAGACTAATTTATACCAGGAATAATCCGGAAAGTCTTTAATCCTGATAAACTTTGTATAGATATCGTAGTTTGACTCAAGTAATACCGAACTTTGACTTACAAACTATCGTAGTTTGACTTAAGAACTACTGCACTTTGACTTACAAAATACTGCACTTTGAAGGAAGAAATCCTTCCAGTCAGGCATCAGGGCTGACTTCTATAAAGGATAATTTAAAAAGTCTTTAATCCTGATAAGATTTGTATAGATACCGAACTTTGACTTACAAACTATCGTAGTTTGAAGGAAGAAATACCGAACTTTGAGGGAAGAACTATTGGACTTTGACTTAAGAACTACTGCACTTTGACTCAAGAACTATTGGACTTTGACTTAAGAACTACTGCACTTTGAGGGAAGAAATACCGAACCTTGAGGGAAGAAATCCTTCCAATCAGGCATCAAGACTAATTTATACCAGGAATAATCCGGAAAGTCTTTAATCCTGATAAACTTTGTATAGATATCGTAGTTTGACTTACAAAACATCGTAGTTTGACTTACAAAACATCGTAGTTTGACTTACAAAACATCGTAGTTTGACTTACAAAACATCGTAGTTTGACTTACAAAACATCGTAGTTTGACTTACAAAACATCGTAGTTTGACTTACAAAAAAATTCAGCAACTCAGCATCACTACTTAATTCTTGCAAAGGGACAACAAGTATTTAACAAGTATATAACAAGATATAACACACACATATATGTGTAAAATTTTTTATTAAATTTATCCAGATAAAAATAATAAAAAACTAAAATAGAACGACTATACAAAATAGCCAGATTAAGATATAATAGCTGAAAATAAGCAAAAAAAACAAGCAGCGAGAGAGGTTATATATACAAGGAGGTACTGTGAGTAAAGTAACTCATAGAGATAAAGAGTTATCTGATGGAGTTTCCAGTAAAGACAATACAGAGATAGAAGAAAGAAAAAGAAAGAAACAAAAAGATATTTCCTCGCCAGCCGGTGCCGAGCCAGAAAATGGCATTATAATATTAGAATCTCCAGAGATAAACCATCCAGATAAAATACGTTCAGAAGTCAACTTCCTGGTGTATCCAATATTCAAGCTGGAAAAGAAGAAGAACGATGAAGCTATAGAAGTAGAAATGACTGTAGAGAGGGGTAAACAAAGATTAGAAGTTTTCTGGGGTGTATATTCTCCTTCTATCTTTGGCATCCCTGGACCATTCGATAAGAAGGTATTTGATGCTATTCAGGAGATTATTGAATCTCTTCCCAGACCGGTACAAAATCCTATACCTGCAGGCTCAGTGTATAGTCTGTGCCAAAGGATGGGGATAAATTATAGCGGAGAAAACTACAGAATGATTAAGGACTCTCTGAGAAGGTTAGCTCTTATCTCTATAGATTCTAGAAGTACTTTCTATGATAAGGGAAGGAAGAGATGGATAGAGGAGATCTTTCATCTATTCGATAAAGTGATTCTTGCAGGTGAAGAATTTCCGGATGGAACTATAGCCGATGAGAACTATATATTCCTTAATTCAAAATACCTCGATAATATAAATAATGGCTATGTAAAACCTATAGACTATGAATTCTACAGGGGATTAAGCTCCAATATCTCAAGAAGACTGTATGAGCTCCTCGGGGTAAAATTCTATCCTATATTTCAGAAGAATATGGATGTCAGGTTTATAAGATATCTCTATGACACCCTCTGCGACCTGATACCAGTAAAAAAGCGGGACCGTATAGGTCTTATAAAACAACAGTTAGCTCCTGCTATCACAGAGCTACAGGAGAAAGGATTTCTGGAAAAGTGCGAGATTAAAAGGGAAAACGGTAAGGTCTACCTCTATTTTTATCCTGGACCAAGGGCGAAAGAAGAATTCAATAAATTTAAAGCTGACGTAGAACCATACCAGGACCCCCAGCTTCCTGAGGATAACAGTAAGCAATTATCTGCGCCTTCAGAATCTGAACCAGAAAAGCTTGTGAAATATTTTTATAAGAAAAATACCGGAAGAGATATATCTGAAGTTAAACCTAAAGAGATAGAGCAGGCTGAACGTCTTTTATATAAATATAAAGAAGAGATGGCTCATTTTATAGTGGATTACGCCATAGAAGAGGCTAAGAAGACAAACTTCAACATGAAGACATTCGGTGCCTGCCTGCAGTATGAGAGAGAGGCGATGGAGAAATACGAAATAACACAAAAGCTAAAGCAGAAAGAGGAAGAGGATAAAAGAAGGAAGGCAGAAGAAGAAAGGCTGAAGGAAGAGGAGAAGGAAAGGGCAGAAGAGGAAGAAATAAAGATCAATGAGATACTGAATAATCTCTCAGAAGAGGAGCTGGAGGAGGTCCAGAAAGAGGCTTTAGCCAGGGCAGAGGAGAGAAGCTCAGCCTTTGTTAAAGAAGGGAAACCCATTCCAGGGATAATAATCAATCTCTGTATAAAAGAGATAATAAGAGAAAAGTATTTGAGAGAGACCGTAACACATAATAAGTGACGCGTAATGGTCAAAAACATCTATCACGCGTGATACGTAACGCATTACGATATTTTATATTACTTTACCCTCCTACCCCACCTTATCGGGCTTCTTTTACGCATATTTTGGGCATTCTGTAAAACAGTCTGGTCGAGAAAAATGCCAATGGAAAATTCCGGTTGTCAGGGTTAACTTCGAAACAAAAATTTCTCACAGGGTTGGTTATAAAAAATCTATATTTATCCTGTATAATAGATACAGAAAGGGGATGTAAGATGAAAGTTAAAGAGATAATCTTTACAGTAGAAGAAGATCCGGAGGGCGGATATAATGCCAGTGCGTTAGGTTATTCTATCTTTACTGAGGGGGATTCTTTAGAGGAACTCAGGGAAAATATCAAGGATGCTATAAGATGTCATTTTGATAGTGCTGAGGATATGCCAGATATTATTCGCCTTCATATTGTGAGAGAAGAAACATTTACATATGCCTAGGATTCCAAAAAACATCTCGGGTAAAGAATTTGCAAAATTACTGGTCAAATATAGATATAAAATTCTAAGAGAGACTGGTAGCCACTTAAGACTAACCTCTGATTTTATGGGATACTCACATAACATTACTATCCCAGACCATAGTAATCTTAAAGTGGGTACACTGAATAATATATTAAAAGATATAGCAGAATACTTAAATATCCCTAAGGAAAAGCTAATAGAGGCACTCTTTAAAAAATAAATATATGAAATTATCCATGAGAGAAACCTGTTTCCTATCCCTTCCCCCCGAGCGACCCGTTTATCCTTGCTATGGTTAAAGAGAGGTCCTTTATCGCCTGCTCAAGTGCATCTATCTTTGACTCTATCCTCACCAGGAGATACACCGATACAACTATCGGGAAGCCCCAGTTTGCTATCGCCTTCAACAGCTCTTCCATCATAACCTCCACATTCTTACCGGTCCAAGGTCCAGATGGAGAAAGTTTCTGTATATCCCAATTCCTCTGAATCCTGCCGATCTGGCAAGGTCAGCCAATCTCTCAAGATTCATATCGACCGCTATATCCACAGCTACCCCCTGGAGATGGTAACTGTTCTCCACTCCTCCAATCTCTTTGTTGTGTCTTACGCATCTGTAACCACTCGTTACAATTACTGGTCTATTGATAGCATCTCTTAGTCTCTGCAATATGAAGACCAGCTCACTATCTATCTTCACCTGTTTACAGCATCTGCATTCAAACTCTTTCAGATTGAAATTATCTGTAAGTCTGATGTCGTTTATCATAAAAAACCGTAACGCGTAACACGTGAAGCGTGATGGGTAAAAGATTCTAAATATTACCGATCGCGTGTCACTTGTTACAGCCTACGCGCTTACCTCCTTCTTGTCTGATTCCCTCATCATTGCCATTCTGAACTCACTGAGGAGATCCCAGAAGTATATCTTTAACTCAATAACCGGTCTGTTGTTTTCCTTTACCAGCTTTATAAGAAAGCTCTCACTATCAAATTTACTCTCAAGTCTCAATAAATCACCTCGTTTCTTTTTTCTCCCGTACTCCTTTTTCTTCCTCCCCCACCTCGGGAGAGAGGATAAAGGTGGGGCATCTTCTTTCACCCTCTCCCCCGTCACACGTCACCCTCCTTTTCCAGTTACGCGTTACCCGTCACGCATTACCGTTTCTATACCGCTGGAGTGTACAGGTCACTATCCTCAGTATTTACCAGGTGGGCATCTGCCTTTGCTACCAGTGCCCCGCCACTGCTCAGGATAACATTCTTGTTTATCACAAGATCCATAAAGCTCTCTATCTCTGCCTGAGTTACATCGTCTCTTGGATTATCTATACTGAAACTGTAGGTTCTTCCTGCCTCGTTTCTCCAGCTCAATCTTAAAGTCTGACTCTTAACCATTTCTCACCTCCCTATGCTCCCACAAGCTCAAAAGTCTTTACTCTCTCGATAGTCTCTGCACTATATTCCTGCAGGGCTATCAGTGCGGTTGCAAAATCCCAAACATCCTGGTCAGTTGCCGATGGACTTATCGGTCCATACGACCTGGTCCTCTTTACCGGTGGGCTTATAGGATTTCCCTCGACATCCTCATCAACCACGAAGGTTATCCTTACAGAATCCGCTACCGGGGTAGATATTACTGGCATCCAATCACCTCCCTAAAATTGTCCTCTATTTTCATTATACTGATTTAAAGCCCGAAGAGGCAGAGGCGATTTTATATTCTCATGCGAGTTTTACAGGTTGAAAAATTCATATGATATAATGAAAAAAGAACAGGAGTATTAATTCTATTGGAGGTAAATAGTGAGGAGTTTTCTTGCTTATATAGAATGGGACCCGGAGACCAATCTATATGCAGGAATTATACCTGGTATTCCTGGAGCCCATTCTCAGGGGGCAACTCTGGACGAACTGCAAAAAAACTTAAAAGAAGTCCTGGAGTTATGCCTTGAAGAATATAAAGGGTTATCAACAATTTGACTCTTCACTTTTCTTTGCTTTATATTAAAAAAGAGATATCCGCATTTATGATGGAGGTAATAGAATGAGAAAATCCTTGCATTTTCCAGTAATCATTGAAGTAGACGAGGACGGTTATTATATAGTAAGCTGTCCATTGTTTAAAGGTTGCCATTCTTATGGCGAGACGATAGATGAAGCTTTGGAGAATATAAAAGAAGTTATAGAGATGTGCCTGGAAGAGACGAAGACCGAGGAGCTTAATGAATTTGTAGGATTAAGAGATCTGGAAATAACTCAAGATGTCTGAACTTCCTGTAATCAAAGGTAGAGAACTCGTAAATTTTCTGGAATCTATTGGTTTTAGAGTTATAAGAGTAAGAGGCTCTCATGTAAGACTTAGAGCAGAGGATGGAAGGGTGACTACCATCCCTGTACATGGAAATAAAGATATACCTAAAGGACTTTTACGTAAAATAATAAGAGAGGATATGGAAATAAGCTTAGAAGAATTTTTAGAATTATATTCAAAGTATAAAGGGAAATAATTAATCTCAGAATATGAAAGTATTATTTGGCTTTGTTACTACTTTTTTAAAATTTTCGTCGCTAAAATATAAAGTATTAAAAGAACTAAAAGATTTAAATATTTTAATATTCTATTCTTAAAAGATTAAATACATAAAACCTGGATACACCAACATTAATACCCCCCTAATAACCCCTCCTTATATTAGCAATTTTTTGGTGTTCGAGTTTTGTCAGGTGGTTACTAGGTTTTTTAATGATTTTTGCCCTAAAAGGTGTGACAATTTTTATAAAAAATCACTAACTAGTTAAGTTATAATCAGGGTTAAAAGGTGTGACAATTTAAAAAATCTTTACTAAAATGCCTTTCTAGTTACTTACCCTCTCATAAGGTATATCTTTTTACTGCCTTCCTGTGCAGGTATCAGATTCCACATTAATCCTATGAAGAATAAGAAGACTAATCCAGAGATTAATCCGAAGACTAATCCGCGGACTAATCCAGAGATTAATCCGAAGACTAATCCGCGGACTAATCCGAAGACTAATACGCGGACTAGTCCAAAAACTGGTCGGACTAATCCAGAGACTAGTCCAGATTATAACCTGTTATCAATACAGGATTGTGCTAGGTTATATAACCTTTCTACAGTTACAATTCGTAAATGGATTAAAAAGAACCAGCTTCCTGCCTCAATTATTAGCAATCAGTATTTAATAAGTCGTGAAGCCATAGAAAAGCTATTAGAAGAAAAAGGACTAATACGTATTAATCCGCGGACTAATACGGAGACTAATCCAGAGACTAATACGCGGACTAGTCCAAAAGAAGTAGGGACTAGTCCAGAGAGTAATCCCATCAGAGAAGAGACCAGTCTATTTAATGAGTTAAAAAAAGAGAACGAATATCTAAAAGAGAAGATAAGTACAATGGAACACACCATCTCTATCCTTCAACAGGACAAAGAATTCCTTCAGGGACAGGTCCAGCAGTTGACTAATACCATTTCTCTCTTAACCACAAAACAGTTACCAGAACCCAAAGGAGTAATGAGTAAGATCAAGGGATGGTTCAGGAAAGAGTAAAACCTCATAGCTATCTGAATGCCAGGTGATAGCGGATGAATACTAAAAAATTTATCTATTCTTGTAACAGCTTATTTTTTCTGGTATAGTTATTAATAATCAGGGTGGTGATAGAAGAATGGTAATAAAGATATCTAAGGAGGATATTAAGACCTTAGAGAGACTTAATATAATATCTCAGATTGCACCTGTTAAGGAAAAGATAAAAACCTTTGAAGAAAGATATAACTGTAGTTTTCAGGAATTTGAAGAAGAGATAAAAAGGGAAGAAGATTTTCAGAAATGGGATGACTACATAGAATGGAAGGCATATATTGAAAAACTAAAGGACCTGGAGTTAAGCCTGAAAGAAATAGAAGATGCTAAAGATATTGAAATTAGTTGAAGGAAGCAGGCTTGTAGAGAAATATTTAATTCAAGATTTCAAACAGGGAAGAAACTTCTATTATCTAAGGCTTAAAATTACCCTTATTGATGAAAGTGAGCTTTATATCAGGGAATATGTTTCTGAAGCAGAGTATATCTATTCTTACCACTGGCAAGGTAAAGATGGAAATTTAAGAATCAGATGGGATAACGCTCCTCATCATAAAGATATAAAGACATTTCCCCATCATAAGCATACACCAGAATTAGAAGAGAGTAATGAAATAGGTTTTGAAGAAGTGCTCAAAGCCATTGAAGAAAGAATAAAGCTATAGTATGAGTTTAAAATCACGAAGGAAATGGGTCATTCAGGCACGATTGACTATAAAGATGAAGGATATTACTACCAGGTGTCAAATCGCTCAAAATTGAACGTTTTATTTTGTAAATTCAGTTAATTTATGAGCTAAGACATAAATAGATTTACCCCGTAAAAGATTAAATAGCCAGATAATCTGACTCTTATTTTGGTCTTCCTTAGATACTCATCACAGGAGGGTATCTGTAAAATGACACCTGGAAAATTATACTGATTTCCTAATGAATGCGCCTCGAAGCAGATATTTCCTCATCGGCTTTCATTAGAGATTGGTGCAGGAACTACTATGCTTATTTCATCAAGTATTCCTAATTTACTTGCGTCTAATATCTCTATCTCAAGAGGTAAAGCTTTCTCGTCAAGATGAAGGATTATTCCCTCTTCCAGATCAACAGAATCTGAAAGTGTACCCTCTCTAAGCTTTATTAAAAGTATATCAGCAGATTTTGAATATTCTATCCTCATAAACTTTTCCTCCTTGATAATACCGCCCTTTATAAGGGAAATATACCGTGATTAAAGTAGGTACCTCGTCTTGATACTCATAAATAGCTCTAACCAGATGTTCTCCGTATATTTTATGAGCGATAAATCGATTCCTACTGCATCTCGCTTAAACCTGAGAATCTGGTAAAATTATAGCATAGTCTGATCTGGTCTTCAAAGATAACCTTTCCCTGAGAAGATTTAATTTTTAGGAAAGACCTTCTCTCCAGATACTCATCACAGATGGATACCTATGGAAGGTTTTACTGGCTTCTTGACCCCCTGGTATTAGCTTCCCTGATTTCTCTTTTCTTTAAAGTTATTTTATCCATTTTATGTGTGACATTATCTCAGAACTATTTGCCTATAATAATCTTATAGAACGTTAACATCACTTGACCAATAGGTCTTAAAATACTATATTAATCCTATGAAGAATAAGAAGACTAATCCAAAGACTAATACGCGGACTAATCCGAAGACTAATCCAAAAACTGGTCGGACTAATCCAGAGACTAGTCCAGATTATAACCTGTTATCA
>ERZ795060.3654-NODE-3654-length-13845-cov-3.995069_pt1 | contig 13845 bp, 8 predicted proteins | sample MGYA00375144_ERZ795060 | MGnify/ENA primary metagenome ERZ795060 (study PRJEB30189, sample SAMN05720157) | activated sludge metagenome | isolation source: anaerobic digester from wastewater treatment plant | place: Japan | collected 2015-05-15 ... | reverse complement strand
CAAGCGAATCCAGTTTATCAAGACGTTCATCAATATTTCCGGCAAGTTGCGATCCTAAAAGGATACTGTCAGTATCACCTTCAGCCAGAAACTCTCCATCTTTTAATTTCGTATGCAGAAGGGTAACTTCCTGTTCATATCGCGGATTAAAACCTATTATCTGACCAGATATCTGATTGTCGTGATAACTATATGTGGCACCTGCCGAATACCGTGGCGAGGTTCCGATTACACCGGAAATCTGATCAATCTTTTGTTTGACGTCCCCGGCAGAGGTGATATACAGGTTATTCTCCCGTGGTTCTATGACGAGATTTCCATAATTATAATCAATTGACTGACTATTAAAGTTGACAACAACGCCTGATATTATCGACGGGAGAAATACCAGGTTTACAAAGACAAGACCCATGATCGCAACAGTGAGCAGGAAGGTGAAACGGTTGCCTCGCTGTATGGAACGGATTGCAAGAAAAAATGCAACGGAAAGGTGGTGTCCGGACATGATCAGGATTGACGCTGCCGTCTCCAGTACAGATATCCTGCTCCAGCCAGGAGAATCAGCACAACAAATATGATCGCTTGAGATCCGTTTCGTTGCCCGACGAACACGTGGAGCGGTATTACCTCTTCATGAGTCCCGAAGTCATCTTTGTATCTGATCGTCAGGTGATAGGGGATATCTCCAGCCTCTGTCGCTTTCAGGGTGAATACTGCAGGTGCATCGTTATCAGGTCCGATCGTCCCGACAAATGCTTCTCTTGTTCCTTCGAACGGGATGTCCAGTATCGCCTGTACAGATTTTGCCTTGTCTGTTCCCGTATTCTCTATTCTGAATACCAGGCTGAACATATCACCGAGAAATACCTGTTCAGGATCAATGATCTGCTTTGCAATACCAAGTTCCCCGGTCCCTTGAATAAGTATTCCTACTTGCTCGTTCTGCACAAGTCTTGTTCCGTCTGCATTCAGGTATGATAGTTTGACCGGGATTTGCCTGATACCGATGGGGATGTCATTATCTGACTGGAAAGAGAGTGTGACGGCCTTCTTCTCCCCCGGTTTTAGCTCCCGGATGAACTGTCGTTCAGGACTTTGCGAGGAGAGCGAGGTATTTGGGGTTATTATTTCGACAATGATGTCATGGGCCGTCGCAAGCCCTTCGTTTTCCAGGTCCAGGGTAATATTAAAAGCACTTTTCGGGGTGATATTACCCGGGACTGAGCGTAATAAACGGATGGATGGCTGCTTGATGAGGGTGTGCCGGGTATTTACATTGACCGGAACCGGATATTTCACACTCTCCGCCCCTCTGACCCGAATCCAGACTTCCGGGAAGTAAAGCCCTTCCCGGGCAGGAGCCTGAACGAGGAACGTAAGAGTAATCGATTGCCCTGGTCCTATCTCCCCGATGTCCTGATACCAGCCTGAAAGGACGGTAAAGTCGGTGGTCTTGAGGATCGCAGACTCAATGAATGCATTAACCGGTACAGTCTTTGATTCTGCAATTTCATTTTGGGAACCACCAGTTTCCGTCGCCGTTTTCGACGCCTGCATTGCGGTATTTGCAACGGTCACCTCAATTGTTCCGATATCATTGGGAAGGATAACATCTGGTGATATTGTATATCCGGTGATGATGACTGTCGGTTCGGTGTAGGCTGCACAGGTACCGGGTATCAGGAGGAGGAAGAGGGTTATTGAAAGAATAAGAAAGAAGAGGTGTTTTTTCGGTATTCGAGGCATATATCTCATATCGGTGAGTATCTATTTAAATGTTGGCCGGTAAAACCTGACGAAGTCATATGATCCATCAGGTACGCAGCGAGGTGAGGGGCATTACCTGGTATTCATGTCCATTTCTCTGGATGAGAACCAGTTTTTAGCTTTTTACAATCCATATCTCACATGTGATGAGCAAAAAAATGGATTGTCATCGGCTTTCAGATATGACGAAAAAAAGATTACCAAAAACTAATTTTTTGAAAAAAATTATGAATTACTGACATTATTCCATTTGATGGTGAATTTTTTTGTTGTAACTGTATAATCTCCGGGAGAAAAGTTCTGATATCCTGTGATCCCTCGATTGTAATATTTCCTACGATTACAGAGGGCACAGATAGATGATCCCTGTTGTATTTTGTTTTATACTCATCAAATATAGTCCGGTTTTCAGTACTATTGTAGAGATCATAATCAATGAGCGTTATTTCCGGGTGCAGGGGCAGGTACTCATCAAGGAATTCCCAGGCCATGTGACAGGCACCGCAATGAGTATTCCAGAACAGGATGACCTGACCAGGTAAAAGGTCTCCCTGAAGGAGTGATGGATCTGACATGAGAACGTCGGATACCGCAGCTGGTTCTATCTCGCTTCCATTTATAGAAAAGACTGCCCCACACACAGGACTGACGGTATTAACCAGCAGGATGGTTCCGAGAATTGCAATACACAAACCACTGAAACATGAACTATTCGATCTCATAGGTGTTGCATAGTACCGGTGGTTTTTTTTTGATAAATGGTTTCAGGTTTATTTCTTCTCTCTCCTATGGTCAGAACAGAGCGATAGTGCCTTTCTTCCAAGGTCAGTCAGCTCATAGATGATCCAATTCCCTTGTGATGTTCCGTTAATCAGTCCCATCGAACTTAACTTTTTTAAGTGGTAGGAGAGCCGGGTATCAGATATCTGCAATATTTCCCTGATTATGCAGACACAGAGGGGCTGGACACTGAGCAGGGAGAGGATAGTGATCCTGAAGGGATCTGAGAGTGCCTTAAACATTGCAACATTTTTTTGGACTGATTCCTGAGGCATAATTTTATGTGAGAGCCCTTTCAGCCCTCCGATGTCAAGTAAGGGCTCAAGGACTTCCGGTGGTATCTTGGATGGAATATCAGAACCCATACACGCTGCTCCGCAATTGGAGGTATTCATGGTATATATGAGCGTCTTGATCGAATTCAATATTTCGGTCCCTCATGATATCAGGAGGGTTGGAATTTTTTTACCCAATACTGACGCAATTTATTATCTATTTTCCTTGGTTGTTGCAGACTAAGTCATCTTAAAGACCGTCCTGAGGATTTGCAAATTCTTTCAGGAGCTGTTGTTATTTGGCGCACGATCACATGCAGTATGAAATCATGGAATAATCTCCATCCAGATGATAGAGTTGCAATGAGAGATAAATCGTATAAAATTATTGGTTTTTCAAGATAATATTGCATATGTGATGCAATTTATGATATTCTGAATACCATATGGATTAGATACCTGAAGTAATTAGATTTTCAGAATTCACGGTAGATTCCGTATCTTAAACTAAAAAAATATAAAATAGCACGTTCTATTATCTGGTAAGTCACCATTGATGTATGAGTGCTATCCGGGATTTTGGGCCCGGTATGTTTATGAAAAATGAAACAACACTCTTATACGTCATTAGACTTGTGGGGGGATCATAATGGTCACAAAACCAGCATCCAAAAAGGCACCAGCTAAAGAATCAGTCGGCACAAAGACTGTATCAAAGACTCAGAATCTCAAAAATGTCTCTTCTGACGACCTTCAACGTCTTATAGATCAGCAGGCGGTTCAGATCCAGAAGATGGAGAAGATGATCAAGTCGCTGGATGCCGAAGTAAAAGCAATCAAGAAACAGGTACAGGTTGAAGAAGGAGGAAAACCTGCTTCAGGTGCGGCATCAAAGAGATCTGCCACGGCCAGAAAACCCGTCAAAACGTCTGCAGCAACTGCCAAAAAACCTGCAGCAAAGGCAGGATCAAAGTCAGTTCTTGAGGATATCGTTGAGATTCCACATGATATCGCAGATCGGATCAATGCCTTGACCCAGCAGAAAATTGTTACCCAGACACAGCTTGGAAAGGAGACTGACCTCTCTCAAAAGAAGATTCACGAGATTGCTGCACGGAAGGTCAAGGATCTCAATAAAGATATTATCGCAAGACTTACTGCAGTCATTAAAAAATACGAAGCAAAATAATTCTCCGAATTCCTCTTCAATGTTCGTTCCTTTTTTTACAATTATACGGGACGTTTCGTTCCTTTCTGAAAAATGCTTTGCCATGTAATTAAAATCTAATCGTCATTATCTGACTGCACTATGAAATCTCCTGTTTCAGGAGAGGGCGGGTCAAAAAAAATATTGCGTTACAGGTCAGCCTCAATCTTTTCTATCATCTTTCTGATATCAAGCCAGACGACGAGACCACTCTTATCTTTCTCCCCCACGCTTTTTGTCTTTTTTCGGATCACACCGATAATATCCCGGTGCGTATCTCTCGCTGATGTGTTCTCCTTGTCAATATCGTCCTGGCTGTATGTAGTGACTGAAAACACGTCATCAACCAGTATGCCGACAGGTTTACTTGAAATTGACCGGTCAAGGACAATAATTCTTGAGTTCTTTTTTCCCTTCGACTCGGCTGATATGTGCATCAGGTCCTTAAGATCGATAATGGTTGTGATAGATCCTCGTAGATCGATGATCCCCTTCAGATACGGAGGGGTATTTGGAAGCGGGGTTACTTCGGTCTGTGTAATCACCTCACGGGTATCAAAGAGATCAATTGCGAACATATCATTTCCAAGGATGAATTCAACAACCTGGATCGTCCCCGCCCGTTTTGCCCTGTTTCTGTGAGATGTCTCAGCAGGAGAAGTAATTATATTATCAACGGGTGATGATGATTGGATATACACGCTGTTCATATCATATCAGATCAAAGATACTAATACCCCCCGATGTGATCGTTTATGACGGTATATTCATCTCTCTCTTTCTCTGCTCCTCCCCATCTCCTCTTTGTAGATGATGATAGGATTGTCCTGAAGGCAAAAGGGAAGTACCTGCCAGCGGTCTTCTCGCATCATGCTGATATTGCTTGCTGCTTTTTTGAAGGTATTTCATTTATAATGGAAAGCCTGCAATGACAACCATTCTCTATATTGATGATGAACCGCTGGTTGCCGATGCATCAGTCCAGTTTTTAAAACACTCCGGGTTTGAGGTAGAAAAGGCCTTATCTGGCAAAGAAGCGCTTGAAAAGCTACGTGCCGGAAGATATGATGCTGTCATATCTGATTACCAGATGCCAGGTATGACCGGTATAGAGTTATTACGGATAATCCGATCGGAAATTGGAGATATCCCGTTCATTCTTTTTACCGGAAAGGGAAGAGAAGAAGTCGTCATAGAGGCGATAGAAGAAGGGGTTGATTTTTATGTGCAAAAAGGGGGGAGTCCTGGTCCCCTGTTTGCTGATCTGACTCATAAAATCAATCATGCAATTAAACAACGTGAGTCTGATCGACAATTACGTAAGAATGAGGAACGTCTTCGAAAAGCACAGGAGATCGGAAAGATAGGATCCTGGGAACATGTCATAGATTCAGAAAAAATATGGCTATCTGAGGAGGCCCTCCGGTTATATGGGATGAACGGACAGGCCCGTGAAGTTCCGGTTACCGATGTGTTTGACCTTATATGTGAGAGAGAACGGGTCAATAATGCCTATACCAATCTAATCGAACATGGTATAGAATATCATATCGAATACTCTATAATTCCTGCTGATAAATCCGCGCCCAGAATACTCCTTTCTATTGCTACCATCGAAGAGGGAGAACCCATGTCACGTGGTCGTATCGTGGGAATTATTCAGGACATAACCGAGAAGAAGAATTCAGAATGGCGACTTACCAAAAAGAATGCAGATCTCTTTGCTGCCCTTGAAAAGCTTACGGCCACCGAAGAACAGTTAACCAGGCAGTTGCATGAAGTACAGTCGGCTCATGAAAGGCTGGCAGAAAGTGAAGAACGATATCGGAAACTCTTTGAAAAAAATATTGTCGGGACAGCGGTTCATGAGATCATCTGTGATGAATCCGGCACACCGGTTAACTATCGCTTTCTTGATGTTAATCCTGCATTTGAGCAGATGACCGGACTATCTGCTCATGACGTTACCGGCAGGACTGTGCTTGATGTTCTTCCGGGCACAGAGCCATATTGGATTACGATATATGGGCATGTGGCTCTGACTGGCACACCTATCCATTTTGAGGAGTTCAGCCAGGAATTAGATAAATTTTTTGAGGTGTTTGCCTATGCCTCACAACCCGGTCAGTTTGTAACGCTCTTTCAGGACATCACCGATCGAAAGAGACGCGAATCATATCTGAACGAGTCTAATGTGTATCTTGAAAATCTGATCGCGTATGCAAATGTCCCCATTATCGTGTGGGATCCGGATTTTGTTATCTCCCGGGTGAATCACTCCTTTGAATTGCTTATGGGAAGAGATGCTGAGGAACTTGTTGGACAGCCGATACAGGTTCTTTTTCCACCCGATCAGGCAGAGTATGCCATGCGACTTATTCATACGACCCGGGAGGGGGTACGGTGGGAATCGGTTGAGATTCCTATTCTTCACACGGATGGAATGGTAAAAGCAGTGGTCTGGAATTCATCAACAATTTATACTCCGGATGGGAAGACACCGATTGCAATTATCGCCCAAGGAAGGGATGTCACCGTTGAAAAACTCCTGGAAAAAGAAAAGGAACGGGCAATGATAAAGATTCAGGAGAACATTGCTCAGCTTGCCATATTAAATGACGGGATACGAAATCCCCTGACCATCATTGCTTCATATGCTGATATGATTGATCCTGAAATTTCTGAAAAGATCAATGAACAGGTGATGCGTATTGACGCGATGGTAACTAATCTTGACAGAGAATGGATTCATTCGGAAAAAATACTAAATTATCTTCGAAAACAGGATAAAATTGTACCTGATTTATTTTCACAAATACACAGTGTTCCTGAGCAGGTATATCCTCCAGAGACCTTCTCCAAACCCTCACATCAGATCTCTCAATCTGTCAGTTCCGCTCATTCTCTCTATATTGAAGAGATACAGGCCCAGCTTTACACCATTCTTGACAGTATTGATGCTTTAGTATATGTCTCGGATATGGACACCTATGACATATTATATATGAATGAGCGGGGACGCCGACAATATGGAACTGTACATGGTCAAAAATGTTATGCCCATATCCATGGGCAGACCGGCGGCCCGTGTCCATTTTGTACGAATCATCTTCTCATGGGAAAAAAAGGTCCAACCGGGGTTTACCGCTGGGAGTATAAGGATGCACGGACCGGAAGATGGTATGACTGCCGGGACCGGGCGATCAGGTGGACAGATGGACGACTGGTCAGACTTGAGATTGCAACTGATATTACTGACCTGAAGAAGAGTGAGGAAGCTCTCAAACGATCAGAACAGCGTGTCAGAGCGGTTCTTGAGAGTATTCCGGAAGGCTTATTGTTGCGGATGTCAGGACAAAACGGTTTATCTTTGTAAATGAAGCAATGTGCCGGATGCTCGGCTCCTCCCGCAAAACGCTTATAGGACAGACTCCTGCCGAGATTCATCCAACATATGCCCTTCCCCTTATCATGTCTGATTTTGAGAAGATGCGATCCGGAGAGGTAATGTTCATTTCGAATATTCCCATGCAAAGAAAGGATGGGAGTATCTTCTATGCAGATGTGCATAGTTCACCCCTTGAACTAGATGGGCAACCAGCCCTCCTTGGAGTATTCCATGATTGTACTGATCGGATATTAGCGGACGAAGAGAATAAACTCCATCTCACACGCCTCCAATCCTTTTTGAGTCTTCTGGGCATGGTTGATTCATCTGAAAAGGAAATTATGAGCTATGCACTGGCACAGAGTCTTCAGATAACAAAAAGCCGGTATGCATTCATTGGCACACTTACTCCTGATGAATCAGAGATGATCATTCATGCATGGTCCGATAATGTGATGGAGCTATGCAAGATACAGGATAAACCGATGCGGTTTCCATTACATAATGCCGGCATATGGGGTAACTGTATCCGGATCCGGACTGCATCGATTATGAATGATTATTCGCTCCCCGATCCTGCAAAACACGGATATCCGGAGGGGCATGTTCAAATCACCCGTTTCCTTGGCGTTCCAATCTTTGATAATGATACAATTGTTGCTATTCTTGCGGTTGCCAATAAAGAGACTGAATACCAGGATGATGATGTTAATGCCCTGCAGACACTTGGTTCCATGATGTGGGAGATTATCAGGAGGAGACGTACTGAAGAGGATCTTTTACGACAACACGAGGCCCTTTTGTCAGCATATGAAGAGATTCGGGTTTCTGAAGAAGAACTTCGTCAAAACTATGATGAAATAGCTGCGAACCGCCAGGAGCTTATTGAACGTGAGAGACAACTTCAATTAAAACTTGACTCAATTCTGACTCCTGAGTATGATATTACCGAAGAAGAGTTTGGAAATATCATTGACAGCCATGAAATTCAACTTCTCATGGATGATTTTTATGCACTGACCCATATTGGTATTGCTATTCTTGATCTGAAAGGGAATATTCTGGTTGCAACCGGATGGCAGGATATTTGTACAAAATTTCACCGGGTCAATGAGGAGAGTGCAAAAAACTGCCGTGACAGCGATATATTTCTCACCACGAACGTAAAGCCTGGCCAGTATCTTGTCTATAAGTGTAAAAATAATATGTGGGACATGGTCACGCCTATTTTTCTTGGAGAAAAACACATGGGCAATCTTTTCCTCGGCCAGTTCTTTTTTGACGACGAAGTACCGGATCGGGAGGTATTTACTGCACAGGCCGAGCGGTTCGGATTTGATACGGACGAGTATCTGGCTGCCCTTGATCGTGTCCCCCGGTGGAGCAGGGAGACTGTAACTACTGTCATGGATTTTTATACTCGTTTCTCTTCCCTCATCTCACAGCTCAGTTACAGGAATGTCTCCCTTGCACGTGCCCTTCTTGATCAAAAAAGGATGGCTGCAGAACTCCGTGCAAGTAAGGATCGTCTGACAAATATTATTCAGAATACTCCAGCAGGGTATTTTCGGATTGATCGCGGTGGGAATTTTGTTGACGTGAATGATGCATGGCTGCATATGCATAAATATCATGACCGATCAGAAGTAATCGGCAAGCACTTTTCCATAACCCAGGTAGATGAAAATATTGTTCTGGCCCAGCGGAATGTTGAAAAGATGCTGTCAGGAGAGTCCGTCCCATTTGGAGAATTTACCCGCCGGTGTAAGGATGGGTCGATTGGTGTTCATATTTTTTCTGCCATACCTGTCAGAGAGGATGGAAAGATAGTCGGAATTGAAGGATTTCTAATAGATATCACTCATAAAAAACGTTCAGAAGAGGAACTTATCAGATCCGAGTCCGAGAAGCGAAGTATCATTCAGACTATACCAGACCTTATCTGGCTCAAGGACCCTGATGGAGTATTTTTAAGTTGCAATCGTGCTTTTGAAAGGCTTTATGGGGCCAAAGAGCAGGAGATTGTTGGAAAAACCGATTACGATTTTGTTGATAAAGAATTGGCTGACTTTTTCCGCGAGCATGACCAAAGAGCGATGGCCGCCGATCGGCCATGTGTCAATGAAGAATGGCTTACCTTTGCCGAGGATGGATACCATGGGTTATTTGAGACAATAAAAACACCCATGAAGGATCCGGAAGGCAGAATTATCGGAATACTTGGGATTGCACGTGACATCACAAACCGAAAACGAATAGAAGATGCCTTACGAGAGAGCGAAGAGCGGTTCCGTGGCCTGATGGATACGATAACAAGCGGAGTAGCAACCTATACCGTTCAGGGTGACGGATCAAAAGGAAAAGATTACATCATTAAAGATTTTAACCGGATGGCACTTGAGATCGAAGGAAAAACCCTTGAAGAGGTAGTCGGTAAGAGTCTTGCAGATTTACGACCAAATATTGATGAATACGGGCTGATACCGGTATTTCAGCAGGTCTGGAAGACCGGAATACCTGCGTACTATCCGCAGAAGATATACATTGATGATAAATACGCCAACTGGTATGAAAACCGGATCTTCAAGCTTGAAAGTGGCGAGATTGTAGCGGTTTATAATGACGTCACCGAGCAGAAGCGGGCAGAAGAAGCGTTGCAGGAGAGTCGGGATCTTTTGGATGCAACCCAGAAACTGACACGAATAGGTGGATGGGAGTGGCATGTCGGCAGACAGACGATGACCTGGACTATAGAGACGTACCGTATTCATGAGATAGATCCAGATGAGATCCCTCCCGGTTCTCCTGATCTCATAGCCCTCAGTCTCTCCTGTTATGATCCTGAAGACCGGCCTGTCATACGTGATGCATTTGAGTTGTGTGCAACAAAAGGAATCTCCTATGATATGATCTTTCCTTTTACAACCACAAAAGGAAAGAGGATATGGATTCGTACTGCAGCTGAAGCCATCGTTGCTGATGGAAAAGTGATACGGGTTATTGGCAATATCATGGATATAACGGATCAAAAACTGACAGAAGAAGCCCTCCATGAGAGTGAGGAAAAGTACCGGCTGATTGCTGATAATACTGCGGACCATATCTGGATCTCTGATATGAATCTGAAGCTGACCTACTCAAGCCCCTCTGTTCTGAAGATGAAAGGCTTTACTGCTCAGGAAACCTTAGAGCAGTCACTTGATGAGATGTTGACGCCAGCATCGGTTGAAATGGTACTGAAACTCTTTAAGAAAGAGATGATGGCAGAACTGAACGGGACTACCGATCCCAACCGGACCATTTATTTTATCACTGAAGAGTATTGCAAGGATGGATCTGTTATTTTTGTTGAAAATTCGGCAATACTGCTGCGTGATACTGATGGCAGACCCACAAGTATTCTTGGGATCTCACGGGATATTACCGAGCGGAAAAAGATGGAGGATGCCCTGAAACAATCAAACCAGAAACTTCGGCTTCTGACCAGTCTGACCCGTCATGATATCTTAAATCTTATCAATTCAATAAACGGATTTTTAGAACTCGCATCCATGTCATCAGATCTAAAAGAATCATGTTATTATATTTCCAAGTGTAGGGAGGCAGGAGACCGGATAGAGATGACTATTGGATTTACCCGTGAGTATGAGGACTTTGGTATCATATCTTCAGGATGGGTACAGGTAGTCCCGGTTATCCGGTCTGCATGGGGAGAAGTCAATCCAACAGAAATCAGATTTGAATCAGAGATATCTTCCTCTCTTGAGATATTTGCTGATCCCCTTATCAGAAAAGTCTTCTCAACCCTTATTGAGAATTCAGTACGGCATGGACAAAGAACCACATTCATCCGGTTTTCAGAGATGTTTACCGACAATGCATGCATCATTGTCTGTGAAGATGACGGAATCGGAATTTTGGAGAACGAAAAAGATCTCATCTTTGAGCATGGGTATGGAAAACATACCGGAATCGGTCTTTTTCTTTCACGGGAGATTCTGTCAATTACCGGCCTTTCAATCCATGAATGCGGGGAGAAAGGGAAAGGTGCCAGATTTGAGATAACGGTCCCGAAGGGGAAGTTCAGAATAAAAGCGGTGTAAGTGTTAGATTTTACTCAATCCGAAATAACCCGTGTCCTGTGACAATTTCAAACCGTGCCTCCTGTCTCATGTATAGTATGGCCGGTAATTGATAAGATCTCCGTGATCAGATAGAGGTCGAGGCCAGTACTCTCCAATCCCAAGGTTAAATATCTCTTCTAGGACTTACACAGAAAGAGCAAATTGTTATTTTATCTAAATGTTTTTTCATTTAGTTACTGCAATCCAATTTCAAAATATTTAAGAAAAGGTACCGTTGCCTAGGTCCTAACTCATATATATATATATATATATATATATATAGATTTTTATTTCTGCGCATAATTCCAAGCCTTTTTATCCTATTTACAGGAAACGTAAACTACACAAAAAAAGTCGATATCTTTATTTTAGATAATGGTATTTCATGTAATAAGAAAAGGTGGAACAGAATGACGGCAAAGATACTCGTAACCGATGCAACCACATTGATGAATATTATTGATGCAACTCCGGCATCCATTCAGATAATCGGTCAGGATGGACGATATCTTGACTGCAATGCAGCAACGTATACCATGTTTCGTGCCCGTGATAGTGAGGATATTATCGGGAAACCTCCGTCAATTCTTTCACCAGAGAAACAGAGTGACGGGAGAGATTCAATGGAAGGAGCGGCATTTTATATCAAAAAGGCTCTTGGCGGTGAGGACGTCAGTTTTGAATGGGAGCATATGCGGCTTGATGGGACAGTTTTTCCCTGTAAGGTGACATTAAAACGCATTGACTACGTCGGAACCCCATGTCTGATGGCGACAATCGTTGATATCACTGAGGTTGTGGCACTCAGAAAGAGATCTGAATTCATAATCGCACATGCACCATCTCCAATTGTCGATGTGAATCCCGATCTCTCCATACAGTATGCAAACCCTGCGTTCGCCGCTTTGACCGATACCCCGTCTGAACAATTATGCAGGATGAAGATCTCCGATTTTGATGTCCGGAACCGGGTTGGCGGATCACTTACAGAAGCACTTGAAAAGAAAAGTACGGTGCATGGTGAACTTGATGCCCATGTAAAAAGCGGAGTCCGACATTTACAGTACTATTACACGCCGTTTTTTGATCAGGAAGGAAATCTGCTCTCAATTTTTGCGTATTATTTTGACAAAACCGCAGAAATATCAGCAGTCCGGGAGATTATACATCTAACGGAGCGATCTCAGGCAGGAGATCTGGATGCAAGAGTTGATCCTGCTCCGTACTCTGGAGAACTTAGAATTCTCATGGAAGGTATCAACGGAACCCTGGACGCCATCATCGGCCCATTGAATGTGGCGGCTGAGTATGTGGATCGGATAGCAAAAGGAGATCTCCCGCCCCGAATTACTGACCAATATAATGGAGATTTTAACGAGATCAAGAACAATCTGAATAATTGTATTGATAGTCTCAACCGGCTCCTGAAAGATACCACCCAGATGTATGAATATCATACAGCCGGGGATATGGATGCATCAATTGATCTTACTCCCTACCAGGGCTTTTACCGGGACATAACAGCCGGGTACAACAATGCAGTCAGCCTGCATGTCGGGAGTGTATTAAAGATCCTTACCATCCTTTCGTCTTACTCTGCCGGAGATTTTAATCCGGTGCTTGAACAATTGCCTGGTAAGCAGGCCCTTGCAAATGAAAAGCTCGATCAACTCAGGTCACATATTCTGGCTCTCATTGCCGATTGCAATCTCCTGATCAGAGCTGCGGTTGAGGGACGTCTGGAAGTACGCGCTGATGCAACAAAACATCAGGGCGATTACCGGAAGATCATTGAAGGAATTAATGCGATACTCGATGCGGTGGTCCGGCCCCTCCAGGATGCAGGTGCCGTACTGGACCGGATGGCAGTCAATGATCATACCCGGGGGATGGATGAATCCAAGTATCAGGGAGAGTATGTCAAGCTTGCATCAAGTATTAATGCTGTCCGGACCAGGGTGAATCACATTGCCGGTTCTATTGAGAAGATCAGTTATGGGGATCTCTCAGAGCTTGAAGAATATCGGAAAATTGGTAGAAGATCAGAGCAGGACAGGGTTGTTCCTGGTTTTATCAAAGCAATTGAGAGTCTTCAGGCCCTTTCCGCTGATATGAACATGCTGGTGGAGGCCGCATCAGCAGGAAATTATGCTGTCCGTGCAGATGTTTCGAGGCATGAAGGGGAGTATCGGAAGATTATCGAAGGAATTAACGCAACCGTCGGGACGATTGCAGATAAGGTAATCTGGTATGAATCGATTCTTGATGCCGTCCCCATGGCAATTACGGTCACTGACCTGAATT
>ERZ795060.3648-NODE-3648-length-13878-cov-4.655357_pt1 | contig 13878 bp, 12 predicted proteins | sample MGYA00375144_ERZ795060 | MGnify/ENA primary metagenome ERZ795060 (study PRJEB30189, sample SAMN05720157) | activated sludge metagenome | isolation source: anaerobic digester from wastewater treatment plant | place: Japan | collected 2015-05-15 ... | reverse complement strand
TGCCATACATAAAGGGCTTGATATTCCTATAAAGAAGATATTATAATAAGTAGTCAGAAGACTGTAAGTGGTAGATAATAGTCAATAGCTAGTAGTTTGCAGACTCCCATGCACCCATAAGGCGGGGGTACCATCATCAAGGTGGAATTGTTTTCTCCCCCTTTTCCAAAGGGGCAGGGGGGATTTTCAGGGTAGGACAGGATAAAGTAATCTGTTAAGTATAAAAAAGGCCCCTCTTATCCATTAAGTACAGGTGTACGCTCCTGTCTTCTGTCTCCTGTGGCTTTGCGTTTCCCTGACTGCCGTGATCAGGTCGCTGTTTGCTGTTGCACCAAAGCTGGGGGTATTAATGTTATCATTGGAAAAAAAGCTGCAATTTCTGCTGCCCCGGGTGCAGAAACCGGCACGCTACCTGGGCAATGAGTGGAATGCCATCAAGAAAGACCACCGCTCCGTACAGGTGCGTATGGCCCTTCTCTTTCCTGACCTTTATGAGGTGGGCATGTCCAATTTGGGCTTAAAAATCCTCTACGAGGTAGTAAACCGCCGCCAGGACGCCCTGCTGGAGCGGGCCTTTGCTCCCGCCGTGGATATGGAAGAGTTGATGCGCCGTGAGAAGGTGCCCCTTTTTTCCCTGGAGAGTAAAGTGCCGCTGCGCTCCTTTGATCTAATCGGTTTTTCCCTGCAGTACGAGCTGAGCTATACCAATGTGCTCAATATGCTTGATCTGGCCGGGGTGCCCCTTTACAGCAGCCAGCGCGGCGAAGAAGACCCGCTGGTGGTGGGAGGCGGCCCCTGTGTATTCAACCCCGAGCCCCTGGCCCCTTTTTTTGACCTGTTTTTGCTTGGCGATGGTGAAGAGGCGCTGCCTGAGCTGCTTGACCGCTGGATCGCCATGCGCCGGCAGAATTTTAGCCGACGCGAGATGCTGGCCGAACTGGCTAATGTACCCGGCTTTTATATTCCCTCTTTCTACAAACCGGTGTACAGCGAGGGCCGCTTCAGCGGCATTAAGCGCCTTTATGAAAAGGCGCCGCCCGTTGTCGCCAAGCGCTTCGTTGCCGATTTAAACAGCGTTCCTTATCCAGTAGCCCCCATCGTCTCCCACATTCCCGCGGTTCACGATCGCGCCGTGATTGAGCTTTTCCGCGGCTGCGCCCGCGGCTGCCGTTTTTGCCAGGCCGGAGTGATCTACCGCCCTGTGCGCCGCCGCAGCCCCGAAAATATAAAAAATATCGCCCGGCAAACCCTGCAGGCCACCGGTTACGAAGAGATGTCCCTCTCCTCCTTAAGCAGCAGTGATTATCCGCGGGTGGACAACCTGGTCAAGGAGCTGGAAGAAGAGAGCGCCGGCCGCCGGGTTAAATATTCTCTCCCCTCGTTGCGACTCGATTCATTTTCAGTCAAACTGGCCGACCAGGTTCACCAGGGCCGGCGCGGCAGCCTGACCTTCGCCCCTGAAGCGGCTACCGCGCGGCTGCGCCGGGTCATCGGCAAAAATATCAGCGAGGCGGATCTTTTCTGTGCTACCGGCGATGCTGTCCGGGCTGGATGGCAGGCCTTTAAACTTTACTTTATGATCGGGCTGCCCACGGAAACTGACGATGATGTCAAAGCTATCGCTTCTCTATGCCGGAAGCTGGTCGATAGGCTCAGGCAGGAGCACCGCATCAGGCCGCGCCTCTCGGTCAGCGTATCCACCTTTGTCCCCAAGGCCCATACGCCCTTCCAGTGGGAGCCGCAAATCCCGCTGCCCTTAATCTTAAAGCGTCAGAAGCTGCTGCAGGAGTCCTTCAAATCGCTGCGCACCGTGTCGTTGAGCTGGCATGATGCCGCTTCCAGCTTTCTGGAGGCAGTGTTTGCCCGGGGGGACCGCACCCTGGCCCCGCTGCTGGAGCGCGCCTGGCGCAGCGGCTGCCGGTTTGACGGCTGGTCGGATCATTTTTCCTTTGACCGCTGGTGCGATGCGTTTAGGGATTTGAACCTGCGGGCGGAGCTTTACGCCAACCGGCGCTTCAATTACGGCGATCCCCTGCCCTGGGATCACCTGGACAGCGGGACCGCGAAAAGTACCTTGATTAAAGAACACATGCGGGCCATGGAGGCTGCGATCGAGCCGGAGGGGGCGGAGGGGGCGAAAAGCCTGTGAGCCGCATCCGCTTTCGCTACGCCGTGGGAGAAGAGCTAAAGTTTCTGTCCCACCTCGATTTAACGCGCCTCTTTCACCGCGCCCTGCGGCGCTCTGCGCTGCCCATGGATTACACCAAGGGTTTTAACCCCCATCCCCGCCTGAGCCTGGCTGCGCCGCTGCCCGTGGGAGCTACCGCCGCCGCGGAATATGGAGATATCTTTTTTACCCGGGAGATTGGCCCTGATCAGTTTTTACGCTCCGTGCGACACCAGTTGCCGGAGGGTCTCACTTTGACCGGCGCCGCCTGCGTGGCCATGGAGGCGCCCTCCCTGGCTGCGCTAATCAATGCCGCCTCCTACGAAATGATCTGGTCGGGGGCAGGACCAGGCCCGGGAGAAGAAACTCTGCGGCCGGCCCTGCAAAAAATGCTTGACCTTAAAGAAGTGATCGTGGCGCGGCGCACCAAAAGCGGCAAAACGGTAGAGGTGGATATCCGCCCCTTTATTTTTAAAGCGACCCTGGAGCCCTCTGAAACCGCCGTCCCTAAAGTAACCCTGCTGCTGCAACTGGGCGGTAAAGGGGGCGTATCTCCGTATGCGGTGCTGGACCTGCTGGATCTAAACGAAGCGCTAAAGCCTGCTCACCTGTGGCGGCTGCATCGCCGCGGTCTTTATATTTATAATGAAGGAAAGTTAATTTGCCCATTCCAGGAGGGAGGTGAAAGTATAAGTGGATAAAAAAATTCTGGTCAACTGCGACAGCCGCGCCACCCGGGTGGCGATTATGGAGAACGGCAAGCTGGTGGAGCTTTATATTGAAAGGCCGCTGCAGCACCGGGTTGTCGGTAATCTATACAAAGGCATTGTGGCCAACGTGTTGCCGGGAATGCAGGCTGCTTTTGTTGACATCGGGTTGGAGAAAAACGCCTTTTTATACGTCGACGATGTTTTTACCGATGATAACGATGAAAACCCGCCCCCGCCCCGCGCCGCCATTGAAAAGCTGCTGAAAGTGGGAGAAGAAATTATGGTTCAGGTCATTAAAGAGCCCTTCGGCAGTAAAGGGGCCCGGGTTACCGGACAGATCACCCTGCCCGGCCGCTACCTGGTGCTGGTGCCGGGGGCCGACTACGTCGGCGTCTCCCGGCGCATTGAAAGCCAGGTTGAGCGCGAGCGGCTGCGCCGCGAGGCGGAAAAGCTGCGCCCGGAAAAGCTGGGCTTGATCGTGCGCACCGTGGCCGAGGGTGTAGAGCGGGAGATACTGGAACAGGATCTGCACTTTTTAGTTCAGTTGTGGCACCGCATATTGAAGCGTTTTCAGCAAAAGACAGCACCGGCGGTCATATACCAGGACCTGGCCCTGACCTGCCGTATCGCCCGGGACTTTTTCGTGGAGGATTTTAGCGTTTTCCTCATCGACAATGAACATGAATACGAGAAAGTGCGGGAAATCCTCGATTATATTTCGCCCCATTTAAAATCCAAGGTTAAACTTTACCGCGATTCTCAGCCTATCTTTGAACGTTACGATGTGGAAAGAGAAGTGGAGAAAGCGCTGGAAGAGCAGGTGTGGTTGAAAAGCGGAGGCTATCTCGTCTTCGATGAAACCGAAGCCCTGACCGTGGTGGATGTTAACACAGGCCGCTATACCGGCCGGCGCAATCTGGCTGAAACCATTTTGAAAACCAACCTGGAAGCAGCGGAAGAGATCGCCCGCCAGATCCGGCTGCGCGATATCGGAGGTATTATTATCATTGATTTTATTGATATGAACTTAGAGGAACATCGCCAGAAGGTCCTGGACAAGTTGAACGAGTCCATTAAGCACGATCGCACCAAGACCTATGTCCTGGGTCTAACCAGCCTTGGGCTTGTTGAAATGACCCGGAAAAAAGTGCGCCAGGATCTGGCAGCAGTCCTGCAGCAGCCCTGTCCCTACTGCAACGGGGCCGGGCGGGTGCTTACTCCCCTGGTGGTCAGCACGCGGGTGGAAAGGGATTTAAAAAATATCTTGCATCATGAACGCTGCCAGGCCGTCCTGGTGGAGATGCATCCCGAGGTGGCGGCCATTATCATTGGCGCCGGTGGCGGAAATCTTAAAAAACTGGAAGAAGATTTGGGCAAACACATCTTTATCCGCGGCGACGCCAATATGCATATTGAAAAATACCGCATTGTGGCCAAGGGCAATTTAAAAGAAATTGAAGCCCTGGCCTTTCCTGTGGCCCCGGGGGATGTTCTGGATGTGCTCATTGAAGAGCCTCACTCCCTTTATCCCTCCCACGGCATCGCCCGCCTGAAAGGTTATGTCATCAACGTGGAGAATGCAGGCGAAAAAGTGGGCCAGGCTCTGCGCGTGGAAATAACCGAGGTTAGCCGTACCTCCGCCCGGGCCGTTGTCCTCGACACGGTTAAATGTGGCTGATTAATCGCATCTAGGGGCGCGGCGCCGCCGCGCCCCTTGTTTCATCAGCCGGGATAGCCAACAACCCGCCCTGCTCATGTTTATAACCTGCTGTAATCTGGCGGGTCACCCCTATTTCCGGAGTGATCCGCAGAATTGATAGCCATGGAAAAATGTTATGATGGTATGAGAAAGAATGCACGTTGCAAATAAAACGTTGAGATAAGGGCGAGATTTAATGGTTATTCAAAAGGTGGCGGTTATGCCGTTGCTTTGCACGGTTATCGTGCCAGACGAAAGATCTGCCGCACCCGCCTCTTTCCTTGCATCCTGCGGCAATCCATGATAAAATTTGATTTGTTACCGCACGAGGCTGGTTTTAAAGCCTGGTTATTCCCGGGCTACCTGCTTCGGCGAGTCCTACATGTCTACGGGAGGTTTGTCTATGTACGCGATCATTGAAACGGGCGGCAAGCAGTATCGTGTTGAGGAAGGGAAAAAGATTCGCATCGAAAAGCTGCCCCAGGATAAAGGGGAGACGGTAATTTTCGACCGGGTCCTGCTGGTGAATAGCGGCGGGGAACTCCAGGTGGGCAAGCCATACCTGGACGGAGCCCGGGTGGAGGGGAAAGTGACCGCCCGGGGCCGCAGCCGGAAAATTATTGTGTTTAAGTTTAAAGCCAAAAAGAACTATAAGCGCACCCAGGGGCACCGCCAGCCTTTCAGCGAGGTGCTGATCGAAAAGATTGTCGCCGGTGCCAATTAGAGCTATTCACGTCACGGGGAGGTGTAATCATAAATGGCTCATAAAAAAGGTGTAGGCAGTTCACGCAACGGACGCGACAGCAACGCCAAACGGCTTGGCGTCAAGCGTTACGGCGGGCAGATCGTAACCGCGGGAAGCATACTGGTGCGCCAGCGGGGGACCCGCATCCATCCCGGCGTTAATGTGGGCAGGGGGGGCGATGATACTCTCTTTGCCAAAGTTGACGGCCGTGTTGTTTATGAGTACAACGGGAGAGCGAAAAAGCAGGTTAGCGTATATCCCCTTGCCGGCGAAGTAGTGGGTTAAAAAAGTCCGGGGCCACCCGGACTTTTTTTCAATGCCTGCCGGTCAGGCTTATCTATTTGTTGTCCACAAGGTGATTTTTTTGTTTGTTGATGAAATATGGCTGGAAGTTAAAGGCGGCCGCGGCGGCGACGGCGCCGTTTCTTTTCGCCGTGAAAAATATGTACCCCGGGGCGGCCCCGACGGTGGGGACGGAGGCGATGGCGGAAGTGTCTATCTTTGGGCGGATCCCTCCCGCCACAGCTTCCTGGATTTGCGCTATCGCCGCCACCTTAAGGCCGGTAAAGGCATGCCGGGCCGCGGCCAGAATAAAAACGGCCGTAGCGGTGAGGATCTGCTCGTCCCTGTTCCGATGGGCACCCTGGTTAAAGATGAAAAGGGCCGCCTTTTGGCCGATTTGACCAAACCCGGGCAAAGGATCTGTGTCGCCGCCGGTGGCAGGGGGGGCAGGGGCAACGCCCGTTTTGCCAGTTCCCGCCGCCAGGCCCCGCGGCTGGCTGAAAAGGGTGAACCCGGCGAAGAGCGCCGCATCTACCTGGAGCTGAAACTGATTGCCCAGGTGGGACTGGTAGGCTTCCCCAATGCCGGCAAGTCTTCGCTTCTCTCGCGTATTTCGTCGGCCCGGCCCAAGGTGGCCGGTTATCCTTTTACCACTGTCACCCCGAACCTGGGCGTGGTGGAAACAGAAGACGGCGGCAGCTTTGTAGCAGCAGACCTGCCCGGTTTAATCGAGGGAGCGCACCGCGGGGCCGGGCTGGGGCATCGCTTCTTAAGACACGTCGAGCGGAACCTGTTGCTGCTGCTAATCATCGATTTGTCGCCCGAAGCGGACCCTAAACCGGAAGAAGCTTACCGGCAGCTCCTTAAGGAGCTGTCCCTCTACAGCGAAAAGCTCACCAGGTATCCCCGGGTGGTGGCCGGCAATAAAATGGATCTGCCTGGAGCCGTTGAAAATTTTGAACGCCTGCGCCTGGTGGTGGAGGATAACGTGGCGATGTTTCCCATTTCCGCGGTCACAGGCAGCGGGGTGAGAGAGCTGGTTCACCACCTGGCTACCGAGGTAGCGCACCTCTCCAGCCGGGAAGCGGCACCGCCGGGCGTTCCCGTAATTAAGGCGGCGGCCGCTCTCAAGCCCGCCGGGCCGCTTTTTTCAGTGGAAAAAGAAGGAGATATTTTTGTGGTCCGCGGAAAAAGGATTGAAGCGTTAATGGCCCGCACCGACCTGGATAACGAAGAATCGCTGCAGCGTTTCCAGGCTTACTGCCGCCGCTGCGGCCTGGAAAAGAAACTTGTGGAAATGGGCATTGCCGAAGGCGATACTGTACGCATCGGCAAGGAAGAATTTTACTATTACGACCAGACAGTCAGGGAGTAGAAAGTGGCTGCCATCATCCGGAACCGCAAAGGTGGTAAAATTAACCTGGGTTTGATGGGGGGGACTTTTGACCCTATCCACCTGGGGCACCTGGTCAGCGCCGAGGAAGCCCGCCAGCAGTTTGACCTGGATTACGTGGTCTTTGTCCCGGCGGGCATACCGCCCCACAAGGATCAAAGCAAGGTCACCGATCCCGAGCACCGCTACCTCATGACCACCCTGGCGGTAATGTCCAACCCGGCCTTTATAGTTTCGCGCTTTGAGGTGGATCGCGCCGAGCCCTCCTATACCATTGATACGGTGCGGCATTTCGCTGAACAGGAAGCTTATGAAGCCAATATCTATTTTATCACCGGCGCCGACGCCATCCTGGAAATACTGACCTGGAAAGATTACGCCGCTTTGCTCGATATGTGTACCTTTATTGCCGTAACGCGCCCGGGCTACTCCCTGGAGCGCCTGGAAGAAATGCAAAAGAGTCTGCCCGGAATGATGAACAAAGTACACCTGCTGGAGATTCCGGCCCTGGCTATCTCCTCGACCTATATTCGCGAAAGGGTAGCCCTCGGTAAAACGATCAAGTATCTGACTCCGGAACCGGTGGAACAGTACATCAAAAAGCAGCGCCTTTATACCAACGGTTAAAATTTTTTTGAGATTTTACTGAAAGAAGTTTGCCAGGCTTAAAAATAGGTTATAATAACTGTGGAGGTGTTACCCGATGGCGAAGACTTTGTATGTAGGCAATATCCCCTGGAGTACGACCGAAAGCGACCTCGAACAGGTATTCTCGCAGTTTGGACAGGTTCTGGAATGCCGGATTATAACCGAGCGCGCGACCGGGCGTTCCCGGGGATATGGTTTTGTCGAGGTCAATGATGAAGATATGGAAACCATCATGGAGAAGACCAACGGCCTGGAACTGGAAGGCAGGAAACTGGTAGTAAACGAGGCCAAACCACGGGAAGAGCAGTAAAAGAAGCACGGGCAACTATCGCCGGTTGCCTCAACACATTACCTTTACATTAATGCCATAATATGCTGCAATTTTCTGCCTGGATCTCAACCTGCCTCAGAGGCCAGGCAGGAAATTTCTTTTATTCGGAGAATTTTGCACAACAGGTACTTACAGATGAACCCAGAACAGTGCAAGGCATTGTTAAAAAAGAGGCTCTCTGCCGATTTATACCGCCATACCCTCGGAGTGGCGGAAACGGCTGCCGGACTGGCACTTGCTTATGGGGCGGACCGGGACAAGGCTTACCTGGCCGGACTGGTTCATGATTACGCCAAAGAGCTCGAACCGGCGCTGCTGCGGCAAAAAGCAAAGGAACTACGCCTCTCTCTGGACCCGGTAACCTTGAGTGAAGGGCATAAGCTGCTGCATGCTCCCGTGGGCGCGGCCCTGGCCCGTGAAGAGCTGGGCATTGCCGATCCGGAAATAAGCAGCGCGATCTTTTATCATACCACGGGGCGGGCCGGCATGAGCGTGCTGGAGAAAGTGGTCTATCTGGCCGATTTTATTGAGCCGAACCGTGATTTTGCGGCTGTTGAGCAGTTGCGGGAACTATCCCGCCACAGCCTGGACCGGGCCGTTTTGGCCGCGGTAGATTTGACCATTACCCTGGTGCTGCAGCGGGGTTTGATGCTCCACCCGGATTCGGTGGCGCTGCGCAATGATTTAATCGCCCTGATCAGGAAGCAGGGAAACGGAGGCTGACACATGAAACAGGGCAGGCCCATTTTGCTGCAAAAGCCGAAGGCGCCACGCCGTAAACGCGGCCTGCTGATTATCCTGATTACGTTAATGTTGCTGGTAGCGGCTGTTGCTGTTTCTGTCAATCTGATTGCCACTTTCAATTCTTTCCATAACCAGGCCGAATGGGCCCAGGCGCTGCGCCTGCAGGGCTCCGGCCCTGAAGTGATTTACCTCCTCTACGGGATCGACTACTGGGGAGCGAGCCCCTACGTGGAGCGCCTGCTCCTGTTGCATCACGACACCGGAAGCGGAGCCATGACCGCCGTCTACATACCCGGTAATACCATGATTAAAACAGAAGAGGGCGACCCTGAGCCTTTGGGCCAGCTTTACCGCCGCCTGCCGGCAGAGGAGTTTATTCGCCTGGTTCAGGGAATAACAGGCCTGCCGGTGCACCATTTTGTGGAGCTTAATTACGAAGGCATCGCCGCCATGACTGAATACCTGGACGGCATCGAGGCACAGCTTTTACCCGGCGGGCCGCCGGAAGAGCTGCTTCCGGAGGATAAAGAAGTCCTGGGCGGTTTTGAGCTCTATCGCTACTTTCTTACCGCCGACCATGGTGAGCCGGTTTGGGACCAGTTGGAGCGGCAGCGCCAGGTTTTGCTGCAATTATGGAACAAAATGGAACGCTGTAAATTCTGGCAGTGGCCCCGCCTGGCCCGGTTGCTGAATACTTTTATCGATACCGATCTATCCTGGCGGGAACTGGGCGAGCTGCGCCACTTTTTGGCCGGTTACTCTTTCAGCCAGGTAAAAACCGCCGTCTTGCCGGGTAAGGAAGAAATGATCAACGGATGTTCCTTATGGGTACCCGATGCTGAGGCAGTCACCGATCTGGTCCGCATGATTAATGAAGGATACCTGGTGCTGCCCGGTGATGTTCGGGTAGAGGTACTCAACGGTACCGGCATATCCGGCGTAGCTGCCGAAGTATCGGCCTTACTTGAACGGGAGGGCTTTCAAGTCCCCCCTCCCGGCAATGCGGATCATTTTGAGTACGAAGAGACGCTGGTCATTGCCCGGGGAGAATCGCTGGCCAAAGCCAGGGCCGTGGCTTTGCATATTGCCGGCGCGGTTCTGGAACATCGCCCCGATGCGGAAGCGGAGGTGGATGTTTCAGTTATTGTCGGACAGAGCTATCTTCAAGCACAAGAAGGTGAATAATAAGCAAAAAAGGGAGGCGATTGCCTTTGTCACGGGATCCGGGCCAGAGCCCGCGGGATCTTTCACTCCTGGCCTACCAGTTGGCCTTGGAGAAAAAAGCGATAGATCCTGTTTTACTGGAAGTCGGCAAAATGTCCATTGTGGCCGACTATTTTCTCATCGTTACCGGAACTTCAAAAGTCCAGGTCCACGCTATCTGCGACCACCTCATGGAAAAAATAAAAGAGGCGGGGTATCCCCTTCTTCACGTGGAGGGGTACCGGGAAGGATGGTGGGTGGTCTTGGATTATGGATCCCTGGTCATTCACATCTTCCAACCGGAAGCCAGGGCCTTCTACGACCTGGAAAGGCTCTGGAGCAAAGCACCGGTAGTTGAGCTAACGGGCACCAGGTGAACTTGGGGCTCGATCCGTTCACAAACGTTTTGCCGCCCTGGAGAAACCAGAATGCGGAAGAAGGGATCTGCGTCGGCGTTTGAAACCCCCTCCCCACTGGTAGGGAAAGGTCGGGGAGGGGGGATTGGTGGAGGTAGGAGACAGGATACAGGAATCAGGATACAGGAGAACGGGTAAGTAGCTTTGGGAATCCAGTGGAAAACCCTACGACTTTGCGCCCTGAGGTCAACCCGGCCTTGCAGCAATTTTTGAATGTTCGAGGGCGGCGAGAGGCTATTTTCCCCCCTCTCCCACCAGGGGAGAGGGAACTGCCGCTGCCGTCCTGGACTCCGCGAATACATAAAACAAACAAGTTAACTAATTCCTCCCCCCTTCTGGGGAGAGCCGGAGCAGGAGTGATTGAGAAATGAGCAAAATTCGCGAAGCGCTGCAGCAGGCAGCCCAGGTAAACACAAATCCGGCGGGAGCGGAATACCGTTCCCTCTCCGTCCGCGACACCATTCAACTGGCGGAACAATATCATCTCTCCCGCCGGGCGGTGGAAATCGCCGCCCTGGAAGAAGGAATTATCCCCGAACGTTACCAGCGCAACATCGGCACCGCCGGTATTGAGGGGCAAATCAGGTTGCTGAAATCTTGTGCCGGCGTGGTCGGCGCCGGGGGGCTGGGCGGCCTGGTGGTGGAACTGCTGGCCCGCATGGGCGTGGGCTCCCTGGTGGTGATCGATGGTGATTATTTCTCCGACAGCAACTTAAACCGACAGATCCTTTCCACCGAGGCAAACCTGGGAAAAAGCAAGGCGGAGGCCGCCGCCCGGCGCGCAGTCGAAATTAACGGAGCGGTGGAAGCGCGGGCCGTGGCCCAAAGGGGTGATGCTTCAAACTTAGCCAGTTTCTTGCAAGGCTGCAACCTGGCCCTGGACTGCCTCGATAACCTTTCCTCCCGTTTTGCCGTGGAACAGGCCTGCGCACAACTGAAAATCCCCCTGGTGCATGCCGCCATTGCCGGTTTGGTGGGACAACTGGCAGTAATTGAGCCCGACCGACCTCTCTTTGCCTCTATCTATGGTACCGCCGCAGACGGCGATAGGGGCGCGGAGGTCTTCCTCGGCAACCCTGCGGCCACTCCCGCTGTGCTGGCTGCACTGCAGGTAAACGAAGCGGTCAAAATTTTGGCCGGCCTTGAAGGCGTCCTCAGCAACAAATTACTCATCATTGATCTGCTCACTGGAGAAACTACCCCCATCAATTTCGGAGGACAGCCTGCTTAATGCAAATTTTATGGAGCAGCCGTACCGGGGAAAAATTATTTCAGTGTAATTGCCGGTTTAAAAAATGCGGGAGTTTCACCTACTAAGTCTTGACACAGTCCCAATTCATCGATTTGCTTGACAAATCCTTACGCCATGCGTATAATGGATGGTGTTGCGCGAGCTAGAAGAATTCGATGAAGGGAAGCAGTAAGCAGGCCGCTACCTGTAGAGAGCCGGCGGCAGGTGCAAGCCGGCGGGAATGGCCGCCGAACTCGTCCTGGAGAAGCAGCGGTGAAGCAAAAGTAGCCGCCGCCGTTTAACCGGCGTTAACGGTTTAAGAGAGAGTAACAATGACGTGGGGCTGTGGCGAAGTGGGATCGCGCTTCCTTGGCATGGAAGAGGCCGCGGGTTCGACTCCCGCCAGCTCCACCATTTTACTTAATAAGGGTGGTACCGCGGGAAAACTCGCCCCTTGCCGGGCGAGTTTTTATGTATGTTCAGGCATCATCATCCCTGTGGTACTCTGGACCGTCTGGAGGTTGATATGAGATGCAGGGTTATAATCCAGCCGCCATTGAAGAGAAATGGCAGCGCTTCTGGGCTGAAAATAATTATTACCGCTCCGAGGTGGACGATTCCAGGCCCAAATATTATGTTCTGGAGATGTTTCCTTACCCCTCCGGCAAGCTGCACATGGGCCACATGCGCGTTTACTCCATCGGCGATGTTCTGGCCCGCTACCTGCGCATGCGCGGCTATAATGTCATTCATCCCATGGGCTGGGACGCCTTTGGCCTGCCCGCTGAAAATGCGGCTATTGACAATCGGGTCAGCCCGGCCGAGTGGACCTTCAAAAATATCGCCCACATGAAAGCGCAGCAGAATCGCCTCGGAGTCAGCTACGACTGGGAGCGGGAGGTAACCACCTGCCTGCCCGACTACTATCGCTGGACCCAGTGGCTCTTTCTTCTAATGTATAAGCGGGGCCTGGCCTATAAGAAAAAAGCTGCCGTAAACTGGTGCCCCGGCTGCGAGACCGTCCTGGCCAACGAACAGGTGGAAGGGGGGCGCTGCTGGCGCTGCGCCTCCGAAGTGGAACCAAAAGAGCTGGATCAGTGGTTTTTGCGTATTACCGATTATGCCGAGCGCCTGCTCAACGATCTATCCCTGCTGGAAGGCTGGCCCGAGAGGGTCAAGATCATGCAGCAAAACTGGATCGGCCGCAGCGAAGGCGCTGAAATTGTGTTTAAACTGCAGGATTTTCCCGGCGAAGAGATCCGCGTCTTTACCACCCGCCCCGATACGCTATACGGCGTTACCTACATGGTCCTGGCCCCGGAACACCCCCTGGTGAAGCTGCTGGTGGCGGGGACCGACCGGGAACAGGAAGTGATGGAGTTTGTTGACAGAATTAAGCGGGAAAGTGAAATCGAGCGCACCTCCGAAGATTCTCCCAAGATCGGTCTATTTACCGGGCGTTACGCCGTCAATCCGGTCAACGGGGAAGCGGTGCCCATCCTGGTGGGCAACTATGTGATCATGGGTTACGGCACCGGGGCGGTCATGGGTGTGCCGGCCCACGACCAGCGCGACTTCCTGTTCGCCCGCAAATATAACCTGCCCGTGCGGGTAGTGATCCAGCCCCCCGGTGAGGATCTGCACGGGGATACCATGATCGAAGCGTACATCGGCGAAGGGATCATGGTTAACTCCGGCCCCTTTAATGGCCTCCCCAACACTGAAGGGATGAAACAGATTACCAACTACCTCAAGGAGCGCGGCGCCGGCGATTTCAAGGTTACCTATCGCCTGCGCGACTGGCTTATTTCCCGGCAGCGCTACTGGGGCGCCCCTATACCCATAGTTTACTGTGACCGCTGCGGCACCGTGGCGGTACCCGAAGATCAGCTGCCGGTGGAACTGCCCCTAAAGGTGGAGCTATCCGGGGATCGCGTTCCCGGCCTGGACCATTACGAAAGTTTTGTCAAGACAATCTGCCCGGAATGCGGCGGCCCCGCCCGGCGGGAGACCGATACCATGGACACATTTATCTGCTCCTCCTGGTACTTTTTGCGCTACACCGATCCGCAAAACGAGCAGGCCGCCTTTGACCCGCGGCGGGCCAATTACTGGATGCCGGTGGATCAGTACATTGGCGGCATTGAGCACGCCGTGCTGCACCTGCTCTATGCCCGCTTTTTTACCAAGGTGCTGCACGATGCCGGCCTGCTTGAGGCAGTAGAGCCCTTCACCCGCCTGCTGACCCAGGGCATGGTCTACAAGGACGGGGCCAAAATGTCCAAGTCCAAGGGCAACGTGGTCTCACC
>ERZ795060.3642-NODE-3642-length-13894-cov-4.414120_pt1 | contig 13894 bp, 8 predicted proteins | sample MGYA00375144_ERZ795060 | MGnify/ENA primary metagenome ERZ795060 (study PRJEB30189, sample SAMN05720157) | activated sludge metagenome | isolation source: anaerobic digester from wastewater treatment plant | place: Japan | collected 2015-05-15 ... | reverse complement strand
TCCTGGCCTGTCGCTAGCGCAGAGCCAAAACCTGTCACTGAACCTGACCTATGCATACCGCGCTGGCAGCAGAGAAGCGGGGCAGCCTCTGGATGTCGTGACCTACGGAATCAAGTCCAACACCAGTCTTGGCAAAATCGGTAGTCTGAAGGGAATGATGTACATCTCCAGCCCTCAGAACAGCGGCCAAGTTATCAATCACCTTACTCAAAATGCAAACAACCAATCAGGGCAGCAAAAGGCTGAAAGTGATGAGCTTATTGTCCAGGAAGGCGAGTTCGGTATTGGCGGATTGAAGCTGAAACTCGGCTATCAGGATGTTGGAGCAAACTTCTCGGGGATATCCGCGCTTCAGGATACTCTCGGAAATGACAAAGACGCAATCGCTCAGTTGAACCAGCTTGCCAAAGAGAAGGGCATGAAGCGCCTTGATATGCAGGCAAATATGAGCCTGGGGCAAGGCTTGGCACTAACAGCCACCTCAAACGAAGTAAAGGACAAAGATGACAGCATCATCAACCAGTCTCTTGGATTTACTTCCGACAGGCTGAGGGCCAGCATAACTATGTCAGAAGTTGGCGAAAAGTTCACCCGGTTCAATGATATCAGGGAAGCTGACCGCAATTGGCTGGCAAAAGAGAAGGGGCTGAAGCGGATAGGTATGCAGACCGAGTTGAATCTTGGCTCAGGAATGTCGCTTTCTGCCAGTTCCAACCAGATTAAGGACAAGACAGATGAGATTTCCAGCCAGGCGCTGTCGTTTACATCCAAGAGTTTCAAAGCTAACTTCAGCACAAGCGAAGTAGGAGCAGGATTTACCCGTGCCAAAGACCTGAGAGAAGGCAACAGAGATCAGCTTGCGAAGGAAGTCGGTATGAGCCGCACCAATATGGGGCTGGAATTTGCATCCAAAGGGGCTGCAAAGGACTCTCCCTGGAATAAACTCGGATTCAATACCATTTCTGATGCCAGCGGGGAGATTGCAACGCAGTTTGGCACGTTGAACTTCAGTAAAATCGGCCTGAGCTACTTCCACAGGTCAGTAGACAGCGGATTTTCCCGGCTTGGCAGCCTTTCCAAGGATGATCTCACGCAAATGGCGCTTGAAATCAAGCAGCAATTCGACCCGAATGCCACTGCACAGCAGGTAAACGACAATGACCGGAAACAGGTGCTCTCGGAAGCAGGTATCGAGCGAACCAATATGCGTGCTAACTTCTCCGCAGGGTCTATAAACACAAATATGCAGATGCTGGAGATTGGGGACGGAAAAGGCGCCATAGAACGGCTCAACGCGAGTATTTCAGGCAAGAATTTCAGCCTGAGCATAATGGACCAGAGCATAAGCGAGTCATTTGAAAAGCTTGGGCATCTTGCTCCGGTTGAGAAATCTCAGTTCAATAACGAGCGGGGAATGCACAGGACGAATATGCTCGGTTCGCTCAATATGGGTATGGGAAGTCTGTCGCTGGGATTTTCCAAAGTAACGGACAGTGACGGAGCAAGTGTTGTCAAGCAAAGCCTTGGCTTCAAAAACGATAAGCTGGACGTCAATGCTCGGTTCACAGAGGTTGACCAGGAATTCAACCGGGTTGGCGACCTGGCAGATCCTGACCGCGGCTGGATGCAGGGAGAGCGCGGGTTCAAGCGCATGGATCTTACTGCAAACGCCAAACTTTCAAAGCAGGCTAATATACAGAGTTATTATTACAACTCCCGTAGCAGTTCATCTGATGCCGCACGTGAACAGCTTCGCAACCAGTTGAACTATACTACAGGTTTCGGAGCACAGATAAAGCTATTCAGGGACCAGTATTCATCTAAAGGAGCAGATGGCCGCGAAACCGGCTACCTGCACCAGTGGTTCAGAATCGATCACAGCATTAAGACTCTTGGCGGGCTTAATTTCATGGGGCTTCATGACACAAACACGGTTGTCAAACAGGATGGAACAGAGACAACAGCTACCATCACACATATGCACCTTGAGTCGAACAAGAACAAAAAGACATGGGGAGTCGCAGACCGAAAGACAGTAGACTTCGGAGACGGCAGATTCGAAAACACGCAATCATTCAATCTTTCTTCCAAGCTGTCCAGCAAGTTGAACCTGACGGGTGCGCTCACTATGATAGACCGGGACAGCGGTTCCGAGGAAATCCGCTCTTACGGACTGCAGTGGGACATCTCCAAACGGTTGAAGTTCTCCGCAGAGGCGATGGACAAGGATGGAAGCAATGTCGACCTGACAGCAAAGCGGACATTCTCGCTTTCCGGGATTGTCTCAGACCGGTTCCTCATGTTCAGCAATGTGAAGCTGACTGCCAGCCGCGCAGTTGAGGACAGACAAGGCAAGCTTTCCAAGGAAACAGAAGCAATCAAGCTGGAAACCAATGTTTTCAAGGGCAGCTTCATTGCCGAGTATGGCGCATCCAGAGATGTAAACGGCAATCATCCGCTTACTCGCGGCTTTGCATTTGTCAGCGACCGCAGTGAGAACAAGCGGCTGAAATTCGATGTTTCTTACAAAGAGCGCGATCTTGGCCCTGGTAACCCGCTGGACATCAGAAACTACAACGTTGATTACAAGCTTTCGAGCAAGACCAGCTTGAGCTACAACTACTTCTCCTATAAAGAGAAGCAGGATGGAAAGATAGAGCCTGTGGGAGGCAGTTCGTTCAAGCTTGCCACAGTTCTCAAGGGATTCGGCGTCGCAGCTAGCTTCAAAGAGGAATCCAACTTCGCCGCCCGCACAGACAAAGATATGTACGGCCTTTCTCTCTCAGGCAAGCTTGGTTGGGGAGCGCTTTTTGAGGTAGGATACTCGCTTGACGATATTTCCACACCTGGTGGACGCACAAAAGGCCACACTTATAAGGCCAAGTATGACCATCAGATCAGCGCCGACCATTACTTCACGCTTTCCGGCGAGCTGAAGACCTACGAGACCGCCAATGGCACAAAGAAGGACATCCAGGCCCGCTTCGACTTCAACACCTTGTTCAACTAAAGCAAGTTATTAGCTTGCCTTCCTCATTTATATCTACATCAATATAAAGCAATTCCCGTTTATTGGTATAAGTAGCGAACTAACGCTGTAATAAGTGGAGGTATACGTTATGTAGATTGCTCTGCTAGCCAGCGTTGGATTGCATCTCAGAGAAGGCCAGTTGTGTGGTCACAAAACTCAGCTCTCGCTCCAGAATTTCTGCTCTTCACGGCTCATGTGACGCTTGTCGCCAAATGAAAAGACCCGGATGGCAGCCTGGGGCTGGATTGGGCACGCGCTTTCGCATTTCCCACAACCGGTGCACTTCTTCTCATTGACAAACGGCCGACGGACTCCATCTACTTCTCTAAAATGCACAGCAAGGTATGAACAGTATTCTTCGCAAATCAGGCAGGCCTTATCTCCATTCCAGACAATGCACTGGCTGCGGTCGATTACGGCTGTCCCGATGAAAATATGCTGCTTCTCATCTTTCTCGAACGGCTGAATGGCCTGTGTTGGGCAGACTTTGGAGCACAGGTTGCAGTTTTGTGCGCATTCGCCTATCTTTGGAACCAAGATAGGTGTCCAAAGCCCTTCTATCCCTGCTTCTGTCAGCGCAGGCTGGAGTCCGTTGGTAGGACAGACCTTCATACATTCGCTGCATCGGACACACCTATCTAAGAATTCAGGCTCAGGCAGCGACCCAGGCGGACGAATGAGCTGAGGGCTGGACGACTTGATTCCTGTCTCTCTTACAGTCTTGGTTGCCAAGTTGGTATGCACCAGAGCCGCCCATCCGATACCTATACCAATAGCTTGCAGCGCCCTGCGGCGGGTCATATCTGTATCGATCCGATAAGTTGCTGAAGAAGTTGCCGGAATAATACGTGTTGCATCTGTTGGACAAACCTTTGTGCAAGAATAGCAATAAATGCACTCGGGAGCGATGTATTCTCGTGGGTCATCGCATATTGCCGACATCTTACATTCCCGGATGCACCTGCCGCAGTCGATACAAGTGTTTCCTACCAACCGCTTGATAAGTGAAACTTGTGAAATAAGCCCAAGCAGCGCTCCTAAAGGGCACAGGTTCCTGCACCAGAACCTTCTGCTGTAGGCTTCAGCAGCAATAATCGCAATGAAGATTGCAAAAAACACCAAGTTCATCCGGTAAAAGAACTGGTGCCCGTAGAAAAATCCGTTTTCCAGCAGGAATGGAGCGCGTTCTGAAAGGAATTCCGTAGTTCCAAGAGAACGAATGACCAATTGAACCGGCGCATAGACAACAAAAGTCATCGCGCGGGTGATTATTGTAATCGGGTCGAACAGATAAGCAGCCTGGGCTGAAAAAACGGCAGCAGTCAGGACTGCCACGAGGATAATATACTTCCAGCTTCGGGTAATGAATGATGGTTTGCTCGTAGATGAACGCCGGCTTTTGAAAAACAGAGAATTCGCCGCATCCAGTGTCGTACCCAGAGGGCAAATCCAGCCGCAGAAGAACCTGCCTAAGAGCACGGTCAGCAGCACTACAGGAATGCCATACAGAAGCAGGATGGTGATGGTCTTCCGCGCGGCAATCATAGTCGTCAGCCCAACAAGCGGATCGATACGGAAGAAAAAGTCCACCGGAATAGGGGCAGGCAGCCCAAGATTGCCCTCCGAGTCTGTACGTCCGATTGTCAGAGCAAACAAATAGATGAACAGGGCAAAAAATAGTAACTGCACAGCCCGGCGCAGCGTCTGCATATTATATAGCCGCTCACGAAGCGGTTTGGATTTGCCTCGAGGATTTTTGGCTTTCATATTTTATAAAAGACCTGTAGTTACTTCACCATCAGTCTGGCAAAGTCTATTTCACCCAGTTTAGCCTCATGAGCCAGACGGATGTGTTCGATATCCTCTGGTTTCATGCCGAAAAGTGTTGCTCCATAGGCATCGACTGCCACAAGGTCTGTTCCGGCTATTACCTGCCCGACATCTTTCGTCTCTCCAGGACCTTTAGGGCCGTTGGTAAGCAGGATACGGGTGGCATCGAGGATAGTAAGATCGGGTCTGACGGCTGTTGCGAAGTCTGCGATGCTCTGATGCAGCCCATTTGAATGCCATGCCTGCCTGTTCCACATAACACCCATCAGGTTCTTCAGTCCAAGAGTCAGTTTCGTCTCCCCGTGGGTCTTGGCCTTTGGCAGATTGATGAATACATCCGCCTTGAGCACATCCTTGAGGACTTCATCGCTCTTCAGCAGTTTGCCATCCGGAATATCGATCTTGCGATACATGCTCTGGTTCTGAGCAGCCACAATCCTGACTCCGGCTTTGTCTGCAGTCTTCTTAAGCCCGGTCAGCGCAAGCACCATCTCTGAAGGCTGGTCTATCAGGTGGTCAATGACGAGTATATCTCCGGCTCCGGCCTCTTTGCAGAGTTCGCTAACTGCCAGCAGGACATCAGGATGAGTCGTTGCAGCCATGTCTGGCTCCCTGCCCCAGGCAGCGTTCGGTTTGATTACCACAAAATCGCCTTTTTTCACAAATGCAGACATCCCGCCGAGCGCGGCAACTGCTGCACGAACGGATTTGCCTGCATCTTTTTCCGAACCTACAGCCAGCTTCCCAGGGCCAGTTGTTTTAGGTCTTCTACCAGCCGATGATTCCGGCTGGCTGCCCCCTTTGGTGCTGGAGCATCCGCCTATCACAAACGCTGCAACAGTGCCTAAGGCTGCAGTCAGAAGGTCTCGCCTGCTTAACTTGTCACTCATCACTCTCTCCTCGATGCTTTCCTCTGTCGGAGCCAGTATGCCTCTACGAAGATTATAACACAGTGCAAAGACGAGTGACGAGCAGCGTGCAATGATGAAACCTGCAAAACTTAGCCTATGGTCTGATGGTTACTGGCGTGCCTGCTGGAATCAGTCCGAAAATCTCGGACATTTCCCTGTTCGTAACGGCGATGCACCCGGCAGTCCAATCCTTTTGCGGTCTGGAACGGCTGCCTTCTCCATGAATGCAGATATTCCCTCCAAGGCGAGTATTCTGCGGAGGAGTTGCCTTTTTAGCATACGCCGAGATAACTGCATCAAGAACGGACCTGTTCACAAGCCCTGATGAAACTGCCCGTTGAGTGTCCCTGGGTGACGGATATGAAATCAACAGAGATCTGTAGTAGACGCTTGCTTCGTTGCGCCTGCTGATGTAATACTCACCTTCTGGAGTGCGGCCGTCACCCCGACGGGTCTTGTGCCCATCAGGCGTGAAACCAAGATACACGGTGTAAGTGCGATACAGCTTCCCGCTGACAAATATCTTCATCTCGCGAGCAGATTTATCTATGAGAATATCATAGCCTTTGGGACGAGGCATAAAATCGTCCTTTGAGGTGATTTGAGAAGGCTCTAGCGGTTCATCTGGCTTCTCATCCATACCTTCTTGAATCTGCAGGCTGTTCGGAATAGGAGTATCGTCCTTTTTGTCTGATGCATAAAGCCCTACAGCGCCTAATGCTATGGCCGCAACAACTATGATTACACCAACCAATAAAACCAGCCGGTGATGTTTAAGTATATGTAAAATGGCTGCACCTCCATCTTATGAAGAGTTAACTGTTTATTCTGAATTAAGCTGAACTATTCGCCATGTTACCACAAATAATGCAGAGTTAGAAGCAAGACTGACCGCAATGGTGTTAAAATATTGCTATCTGTGGGAGATTGATTGCAGAATTGCAGCAGCTAAAATATACTTTAACTATCAAGCAGGCAGGAGGTCGAATTGATTAACAATACTAATGCAACAACAAACGTAGAAAAAAAGGCAGAAAAACCCTTAACCAAATCAGAAACTGTTAGAGTCATTGCTTTAGCTTCTGTATTGGTAATACTTTCCTACATTTTCAGCCTGACTGCTCTGGTTATAGTATTGCTGCTTCTACTGTTCGACTTTCTGATCCTGATTGGTGCAGCCCGATTCGGGCTTGTTGGACTTATGGTCGAGCCGATAAAAGCAGTTTCCAAGCTTGCTTTTTTGATAGCCAGAAGCTTAAACCTGCGTGATGGGCCTGTTTACAACGTCCAGATATCCAGAAAAGAAGCTCCCAGGCTTTATGACGTTGTTGCAGATATTGCAAGACAAGTGGGAGTAAAACCGCCGGATTCAATCGTTCTCGAAAGCGGGTGCAATGCCTGGGTAAGGCTTCGCGGCTACAGAACGGGACGCGGACACTGCACCCTCGGAATCGGCATCGGTACGCTTGTTATCAGTACTCTGGATGAGTTTAAATCAGTTATAGCGCATGAAATGGCCCATGCCAAGCTTTTTGAGCGTGGGTATGGAAACTGGGTCGCAAATGCAATGGCTAGAACAGGCCAGCTTGCATATTTGCTTGGCGATCTGGTCTATAAGGCAAGATCAGAGGATAAAAAGTTCTATCTAGCCCAGGTTTTATGGCAAGTAAACAAAATAATTGCACGTAATGGCAACCGGTTGGTCGCTACATATCGCCGGCAGCACGAATTCGCCGCAGACCAGGTAGCCGCAGAACTATATGGCAATAATAATAACTGCAACTCTTTAATCAAAATGGCTGTTGCCATCTACATGAATAATCGCTTAAGCTGGCAGGATATCATAGCTCAGACGCAGCGTGACGGAAGTTTCTGTCAGTGGCTCTTAACAAAACTGACACCAGAAAGTGAGGAAGAACGCAAAGAAATAGAGCAAAAAGTGCTTTATGGAGAAGAAAGAAGCGAGTACGACACGCACCCAATATTAGCCGATAGGATCGTAAGCTTGCCAGAGACCGACGAAGAAAGCCCTTATTCTGAACCTGCTATTGTTCTGCTCAACAACCTTGATGACATGGCTATTCGATTGATAAACCACATCGAGCATATTGCAAGCCAGGAACAACAAAAAGACTCACAGCAACTGCAAAAAGCAATCAGGCAAAGTGCAGGAGAAATGAAATTCAACTCACTGCAGTTCTTGGGGATTATTACCGCCATTATCGGCTGTCTGATATTAATATGGACATTTGCAGCATCAAATGAATCTGGCTGGGACATTGGTAGAAGCCTGAGTAATTTTTCTATAGGCGTTTTATGTATAGCCACAGGAATACTACTGATAAAATATTTTCCTCAGCGCGAACGTCTTGTCCTGCCGGTGCCATCATACGCAGACTGGCGCAGAACGGATAATGATATTGAGCAGCGAAAATCCGATATTATCAATTGGTACTATAGGATCTCAGAACAGATGAAGGCTGAGATGCCAAAGGGGTTAAAAGGCAAACGCAACCTGGCTAGATATTGGGGGACCAGGTGTTATGAGGCATTGATAGTGTGCGATTATCAACGTGCCTGGGCAGCTTCTCAGTTATGCCTGGCAGCAGATCCCAAATGCCTGGAAGGCTTGCTTTCCGCCGGAATCGCATCTCGGTATTTCTTCGAGATAAACGACACTGCCAATGTCTTTGGACAGGCAATCTCCAAATACAACATACGTGGATCTGTTCTATGGGCCTTTGCATGGGCAAGTATTCTCATCGATGAATATGATTATGCAGAAGGTTACCTTTTGAACCTTACCAAGGAATGGCCTAGAAACCCAACACTGCTATCTTTACTCGCTTATTCTCAATGGCGGCGGAATAAGTTATACGAGGCCTTGGAGAACATAAAACGTGCAATAAAACTTGCTCCACAGGATGTAAATTGCCGAATCCTGCTGCTCAGGCTCCTATTAGCCCAAGGCAGACCTAAAGATGCATTGGAACAGATGCGGATTATCGAGCCACTGGCAGCTAATGATGAGGAAGTCATGCTTTGTGCCGTTCAGATGAACCTGCTGCTTGGGAGAGATGAAGAAGCAGACCGGCGGGCTGCTCTAGCTGAGCAAATGCATCAACGTTACAGCATGCTTATCAGGCTCGCACAACTCTACTCAAGTAGTGAACGATACGAAGTTGCTCAAAGATACTGCGAAAAAGTGTGCCAGATGGGATTTTATCCTAATGCATACGTCGGACTTGCACACATTGCAAACGAACAAAAGGACAAAGAAAAAGCACGAGAATATTTGCTAAAAGCACTCGATGTCACACGTGAGCTTCCATTAGATGCCGATGGCCCATTTTCAGTACTTGGCGACGCCTGCAACCTGATGCTTTCACTGCAGGAGCCGGTCTCAGGTTGTGAAGGTTGGACAGTAACTATTGACATGAGAGATTCCCCAGCTAAGGTAGAACGAGTGTCATTCCTGCTGGCTGCACCCAGCTTCGAAGATGCCCGTGCAATTGCCTGCGAGATTTATGCTGCTATGCATCCTGGTTCTACATTGGAAGACTGGCGGACAAAGTGGGAAAAACTCCCACCGGAAAATCAACCGGAAGGTTTGACGCAGCCAGGTGTACACGGCATGCATATCGAGTAGCGGCAAGCCTGGTCATTAATTATTCTGGTTCCACCATTTCTCCCATTTGGCTTTGTCCTGGCCGTAGTTATGCCCTGTGATCTGCCAAAGTGACCATGCAGCCTTTGAGCGGACCGTAGGGCTTTCGTCTTCAAGCCTGCGGATGAGCGGCATTACAGCATTGAATCGCTTGTGCCATCCGAGCCAGTAGACAGCTTCCCTGCGGACGTTCGGATCATCATCGTGCAGTGCATCAAATATCCAACCTTCCACCGATACCTGGCTTCCGTTCTCTGCAATGTAACCAATACTTCTGACTACTTCCTCCCGAACCTTAGGGTCTTTATCGGAGTAAGTATCCTGCAGAATTTTAGAAATTTCCCATGGATCAGTGTTTGGTCCGCCGATCCACCGCAGAGATTCAACCGCAGACCGACGGACTTCGGGGTCGGTATCCCTTAATGAGTCCTGTAAGAGAGCTACACGAGGATCAATGCCCACTCCAAGAGCCAACACAGCAATGGTCCGAACTGCTGGATCACTGCTTTTCAGATCTTTCTGGATTTTCTCCAATGGCCTGCGGCTGATTATATGCTTCAATGCATCTGTTGTGCGTGTTTTCACTGCAGGCTCGCTGGTCCGGTAGATTGAGAATAGTTCTTCGACTGCAGGTTCGCCGATTTGAATTAAAGCATACATTGCCTGCTCTGCTGGAGTTGTTTGGTAGGTGCTGCTGATACTGCGGTCCTGGTGAATGTCGAAACTGGTGAGTTTGGCATCGTCATCTAACATCGCAATAAGATCTGGAACAGCAGGTTTGGCCTCAAAACCAAGTTTTGCCAGGTTGAAAGCTGCGCGGCCTCGTTCGGCAGCGTCTTTTGAAGATAGTTGATCGATCAACCTCTCAACATCCTTTGAAACGGATGCCTGAGCTGACAATTTTGCTTCCGATTTGCCCTCTCGATTGGCACAACCGACAGCACAAGCCACCGCCAAACAGGCTATCACTGCGAAAGTAATTAATCTCACGGTAATCTCTCCTCTACGGAAGCCAAATTTAAGCATTACACTCAATATACGCTTGCCTGCCAGAAGATGTTACCGGAATAATGTGGGAATAACTCAGATTAACTGCGGAAAATAGCAGCCACAGCATAACACGCAGCGCCTGCCCCTGCGCCGATGTCTCCAAGCTTCTCCGCTGTCGTGGCTTTGATGCTCACCTGATCCGGTGCAACACCCAACGATGCGGCGATCTTTTCCTGCATCTCAGATGCCTTATCAGCTATCTTCGGGCGTTCTGCAACCAGTGTCGCATCCACATTAGCCACTTTCCAGCCTGCATCTGCAATAAGCTTTGCTGTGTGCTCAAGAAGTACCAGGCTGGAGATACCCCGGTACTTGGGATCAGTATTGGGAAAGTGCCTGCCTATATCTCCGAGTACTGCAGCACCCAAAAGGGCATCAGCTATGGCATGAAGAATAACATCCGCATCCGAATGTCCTTCCAGCCCAACTTCTCCTGGAAACTCGACGCCACCCAGCACCAGCTTCCGGCCTTCTTCAAAGCGGTGTATGTCGTAACCAAAACCTGTCCGAAGCATTGAATTGATCTGCATACTATTTAGCCTGGTTTCCATAAAGTCCTGATCGAGCGGTGTGGTGATTTTAATATTATCGTAGCAGCCCATAACAAGCTTTACCCTGTGACCTAACCGTTCTACCAGCGCTGCATCGTCTGTTGCGTAGAACCCGGTTTTCCTTGCCTCGCTGTAGGCACTTTCAAGCAGGTTTTTGTCGAATGTCTGAGGTGTTTGGATGCTCCACAGGTTGCTGCGGTCAAGGGTAGATGCTACAAATCCATCTGAATCCGCTGATTTGATCGTATCGATTACAGGAACAGCAGCAACGGCAGCCTCGAATTCCTCGGCAGCGCGTATTGTGGCTACTATTGTTTCGGGACGGACAAGAGGACGCGCACCGTCATGCACTGCGACGATGTGCGTTGAAGGATCGAGCACGGCTAAACCATTCTCGACTGAATCCTGGCGGTGGTTGCCTCCTGCAACCACCGCTCTTAATTTGCTGATCCCATAAGTATCCGCTATCTTCCGTGCATCGATAATCTCGTGCTTTCCTACAACAAGCACAATGTCATCGATCATCCTGCATTTTTCAAATGCCAGAAGTGTGTGCGCCAGAATCGGCTTACCCGCAACTTCAGCGAATACTTTATTGGATCCTCTACCGAATCTTTCTCCTCGGCCTGCTGCCGGTATAACTGCGGATGTTCCGCTCAAGGTTCATGTCCTCTTCCGGGTTTTCATTGCTCATGTTGGCAAAGATCATCTTGCCAGCGGCAGTCTGCAATACACTGGTTACTATAACATCCAGAGTTTCACCTGTATACTTCTTTGCTCCCTCGACAACGACCATAGTGCCATCATCCAGGTAGCCGACTCCCTGGTTCTGTTCTTTGCCTTCTTTGATAATCAAAATACTCATCTCTTCTCCTGGCAGAACTACCGGTTTCAAGGCATTTGCCAGTTCATTTACATTGAGCACTTTGACTCCCTGCAGGCCAGCGACTTTGTTCAGGTTATAATCGTTAGTAACAATCGCGCCGTTCAACTCTTTGGCGAGTTCGACCAGCCTTCCATCAACATCCTCAGCATGTCCTCCATTACCTGCCTCGTATGTCTGTATTTGCAGGCTCATTTCCTGCTGCATTCCATTAAGAATGTCCAGACCTCGCCGACCTCTTGCGCGCTTAAGCGGATCACTGGAATCTGCTATCTGTTGTAGTTCCTCAAGTACGAACCTGGGTATAAAAATCGGCCCTTCTACAAATCCAGCTTTACAAATGTCGGCAATACGCCCGTCTATGATGACGTTGGTATCTAATAATTTAGGTCTGAGAATGTGTGATGCAGCAGATTTTCCTGAAGTAGATGATCCGCCGCCTACATATATGCGGAACTGCTCTTTCATAGATAACGCAGCCGCTACACCCAAGTAACAAACTACAACAGCAACAGCAAATATAACCCATGTGGGCGGTCTAAAACTGGATCGGATAAGCACGGTCAATACCATACCGATTATCAATCCGACCGCAACCGCTATCTTGTCCTGATCAGACATAGTATCAAGCCCACGCTTGAGGCGCTGCAGTTCAGCACACAACAGTGACCAGAACAAGAAACCTATCAGAGAACCTCCGATGCCTAAAGCAAGCATCGGCAGGAATCTATCGGTTTCTGGCACTCCTGCATCCGGTGGAGATGACCCCCAAGGCCATTGCCCGGTGCTAAGCGCTTCGACATAGGTTTTTGCTAGTATCGTTCCTCCAATTGCACCAGAAAGGATGAAGATAAGCGTGAATATAGTCCACAAGGCGCTTCTTGACATAATCTACTCACCTCCTTTCTTATACCAGTAGATGTATGAATGATTATGTGGTACTTAATGTACACTATACCTGAGCTTTTTTTCAAGTTTTACCAAGTGATGTTAGCAAAACTCTTCCCGGAGAGTTTCAGCTATTGATCAATACATGCAACTCAATAATAACTTAAGATCATTTAATAGTGTATCATAATTGTTACTAAGTCAATTATTAACTGGGTATATTCTGCCATGGTTGTCCATTGGATATAAACCTGATTGACAGGGAAAAGCATTCGTGCTAGACTTCCGGCAAATCTATTGAGGCTATAGTGGTGATTCAGCTGGTTACAATAGAAAGAATGCAGCGAGAAGATATCCCTCGCATCATGGAGATAGAGAAGCAGTGTTTCACTACTCCCTGGCATGAGAGTGCCTACCTTACTGAGCTTGTTAACCGCTCAGCATATTATGTCGTTGCGCGTGTGGATGATAAAATCGTTGGCTACTCTGGGATGTGGGTTATCATAGATGAAGCTCACATTACTACCATCGGTGTAGACCCCAAGTACCGGGGAAAGAAGATTGGCGAGCAGATATTGATCGCTATGCTTGAAGAAGCGCAACGGAGAGGTGCTCGCAGGGCCACGCTGGAAGTGCGGGAAAGCAATCATCTTGCACAGAACCTTTATCGAAAGTATGGATTCATCCCTGCTGCCATCCGAAGAGGTTACTACAGCGATAACAACGAAAACGCCGTAGTGATGTGGGTGGATGACATGTTCTCTCAAGACTACCAGCATATGTTCAAAGATCTGAAACAACGGATTTATGAACAAGCAGAAACACTTGAGCCTCAAGAACCTTCTACGAAAGTGCCGGGATGAAAATACTTGGAATAGAGACAAGCTGCGATGAAACAAGCGCTGCTGTTATTGAAGATGGCAAGACTATCCTTTCCAATGTTGTAGCCTCTCAGATCGACCTTTTCCAGCGGTTTGGCGGCGTTGTGCCTGAGGTTGCATCAAGAAGGCATGTGGAACTGATAAACCCTGTTGTGCAGCAGGCATTGGATGAATCCAACAGCACGTTCCAGGACATGAGCGC
>ERZ795060.3635-NODE-3635-length-13914-cov-73.432571_pt1 | contig 13914 bp, 10 predicted proteins | sample MGYA00375144_ERZ795060 | MGnify/ENA primary metagenome ERZ795060 (study PRJEB30189, sample SAMN05720157) | activated sludge metagenome | isolation source: anaerobic digester from wastewater treatment plant | place: Japan | collected 2015-05-15 ... | reverse complement strand
GTTTCAGCTTTTAAATACTATAAACCCAATCTCCTTAGGATGATCCATAAATATGAGGTTTGAAGGATATTTTAGCACCCGTATCAGAACTAGGATATCGCCGCCGGCTGCTGCGGTAAGGAAAATACCTGAAATTAATAACCAGCCGTTAGCTGTTACCATGGCGATTATTATTGGGATTACGCCGGTAATAAGCCCTGGCATTATACCTCCTAGCATGTAGTGTTTGCGTTTCATTGGTTCGTTGCAATGGCAGTAGGGGGTAAGGTATGACCACTTAATCCCAAAATGTATCGACTTGAATCCGTTTTTTGCAAAAAAAGCCCACGTTACACCATGTAATCCCTCGTGGACGAATATAAGCAGAACGAATGCAACCAAAATTTGCAGCTGGTGATTTTTCAAAAAAATCACACCGTTGGCAAGTGGCCCAAAACCATAAATAATCACAAAGGGTATGATTGTAATTGCTGCAATTGGGAAGAGCATTAAAAGGGCAAGCCTGTTAGCCTTGCCAACCTCTATAATCTCTTCTGTTTGATTGGTGTCTATTTCCATTTAAAAAGTATACCCCTAGTTGTGGTACCAAAATAATTTTTTTTTATTCAGCTAACTTAAATCGATATAATAATTCCTGAATTAGGGAATATAAATATTATTCTCTTAAGAATCCTTTTTACTTGCTAAAACCATCAACTATCAACTATACCAGTATCACAGTGTTACACAAAGTTACACGGTGTTTCTCAGTGTAATTCAGCAAAATCTGCGTTATCTGTGTTCCAAAGGATTCACTATCAAAAAACAACCTCCACTTGTCATCCTGAGCGTTAGCGAAGGATCTCAGTCAAAGCTAAAAGTGAAAAATGAGCAAAAAGATGCTTCGGCAAGCTCAGCATGACAGAGTATTGTTTCGCTAGCGCTTATCATGATAATATTCTTACGAACAACCATCAACTAATTCCTATTTAAGGGCAAAACACAGTTGCCTTTCTCGCAAAGGTCTATGGCTTTAATCAGGGTTTCGTCAATATATCGAATGTAGGGGTAAAAACCTTCATTGTCGATGATATTACGGGCAATGGTTGCCTTCAGCTGGGTTTCAATAATCAGCTTGGATTGGGCTAAATCATTAGGGTCAGGCTCAACTCCATTTTGTTTGGCAAAGCCAACAAAATCGGTCAGGATGTTAAACTTTTTGAGGTAACGGTCAACCTCGTCGAAACTCTTCAGTGCACGGGTTTGCTTCCTGTGCTCATCGGCAAACTTAAAGGCGTAGCGGTAAATAAGGTTTCGGCGCGAAACCTGTTGGTAGTAAGGGGTGATACCAACCGTATCGAGCGGAACAAAGAAATCGGGCATTATTCCGCCTCCGCCGTAAACCACTCTACCACCTATGGTGTAGTACTTGAGCGAATCGGCAAACTGAATACTATCGGCATTCTGAAACTCACCGTGCAGGTAACGGTTGCCAATTTCGTAAAAGTATTCCTCATCGCCAGGTTTGTATGGTTTTTGGATGCTCCGCCCCGAAGGGGTGTAATAGCGGGCAATGGTTAGCCTAAGGGCTGAGCCATCGGAAAAGTAAACCTGCTCCTGAACCAATCCTTTGCCGAACGAACGACGCCCCACAATAATGCCACGGTCGTTATCCTGTATTGCACCGGCAAGAATTTCACTTGCCGATGCCGAGAATTCATCGATAAGAATGGTGAGGGGTAAATCCTGAAAGAATCCTTTTCCGTTCGACTTTGCTTCCTGTCGCGGACGGTTTTTCCCCTGGGTGTAAACAATCAACCTGTTGGCAGGAAGAAACTCATTGGCAATGTTAATAGCTGCATCCATGTAGCCTCCACTATTACTGCGTAGGTCGAGAATAAGCTTGGTCATGCCCTTTTCGGTTAGCTTTACCATTGCCTCAAGGAACTCCTTGTAGGTGGTTTTGGCAAAGGTGTTGATTTTGATATAACCAATATCCTTTGTGGGCATATAGGCTACATCAACGCTGTAAATGGGTATTTTATCCCTAACAATATCAAAATCTATAAGATCAGGAACGTCGGTTCGCTTAATGCTTACCTTTACTCTTGTTCCGGTAGGTCCTTTAAGCAGCTTAGGAACACTATCCATGGGGAATTTTACACCGGCAATGTTCTTCCCGTTTACCTTAACAATTCTATCGCCGGCCAGTATTCCTAATTTTTCCGATGGGCCACCGGGAATGGTGTTAATAACCACAACAGTATCGTTGTTCATATTAAACTGGATACCAATACCGTCGAAGCCTCCCTCCAGTGGTTCATTTACCGATTGTAAATCCTTGGCCGGTATGTAAACCGAGTGAGGGTCGAGGTTTTTAAGCACTGCTGGTATGGTATTCTCAACTAAAGTCTCCGTTGAAATAGTATCGACATACTCATCGGCAATGTAACGAATAACATTGCTGAGCTTATCGGTGCGTGGGTAAACGAGTAGGTTGGGTTTCTCAACTCTTCCGCCTAGAATCAGCCCAAGGGCAACTCCAATAACTAGCACAATGGCAATGACTACTGGGTAAATAATATCTTTCCTGGAGTTTGGGTAACTCATGGTATTTCAGCTTGTTTAAAATTCATTAATATCTTCAATTTCAATTTTCACTACCTCAATGCCTGCACGTTTCAAGAGTTCAATTCCATCAAGATTGTGATACTCATCGCAGTAAACCACTCTGCGTATGCCTGCCTGAATAATCAGCTTGGAGCATTCCATACAGGGTGATGATGTAACATAAAGGGTGGCTCCCTCAGAGCTATTGCTCGACTTTGACACTTTGGTTATTGCATTTGCCTCGGCGTGTAAAACGTAAGGCTTGGTTTTACCGGTCTCATCCTCACAAATATTCTCAAACCCCGATGGCGTTCCGTTGTAACCATCGGAAATAATCATCCGCTCCTTAACAATTAGCGCACCAACCTGCCTGCGTTTGCAGTATGAGTTTTTAGCCCAAATTTTTGCCATTTGCAGGTAACGCCTATCAAATTGGGGCTGCTTGGTTCCGTATGGATACTTACTTTTTTCCATGCTATAAAGATAACTTTAAGGAAACTGCGATTTTAAACAATGTCGAAATTTATTAAAAAATAACAGTTACAAGTGCAGGTAAATAAGCAAAATGTTTGTTTGACTCCAGTTAGTGCTTAGCATTTATGTATTATCCTAAGTGCATTAGCAGTAAAGTTAATAATTCTAATACGTGGAGCGGTTTCCTTTAATCCAACAATTAAGTTTCTTTAAATCTTACTTTAGTATCGATTTAATTGCTGAGAAAGTTTGTTCTGGTTCTTCAATAAAGCCCATGTGTCCCGAATTTTCAAGGTAAATTGTTCTTGCTTTTCTATGGCGTTCTTCAAGGGTTTGAGCCACTTCCATTGATATCAGGTTATCGTGCTTGCCAAATATCATTGTAACGGGGAATAGCGCTTGATCAATAATGTGATTTCGGTCGGGACGCTGAGCCATACCGTTAAGTGCTCCAACAATCCCTGAATCGCTAGTTTTCCGGGCAATTGATTTTATATGGTTTATTTCGCCCATAAGTTTCTGTTGGTTATGGTTGGCAAATAGGCGAGGAATGTTGTTTTCAACAATTTGCTCCTTTTTACCTTCTTTTACAAGTTTGATATCGGCCATGCGAGCTGAACGTTTCTCATGAGTATCGGCATTGGGGGTTGAATGGAGCAGGCAAAGCCCTGTGAGCCAGTTTGGGTATCGTTCGGCAAAGGCTAAGCTTGCGTATCCGCCCATGGAGTGTCCAACTAGATGTGCTTTGCTAATTGACACCGCCCGCATTACAGCACTAACGCTATCGGCCATGAAATCCATGCCAATCACCTCCTCCTTGCAAATGGATTTGCCATGACCCGGTAGGTCTACTGCAAGGACAGTGTAATCGGGTTCGAGTTCCATGGTTAACTCCTCCCAAATGGTGAGGCTCTCCAGATAACCATGTAAAAGCACCACTGCCGGACCACTTCCGCTAATCCGGTACCTTAGGGTACACTTGGGGAGTTCAATATAGCCTTCCATAACCAATCATTTTTTGTTTTCCAAAATAGCACCAATTATTTTGTAAAACCAAAAAATTCTACCTATATCCAACCACGCAGGTTTTCTTTTCGCGTTTAACCTCGCCCGAAAGATTGAAGTATTCAAAGTAAACAATGTAAATCCCTGAATTTACCCGTCGGTTTTTGGTATCGGTTCCATCCCATCGGAGTTGCCCCGAGGTTCCAAGGGTCATATTATTTGCAAGCCTGTAGATTTCAATGCCGTTTGCATTGAAAACCCTGATGTTTGCAACATATCCGGGTTCAGGTAGCTGGTAGCTAATGAGGAGGTAGTCATCGCGGCCATCGCCATCGGGCGAGAAGGTTTCAGGTGTTAAGCTGAAGTTGCTTTTTTCTCCGCTTAGCTCAGAGTACTGTGAGTTACGGTATGTTGGTGTGGCAAATCCGGCTGCCTGTGCAGCCGATTGCCATGTGCTTGATTGGTTGGTTGGCATGCTGGGATTTATGCGTTCAAGCGACACTCCCTTAAAATCGTTAAGCAACTTGTTGTGCATTTTCTCGGTATATCGCAATTCATCAATCACTTCATTTTCTGAATTTAATAACACTACGTAACCTTTATCGTTGTTAAAGGCAGCTAATCTGGAAGTTTTGATAAAAGACGAAGGGTTTTGGCAGGAGTAGAACTGGGTCACTTGGTTAGGATTTGTGGTAATTACGGCATAATCGCCCGGGAAAAAAAGCCAGGGTAGAGGTGATGCACTATCGGGGTCTTTTAGGGAAAGGTCGGTTTCGTTTCGGTTGGCAATTTTTATCTGCGATAGGTCAAAACATTTACTTGACCGGTTGAATAGCTCCACAAAATCGGTTCCGCCAACATAGGGGTTGAATAGTATTTCGTTTATCACAATATCGCCCTCACTGGCAAGTTGAGGTAGTCCTACCCGTATTGCTGTGTCGGGCATTGCATTCCCTGCAAAATCGGTTAAACCTGAAATGGATATCTCGTAAATTTTTTCGGCCTCTAACGGTTCTGATAGTTCAATGGTAACCCGCGTATAAAGTTCTCCGATGTTTATGTTATTTATACCAAGCTCTGTTATGTAGTTTTCGTGAATCGTTGCAGTTAGGCTATCCATTGCCTCACTGAAGCATAAACGAATGGTTTTAGCATCGGGGACTTCAATATAGCATAGTTGAGGCGGGGTGACATCGGGATTTATTGCCATTACCGAGTTTGGTGCACAGGGAGTTCCTCCCTCGCTTGCTATACTTGCACGCCAGTTGTTCTTACCCTCGGCAAGGTTTGAATAGTCGATACACTCAAGCGAGTAACCACCGACGTTCCGGATTGAGTCGTTGTACCATTCCTTTGTGTAGTTAGCAAATCCTATCAGATTCTCTTGCTGATCGTACAGCCTTAGTAGCATACCATCGTTGAGCAATGCAGGAAACGATGTAATGGCGATGGTTTTACCGTACACATTAAAGTTACTCATGGCGGTCGTTCCGCCAACCAGCGCATACGATTTTGGTGGAATTGTATCGGCGGGCATTGTAACAGTTTTTTCGTTTAGAGTAAGTTTCCAGCCCTCGGTAAAAACAGTATCGGTTCCAGGGTTAAAAAGTTCAATGTATTCGTACTCCGGAAGGCCATTTGAGGGTACAGGGTTTGCCATTATCTCGTTAAAAATCAACCTTCCCATGTTACCCTGTGCTGTGAAACCAAGTTCAATGCTATCGGGGAGGCTGTATCCATTCATATCTTCGATATTCCTTACCACCAATATTAACTTTTCAAAAGGCAATTTTTGTGTGGTTATTGAAACCATTTGGTTACCGTCAATCCTTATGGATTGTATGCCGATATTTTGGTTTGTTAGCGTTTTTAGCTTGTAGTTCTGAACGTTCTGAGCCGATTGAATTGAAACAGGTTTGGAAAAGTTTACTCTTACTGTGTTTAGGTTTGAAGCCCGTGCGCTGCTGATAACTGGTGCAAAATCGGTAGTACAAAGGCTCATGTCATCAATCCAAAGTTGACCAGCGCGGCTCGCTGTGTAGGCAAATACAAATGCCATGTAGCTGCACTGAGGTACTGCAATCTTAGCTTCGCCTCCAAAGATTTTAAGCCCTGTTGATTTTGGTGTAAACCATAGTTTTATGGTTCCGTTGGGCGACAGGGTAACAGTAATCTTAACTTGGTCATTCTCATTCCAGTCAAAAGCTGACTGAATAATGTTGGTTCGCTTACCTTCCTTAAACTGCCAAACCGCAATGTTATCGTTCCCACTTGATGGGTTTATGCCTACGGCATAACCCTCAGCCTCTGTATCCATCGGATTTTCGTGTGTTGAGGCAAACGCCAGGTAAAAGAAGTTTTCCGATGATGGATCCCAGTTACCATTTCTGATGGTTATGTTCCACTCAGAGGCTTTCCCCAGCAGGGTTGTTTCAATAGGAATGCTCAGTACCGATTGATTTGCCGCGGGGTCGCCGGCATGGGCAAGTGAGTATTCCCCGGTTATTGGATCGGTTCGCGAGGTTGTCCAGTTTTCAATGCCGCTCCATGCAGGCAGAATACTCTCAAAGTACTCACTAACTGGGCAGGTATGGTTGTACCCGCAGTAGATATTTTCCGATATGGCATCGGCCAACCAGCCAAAGTACGATTTAAGCCGGTATGTTCCGGTGGCTGTGAGTTTTACCCCGTTCCATGTGGCAATCCCATTGTTGAGAGGTTGTAGGAGTGGGTTAACAATAAGGCTGCCCGTACCATTATAAACTTCAAGGGCCGCATAAGCCTGAAATTCCCGGTCAACGTTACCACGTGAGTCGCAGGCCATTACGCTAACGCTAAAGGGTTCATTGGGATTAACCCCAAAGGGCTGGGTTAAGAACTTTAGCCTGTCGGCCTGTACCTCAATGCGGCATGGTCTGCCATAAATGGTGGAAGGGAAGGTGCTGTTAAAGGCTGTGCTATTGTCGAAGGCAGTCCAGCCGTGATTGCTAGATGGAATATAGAACTGAAACCGAAAAGCATCCACCAGGTTTCTGTCCTTTAAAAAAACTTTGAGGATAAAGTTGGCCGAATCGGTATCGTTTACTACAACGTCACCCTCGTTGAAATCGATTTGAAGAACATTACCGCTAAACGTGTACGATTTTGGCGCAATTGTTATCGTGCCATTATCCAAAACAAATCCCTGAACCATACGGGCTAGCTCTGGTAAACTGCTTGGATTGAATGCGAGTAACTTAATGCGGCTAACATTTAGCGGCAGACCATCGGTGCTACCCGGGTCTTTCAGTTTAAAGCGAATAATTTCCTGTGCTGCTGCAGCGTAGCTGTTATTTTGGGTAAAAATAACTGTATCGGTAGGCTGAATTAAAGGTGCAGCAAAACCATCGGCATCGCCACTGGTGATGTTACCCGATACAGCATCGTTAAGGCTTGGGTTTCGGGCTATGAGGGTGAATATCCCGGGAGTGGAATAGTTGGCTTCAAGCTGAGTTTCGCCATTTATGATTGGCGCTGGATTTTCCGATATCAACTCAAGTTCACCACTGCCCGAGCCAAGAAGCAATTCCACGTTACCTGCGAAGTTAACATCTGCATTCCCGTTTGCATCGGTGGGTTTAACCTTAACAGTAAATGGTTCGTTCACCCCGACACGGGTGGGAGTTGAGGTAAAGTTTAGTTTTGTAGCACTTACCCTAATTGTGGCTATTGCCGAGTTAATATTGGTTGGGAATTTAGTAGCGAATCGGCTTCCTATATCGTAGGCCTCAAAACCCGGATTTAACTTATCGATATAAAGTTGAATGGTTTGATTATCGGATATTCCGCTATTCTTCAAGTACACCCATATACCCAATTCGATGGTTTGCCCATCGGGGATGGTTAATGCGCCAGGAGGGAATGTAATATCGATGGTTGAAGTTTTTATATCGACACTGGAAAATGAGATATAGTTGTCCCCAAGTTTTACCATAACGCCCTCAATTGCTTTGTTTAGCGTTGCCGCATTTACCGTATTTGCCCTGTTCAAACGGATTTTCATGAGGTGGGTTGGTGCGCCATCGCTGCCGGCATCGGTAATGCGGAATCGCATTAGCTCATTAGCCTGTGAGGGACTTGTAGCCATTGAACTGATATCGAACGATGACACCTGATTTCCCGGAACTGCCGCATACGAGGTGGTATCGTAACCAATAACTATTTCATCGCTAATATCCGTGTTTATGTTTTCACCAGCGGCCATAATTCGGATACTGCCGTACCTGTCGTATAAAAGGCTGTCCCATTTGGCAATGCCCTGTATAGCTACTCGGCTAAGCCCATTTACAGAGCTAAGACTTCCGTTGCCCTCTGAAAGGCTCAGGGTTATCTGACCTCCATAATCGGCATCGGTATTACTATTAGTATCGGTAGCAGCTACTTCCAGACCAAAGGGTTTGCCAATAATGGCAATAGGCGATATGTTGCGGAACATAGCCTGTGTGGCGTTTACCCTAATGGTGAAAATACCCGATTGCACCTTGGCCGGGAAGGTTTGAGCAAATCCCGACCCCCACAGGCTCGATTGAAAACCATGGTTTTCGTTATCTATCTCAAACAAAAGGTTGAGGTTATCGGGAATGTTGCTATCCTTAAGATAAACACCAAATGTGAACTCCGTATACTGGCCGTCGGGGACTGTGGCAAGCGAGCTATCCACCTCAATGGTTACCTGTTGGTCGGTTATGCTCACGGTTTGAGTTGGGATAAGTTGCCCATCCTTCTTCAGGGTTATTCCGCCAAGCAGGCTACTCCACGATGCGTTTTCAGGGTCGGGATTTTTGATAGTCATTCGCTTAACATATGTAGGCAAACCATCGCCAGACCCCGCATCGGTAATACGAAACCGTAAAACATCCACGCAATTTTCCTCTAATGTTGATGTAGATATTATATTGGTTGGAACAACTTGTTGCGATGGGTTTAACACTGCTGTTGTACGGTCGTTTGGGTTAATTGGCTGATAGATGAACGAAATATCATCGGCCCAGAGCTTCATGTCCTGTGCCGATGAGTAACGGTAACCAATCCCGAAAATGTTAAAGTTCTTGTAGCTAAAATCATAAACTGTTCCGTGGGTGGTTAAGGTGCTGAAGTTACCGCTAACTGATGCCCGGAGGGTAAAATTTCCGTCAAAAGTTCTGGTAACCTCAATCGCTCCTGCTTTCCCGGTGCCAATTTGTGTTTGCCAGTTAAGAGTAGAGGTTAGTATAACCTGAGCCGAACCATTATCGATTCGCCAAAGCTTTAATAGGTCATCGCTGCCGGTTAGGTTAACACCTACAGCGTACCCCGATTCATTTGAATTTGCAATTTCATCGTTTGCCATCAGGTAAACCCACCAGCTATTCGATGCCGATGGGTCGTAACCGTGACGTATCAAAAATCGCCATGTAACATCACCTTTTTCAATATCCCACACCGGTAAAGCCCTATAAATGGTATCGGTGTATGCAATGCTATTGTCAAAGCTGTGCCTTAGCGAGGCGCTCCCTGAGAGTGGACTGTTTGTGCTAATTGACCAACGGTTTTCGGGTTTCTGAGACCATTCCGATAAATCACCCGATTCAAAATTGAAGGTTACCACTTGCTGCCCAAAAGTCAAGCTGGCAAGTAGTGTTAAAAAAGTTATGACCGTTACTCGCATTTAAACTATTGTATAATTTTACAATCAAAATTTACGAAAAAATTCAATTAATCACCTATAAAATATTTATTTATGCGAGTGGCAGTAGTAGGGGCAACAGGCCTCGTAGGTAGTGTTATGCTTCGTGTTCTGGAGGAACGCAATTTCCCTGTTGATGAGTTAATTGTTGCAGCATCGGAGAAATCGGTTGGTAAAACCGTAAAGTTTAAGGATGCCGAGGTAAAAGTTTGCTCCGTTGCCGATGCCGTTAAGCAAAAACCTGCCGTTGCAATTTTCTCTGCAGGTTCAGCCGCATCAAAGGAATGGGCTCCAAAGTTTGCCGAGGTGGGCACTACCGTTATCGATAACTCATCGTGCTGGCGTATGTACCCCGAAATTCCACTTGTTGTTCCCGAGGTTAACGCAGGAGTTCTTACCCCAAACCATAAAATTATTGCTAACCCGAACTGTTCAACCATTCAGCTGGTTGTAGCCATAAACCCCCTTCACCTTAAGTATCGTATTAAACGGATTGTTGTTTCAACCTACCAGTCGGTTACAGGAACCGGCGTAAAAGCGGTAAACCAGCTTTTTGCTGAGCGCCAAGGGCACGAGGCCGATATGGCGTACCCTCATCCCATCGACTTAAACTGTTTTCCGCATGGCGGAACATTTCTCGATAACGGCTACACTACCGAGGAGCAAAAGCTGATTGATGAAACCCGCAAGATAATTGGCGATCAGTCTATCATGGTATCGCCAACCGTTGTTCGTATTCCGGTTATTGGCGGCCACTCCGAGTCGGTTAACCTTGAGTTTGAAAGTGAATTCGATATCAATGAGGTAAATGAAATTTTGCGTAGTGCACCTGGTGTTGTGGTTCAGGATAATCCCGCCACTAACCATTACCCAATGCCACGTTTTGCCGAGGGCAAGGACGATGTGTTTGTAGGTCGTATCCGACGCGATGTTTCACAGCCGCGAAGCCTTAATCTTTGGGTAGTATCGGACAATCTTCGCAAGGGTGCTGCCACCAATGCCATTCAAATTGCCGAGTACTTAAATGCTAAAGGTTGGCTTCGGTAATATCGGGGTATAGGAAATTGTCGTAGGGGTACCGCGTTACATGAATCTCTCTAACCATCTTATACAGTAGCGCACGGAACTCATCAATATTGATTTTTTGCTTGGCGGAAATGAAAATGGTATGGGTTCCCTTTTTGCTAATCCAGGTTCGTTTCAGCTCCTCAAGGCTAATGTTTTCGCGGGTTGATGGTGTGAGGTCATCGTCGGGTTTGCTGGTCCAGGTGTAGGCATCAATCTTGTTAAACACAAGTATAGTTGGCTTGTCGCCGCCGCCAATCTCGTGTAATGTTTGGTTAACAATATTGATTTGCTCCTCAAAGTTGGGGTGGGCTATATCAACTACATGCAGCAGCAGGTCGGCCTCTCGTACCTCATCGAGGGTTGACTTGAACGACTCCACCAGCTGATGTGGTAGCTTTCGGATAAAACCAACGGTATCGGATAGCAGGAAAGGCAGATTGCCAATTACCACCTTACGCACTGTGGTATCGAGGGTGGCAAAAAGTTTATTCTCAGCAAATACATCCGATTTGCTGATGAGGTTCATAATGGTGGACTTACCCACGTTGGTGTAGCCAACCAGCGCAACACGAACCACGCTCCCTCGATTCTTACGTTGTGTAGCCATCTGGCGGTCAATTTTGCTCAGTTCCTCCTTTAGCTTGGCTATTCGGTCGCGAATAATACGGCGGTCGGTTTCAATTTCACGTTCGCCAGGGCCTCGTAGCCCAATACCTCCGCGCTGACGCTCAAGGTGAGTCCACATTCGTTTTAGGCGGGGAAGCAAGAATTGGTACTGTGCCAGCTCAACCTGGGTTTTGGCGTAAGCCGTTTTTGCCCGTTGGGCAAACACATCGAGTATTAGGTTGGTTCGATCCAGCACTTTGCGTTTAAATTCGTGCTCAAGGTTACGGAGTTGGGTAGGAGAGAGCTCATCGTCGAAAATTACCATATCCACATCGTTATCATCAATATAAGCAGCAATCTCCTGAACCTTACCGCTACCAATGAATGTGCGTGGGTTGGGTTCATCAATCTTCTGAATAAACCTTTTTAGGGTTATGGCCCCTGCTGTTTCCGTTAGGAATTCCAGCTCATCGAGGTAATCGGTTATCTCCTGTTCTTTCTGAAAAGGGAGCAAAACACCAACCAGTACTGCTCTTTCCTGTTTTTTTGCTGTCGAAATTGGGTTTATCATTTGCCTGTATCAATAAAAAAACCTGAATAATCAGGGTTTTCTTTAACGATTTTATCAAAGTAAATGTTTAATTATTGAGCACAAATTTAATAGGAATTACGAATTTAACCCTAACCTTTACACCATTATTGAATCCTGGCTCCCAGCGAGGCGAACTCGAAACAACCCTTATGGCCTCCCGCTCAAGACTTTTATCTATTTTGTTTAATACCTTAACGTTTGTTACTCTGCCATCGCGCTCAACAACAAATTCAACAAAAGCAACTCCTGCTACCCCATTGTCAATTGCTTCTTGTGGGTAACGGATATTTGGAATAACATATGTGTTACGGAAATGGTTGGCATCGCCCTTGTCAAAGGTTGGCATCACCTCAACACGTTCAAAGGTTTCATCAACTTCTTTTTCCTCAATCCGAATAACTGGAGGAACATAAGCATCCTTGGGTTCCTCAAAAATATCGGTATTATAGTTTGGCTCTACATTGTTATCAACCACAATAATCTTTTCGGAGATTACCACTTTGGGCGGTTCTGGTTTTACCATCTCTTTAGGGTCAGTGGTGATAGGCGGTAACTCAATAGTGCCATTATTGTTACCAAGCTCAGCAATCAGGCTAGTATTGATACCAGCAGGGCTTTTCCATTCAAAGGCCAGGATAGCAAGTAGGATCGATACTGTTAATCCTACCTCAAAGAAGAGGATACGCTTGCTTTCCAGGTCGGCTTTTTTCGATTTTTTTGCTTCCATAACTTTTTATGTTAAAGGGTTTCTAGTAATAAAACGATAATCATACCCCTTTCATTGTGTATAATAAAAAAATAACCCCGCAAAAAGCGGGGTTAAGTATTCTAATCTTATTTAATAAACTACTGAAGCACAAAGATAATTGGAATGGTAAACTGAACGCGAACGGGTTTACCGCGTTGTGAACCAGGTTTCCAAATAGGTGACGAAGAAACCACGCGTATAGCCTCTTTATCGATAGAGGGGTCAACGCCACGTACAACCTTAACGTTGGTAACCTTTCCGCTAGGTTCAACTACAAAGTTGATAATTACGCGACCCTGAATACCGTTTTCAGCAGCTACATCGGGATACTTGAGGTTTTGCTGTACCCAAACGCGGAAGTTATTGAGATCGCCACCCTGGAACGAGGGCATATCCTCTACAATAACGAATGGAGTGTACTCTTCCTCTTCCTGTTCTTCATCCTTGAATTCCATAACTGTAACAGCCTTGTCCTCGGAGAATTCGCTATCAAAGATGTCGGTATTGTCGTTGATATTAACGTTATCATCAACTACCTTGATAACGTCAGAAACGGTAATCTGCTTGGGTGGTTCAGGGGGTTTAACCTCATCGCGGTTGGTAATAGGAATAATTTCCTGCTCAACCTTTACTTCTGTGGTTTGGGCAAGGTCAACGTTTACGGTGTCGGTGGTTGTCCATTCAAAGGCCAGCAAAACAATACCCAGCGATAAAGCAAGTCCTATCTCAAAGAATAGGAGTTTCTTGTTTTGCAGGTCAGCCTTGGGATTTTTCTTTAGTTCCATATTTTTGCGTATTTGGCTCTTGGTATAACGGTTAATTTCCTAATTTATTTTGAGCTACAAAGCAATAAAAATTTTATTTATCTTCCAATGATTATACGTAGTTTTTTAAATCATGTTAAAAAAAATTGCGTGAAATTGGCAGTATAATTAAAAAGTTTTTATTTTTGCAGCGTTATTTCATGGGGGTATAGCTCAGTTGGCTAGAGCGCTTGCATGGCATGCAAGAGGTCAGGGGTTCGACTCCCCTTACCTCCACGGTTGAAAGGGATACGCAAGTAAGCGTGTTCCTTTTTTATTTTCCACCCCGCCTCAGGTGGCCAGAGCGTCCCGCAGGAAGCGGGAA
>ERZ795060.3626-NODE-3626-length-13939-cov-4.601916_pt1 | contig 13939 bp, 14 predicted proteins | sample MGYA00375144_ERZ795060 | MGnify/ENA primary metagenome ERZ795060 (study PRJEB30189, sample SAMN05720157) | activated sludge metagenome | isolation source: anaerobic digester from wastewater treatment plant | place: Japan | collected 2015-05-15 ... | reverse complement strand
TCTGCGAAGAGGCCTTGCACAGGGGGCTGATTCTCCATACCTTTGGGGGTAAAAGCAAATGGATCACCATGATGGGGATGGGACTTATCTTTGGCATTTTCCACCTGGATCCGTACCGCTTCCTGGGGACGGCGATATTGGGCGTAATCCTGACCTTGATCATGATTGAAACGCAAAATATCCTCCTGCCAATACTCTTCCACTTCGTAAATAATAGCGCCAGCCTTCTTTCCACACTGATTGATGAATCGGGCGCGGCAGTGCAGCCTCCCCTGGAATCAGTGGGCGTTTTTATGATCCTGGCTGCTGCTGTCCCCTTCTTGCTTCTGGCCGGCAGCAGGCTGCTCAAGAGCAAAGCGGAAAGCCGAAGCAACCCCGTCAGCAAAAGGGCAAAGTTCGTTGCCGTGGCCGCAGCCGTAATTCTGGCCGCGGCTGGCACAGGCATTATTGCTGCATCCCTGGCCCAGGCACCGCTCTTTGAGACATCTTATTCCGGCGGGGTAAACCGGGATACTTCACCCCACGAACTGGAATTTACCGTGCCTGAGGACGGCAGCTATATCATCGATTTGAACATTCAGGGGGGCCCGGTCATCACTACCATGGTGATCGAAAATAGCAGGGGAGAACAGGTCTTCGATGTCAGCGCCGGATCTTTAACGTATAACGGGCTGATCGATCTGGAGGCCGGGGATTAGGTAATCACCCTGACGCATGATCACAACAGCGAAGATTACCTCAATGTAAGTGTTGATATATTAATTAGATAAAGGGTTTAAGAGATTTGTTTGTTCTTATTGTCAGGACACCAAAAGCGCGGGGTTTCCGAGAGTTTACTTGTTATGAGTCAGGTAATCTGCTATGTGGGACGCAAACATACTAAAATCTTGCAGCCTGTTATTTAATATATCGCTTACAATGTCCATATCAATCCCCGCATACTCATGAACCAAAAGGTTGCGTAATCCGGCCATGCCTTTGATTGACTGTGCATATTCTTCAGGCAAGATTTTCAAACGGGCTAACTCATGAAAGATATCTGCATACTCACGGACAGCTACCCCTTCTGCAGCTAAAATATGATTGCCAATATCCAGGAGTACCTGTATAGACAGCTGTAAGCCGTGTTGAATAATCCAAGCCTTGTCCAGGTCGTCAATCAAAACCGATGCTGTCGCTCCTTGATGCTTTTTTAGTTGAGCCAGGTAACGGTTTAATTCCTGAAGCTTAAGCAGTACCAGTTCGGCGTCAACCAGTTTTACCACCTCCAAAGGTCCCTTCAGCCACTTGCCTGTATAGATAGAGGTTTTGAATCTCCAGCAGTGGTTTAAAATCAAGATACGTCCTTACAACCTCTTCATGAAAAGCTCTCCTTTTATCTTCAAGGCGGCAAAAGATAAGGATACCGCTTTGTAAAACATTAAATTTCAAAATGGTAGGCGTATCATTTAAGATAACCACATCTACCGGCGCGTTCAGTATAGATTGAAGCTCTACCACCAGTTCACTTTGATAGCCGTAGCCGCGGTTTGGCGGTAAATGCAGCGCGTCAACAAATACAGCGATATCGATATCGCTCAGTTTGCCGGCGGTTCCTTTAGCTACAGAACCAAAGAGATAAGCAAAAATGATTTCCGGCCGGCGATCAAAAAAAGAGAGTAATCTGGACTGAACCTGCTCAACACTGACAGGTGCCATTCTGCCAACCCTCCGTTCTCTTGTGCACACATTATATCAAATAATTTCCACTATAGCAATTAACTATAAATTGACACAGCGAATCAAAAATAGAACCAGCCTGTAACCATAGCGCCTCCTGTCTGTATTAGGATGGGGATATTTTGAGACGGTGAAATGTATTAAAAAAGCAGCCTGGCGGCTGCAAGTGTGTTGACTGGAAACATGTTCCTTAAGTGATCTCATTTAATCCGCCTGGCACAGGCGTAGGCGGCGCTGATGGCGCCGGGGACGCCGCCGATCTGGGAAGACCAGCAGGAGCCGATGTAGAGGTTTTTAACCGGGGTATCTACGTAACTTTTAAGGAAGCTGTCATAGAACTTGTTTTGCGGGTTCCAGCTCCAGGCCGAACTGGCGCCATTGGTGTTGTGGGTGTAGCGTTCATAGGTCAGGGGTGTAGCAGCATCCTGGAACTCGATGTAATCCCGCAGGTTGGGGATAATGGCGGCGGCCCGGTCGATCATATCTGCCGCGGCCCGCTCTTTTAGCTCCCTATACTTCTCTTTATCGCCGCCGCCCCAGTTATTCATCCAGCCGGTGGGGGCCAGGTTTTGCAGCATCAGGGACGATTTTCCCGGCGGGGCCAGATCCGGATTGTAGAGGGACGGGGCATATAGGCCGACGCCTGTTTTCTTGAAATAATCCGGGTCTCCGGGGTCGTTCATGTCCACTTCGACGGCCAGATCCATATACATAACATGGGGCACTTTCAGGTATTCCTTGAGGCGTTCGTTGGAGAGGGAAAGGCCAAGGTAAACGGTAGCCATGCCTTCGGAGACTTTGTTCTCTTGAACCTTCTTCAGGAATGGCGCGGGAACAATGGATTTGTTATCCAGGAGCATTAAAAAGGTTTTTTTATAATCGCCGGCGGAGATGACGTAGTCGGCGGTATAGGTCTCGCCGTTGCAGGTAACGCCCACGGCCGCACCGTCTTTAGTGATGATGGCATCGACATAAGAGCGCAGGAAGAGCTCTCCGCCCAGGCGGGTAAAGTTTTCGGCCAGGATATCAGCCCAGGACTGCATACCGTCTTTGACCGTCCAGTAGTCATCGAAGATGCAGGCTATCGCGCCGCCGATGATATAGGCGGCCATTTCGGGATAGCCGAGCCGGCTCAAGAGCCGGTAGAGTTTGGAATCCTGCGGGAAAAAATGCTCCGTAAACTGATCCAGGGTTACCCGGGCGTACTTGCGGTAGAGGCCGGCCATTTTAAGGCCGCCGGCGGCATAAGCGAGCAGGGAAGCGGGGAAAGTCTTGTCGTTATAAATAAAAACTTTTGTGGCATCGTACATCTTATCCAGCTCGGCAAAGTAGCTTTTTAAACGATCCTGTTCCCCGGGAAAAGCCCCATAAAGCATCTCTTTGAAAGACTGATATGTCTCCAGGACGCCGTCAAAATCTTCCGAGACCCAGCGCGAAACCTGACGGGTAAAGCTGATGCGGTCGTAAAGCCCGAGCTCTTGCATTGCTTTAAAAACCTGATTCGATGATTCAAAGGACAAAGTGCCGCTTTCGAAGTAAAAACCCTTGCGCCGGAAGCCGGCGGTATAACCGCCCGGGGCGCTGTGTGATTCAAAAATTTGCACCCGGTGACCTCTTCTGGCCAACAAGTTCCCCGCTACGAGGCCGCCCATGCCGGAGCCGATAATAATCACTTTACTCAACAGGAACACTCCCATCAGTTTTATGGCCAGCCGGCCATGCGCAGCCAGAGCCGGGCCTTGCCGGTTGACAATTTCATTTTACTGGAAAAACGGGGCTATGTCGAGGTACGCAGGATATTTTTGGGGGATAGGATACTAAATTATTCATCTCAAGTTGGATTAATGAATGTTATAATTAAGTATACTTTTCCCCGAATTACCATAATAAACCGTTAGGTTGCCGATCACGGCGGTTGAAAAAAAATGCGTATACAGGAGGCGGCATACTGTGAAAAAAACATTTCTTCTTTTCTTACTGATCCCGGCGATCTTTCTCGTCATAAGCTGCGGAGGCTCCGAAGAAGCCGGACCGGCGGGCGAAGTAGAAAAAATTACTGTAGAAACCGAACCGGCGGGCGAAGTAGAAGAAGTGGAAAAAATTACGGTAGAAAAGCGCTGCCTGGTTGAACAGGACAATGAAGAAGCTGAAATTTTGTTAGAAGTTCCAGTCCTCTCCGGCCTTCCGGACCGGTCGCTGCAAGAGCGAATTAACCAGGACTTCGAAAAAAAAGCGCTGGATTTCCAAAATGAAAGCCTGGAGCCCCTGGCCGAATACAGAGAAGAGATGGAAGAAAACGGGTTAGACCCTAATCCTTTTGTCGTCCACACCACGTTCACAGTTCCATTCAATCAAAGAGGCCTTTTAAGCATCAACACCACCTATTACAGCTACCAGGGAGGCGCCCACGGTTACACCTCTATGGAGACGCTGAACCTGGATATCAATACGGGCAAGATACTGCGCCTCGAGGACTTCTTTGAGCCCGGTGAAGATTACCAGCGCATCATCCTGGAGGAGATTCACCGGCAGATCGAGGCCAGCCCTGAAAACTTCTTCGAAGATGCCCGGGAAACACTAAGCACAATCCCACAGGACCAGCCATTCTACATCGGGGACGGTTATATTGTGGTCTACTTTGACCTGTATTACCTCGCCCCTTACGCGTATGGGATGCCGGAATTTAAGATCCCGGTCGCTGTAATGCCCTAAGCGGGCAAGATAAGAATTTATAGGTTATTTTACAAGGCCTCGATTCGCCCCGCCGCCTCCTACCCTGGCAAGGGTGGAAGGCGGCGGGATCAGGGGAGACTCACCAGGCTTTCTATTTCGCCTGTTCAAGGGCGGCTTCTACTGCCTTGAGATGGGCCTTGCTGGTCAAGGTGGCGCCGCTGATGGTATCGACCTGCAGCGATTGTTCCTGGATCACGCTGTCAAACAAGTCAGCCACGGTCAACCCCTTTGCCAGCTCGACGGGCTTTCCATCACTGTCCAGGGCAGCGCTCTTCAATACCTTAATGCCAGTGACTTCGCCCGAGGACACGGTCACCTTTACGGTGGCTCCCCTCATGGGGCTTTTGCCGCCATCGTAAACTCCCACGTAGGTGCCGTCACGAAGGACGGAAAAATCGATGGCGGCGATGGGCAGGTTCTTGATCTCACGCCTTCCCGGAGCGGTAAACAGTACAGTTCCGCCAAGCCCCACTCCGATCAACCCGATAATGGCCAGGACAATTAACATCTTTCTCCTCCTCTTTCCTTTCATTTAGATTTGATGGGCCTCCTTTTTGCCTATAAACTGCATCTCTACCCGGCTGTCCGCTTGAAAGTAATCCCGCAAACCGGGGGTCACATGGACCTGGATGCCACTATCCACAAAAACAGCTTCGGTTCCCGGGAACTGCTCCAGCAGGCCGATCCCTTTTTCCATCCCCGCCACAAACAGAATCGTCGATAAAGCGTCGGCGAGAGTGCCATCGTCTGCCACCACGGTCACGCTGGCGAGCCCGGTAACAGCCGGATAGCCTGTGGCCGGGTCCAGGAGGTGGTGATGCCGGGTGCCGCTGCCATCTAAGAAAAACCGCTGGTCATCCCCGGAGGTGATCACCGCTTTGTCCGCCACCGCTACCTTCCCGATCAACCGCCGTTTTTCCCTGGGGTGCCTGATGCCCACCTGCCACAGGCTGCCGTCGGGCTTGCAGCCCAGGGCCGCCACATTGCCCCCCAGGTTGGCTAAGGCCGAGCGCACGCCGTATCTCCTGTATATTTCCAGGATCCGGTCGCCGGCATAGCCTTTTCCGATGCCCCCAGGTCGATGGATTGCCCCGGCTTGCGCAGACCTGCGGCCCGGTCGCGGGGATCCAGGTGCAGGGCGGTATAATCCACCAGCGGAAGAACCTGCCTGATCATGGCCTTCTGGGGAGGCTCGCCGGTTTCCCTGCCGATACTCCAGAGGTCCACCAGGGGGCCGATGGTGATATCAAAGAAGCCCCGGCAGCTTCGCGAGAACCCGAGGGCCCGCTCCAGCAGTTGATACGTCTCCGCGCTTACCCTTACACACCCGGCGCCCGCCGCGCAGTTGATCCTGCTGATTTCGCTTCCAGGAACAAACCGGCTCAGCATTTTTTCCAGCCGTGCGGCTTCACCCTGGACCGCCTGCAGGGCTTCTGCCGCAAATCGACCAAAGGCCCGGTGCCTGATCACCGTGTTCATCCCCATATGGGCCAAGCAATATTCTTCCATGCCCAGTCTCCTTTCTTCACATCTCATACCAATACCACAACTGGTGTGAATGAATGATAATTTATTCATTCATGAAGAGATGAAAAAATAAACCGTTTCAACCGGTTTCCGTTAAACCCTTCATCACAAGCTCCAGTATAATCTCCAAAAGCTCCGGAAAATACTGCAATCCGATTTCCTCCTTATGGGTTTCGATATTAATGATGGCGGCAAAGATCATCATGATCATCTCGCTGTCCAGGTCACGCCGCATCTTCCCCTCGGCCTGCCACTTTCGGATCAGATCCAGGAAGCAGTCATACAAAAAGTTCATCTTGTGCATCCCGTTTTCATCCCGGAAAAGCCGCTCCAGTTTATCATATACACCCGGGTTGAACCACTGGCACAGGATGGGGTTGGCCTGCATCCCCTGAATATTCAGCGCCACCATCTGCTTCACCACGTCGATGGGAGCCCGGTTTAAATCAAGGGCTTCCAGGCACTTTCTCTTGAGCTTTTCATTCTCTTCCAGGAAAATATCCATGAACAGTTTCTCCTTGGAGGGGTAATAGTTGTAAAAGGTGCCCACGGCCACTCCGGCCATGCCGGTAATATCGGCTACGGTAGTATCCTTAAACCCTTTCGTACTGAAAAGCTCCTTGCCACAGTTGTAGATCCGCATCTTTTTTTCTTCCATACTTCGTCCCGCCTTGGTGAATGAACATTTTTTTATTCATTCACATGATATCACGGGTTCCCCCTTTTGTCAATAGCGCTGTCCCCCGAATTACTCGTTGGTGGCGCCGTAGCTCTTAAGCATCTGCTTCATGCCTTCCGTGACCCTGATTTGTCCATCAGGCAATACCCAGAAGGCTTCCACCCCGTCAATACTTTCGGCCAGGGCCAGGCTTTCGGTAAAAGGCAGTAAAAACAGTTCGGTCGATAAGAAGTCGGCCACTGCCGAATTGTAGGCCACTACCGTGACCGCGCGAAAATGGGTGGCCGGCATCAATGTTTCCGGATCAATAAGATGATGGTAGATTTCGCCGCCGACACGATAGTAGCGCTGGTAATCGCCGCTGGTGACGATAGCCGCATTGTTGACCAGGATGGTATCGAGAAGGCCGTCCTCGGCCACGATCGATTTTTCAGGGTTATGAATGCCGATGGTCCAGCGTTCGCGCACACCGTCCAGGGGGCGGCCGATGGCGTAGACATTGCCGCCGGCGCTGATTAGCCCCGATTCCATCCCCGCGGCCATCGCCTTTTGCGCGGCCAGTTCGGTGGCATAACCCTTGGCCACGGCCCCTACGTCAAGGCTCATCTTCGGATCCGGTAAAAACACCGTATTCTTTTCTGTATTGACGATAACCTCGTCGAGACTGGTATGCCGGGCCGCCTCCTGCAGCGCTTCCAGCGGCGGCAGCTTTGCATTGGGGGGGTCGTCAAGCCCTGCGGTGCGATAATCATGCCAAAGCTGCAGCACCGGCCCCAGGGCTATGTTGGTCCGCCCCCTGGTGCGGTCATGCCACTCCTTGGTAAAAAGGATCAGATCGATAATGTCCCGATCTACCGGAACGGGAGCGACACCGGCATTCTCGTTGATCGTCTTAATATTGTTGAGCCCTTCGTAGCTTTCATAAATGTTGTAAAGCCGGTGCAGCCTGGTAAACTCATCCTTAATAATTTGATAATAAGTGCGGAATTCTTGCTCGCTTTTGGTATAGGCCACAACCTGCACCAGGGTGTCGAAGGTATCGAAAAAGCTGTCAGTGTACTTGCTATATTCGTTTTTGGGGGTGCAGCCCGGTAAAGCCAAAAGGAGGGCCACCAGGATAACGAAGAGCACCAGGTTTTTCAAAAGTGATCCTCCCTTTGATAAAACGCTCCCCCGCAGCCGCGGGGGAGCGAAAGATTACTCAAGACCCGTGCGCCTGCTACCGCGTGTTGGCAAATGCTTCCTCCACAGCGGCAAGATAATCCTGAACCGTCATAGTGACCAGGGAGCTCAGCTCGGGATCATCGGGAACTGCCGGGTGAGCTTCATCTCTTTGCTTGACCGGCAGGGCTTTGATCTCTTCTACTGTTTTGCCGACCATCCATTTTTCCAGTTCGGCAATCTGCTCATTCCATTCCTTGCCAATTTCTGAAACGCGTCCCATGCCGTAATCGGGGCCCAGTTCAGCCTTGGTCTTCGGATGATCACTGAGGTCGGAAGTAACCTGGCCCTCCGCGTCAAAATTGACCTTGACCTGCGCGGTGTCGATAATCACACCGGCCACTTTGCCGTCGCCGTCAAATGCGGTGGCAGCCATGACCGTATCAACCTGGGCCAGGGGCAGGGTTTCTGTTCCGCTAGCCTCATCCTTGCTGTAGCCTTTGGACTTGGCAATGGAAATGTTGTGGCCGAGACCCAGCTTCACCGCGTTTTCTACATCAACCCTGTTATTATAAGCTTTTTCTACGGCTTCAATGTATTCATGCACCGTGATGGTTACCAGGGAGCTAAGCTCGGGATCATCGGGGACTGCCGGGTGAGCTTCATCTCTTTGTTTGACCGGCAGGGCCTTGATCTCTTCTACTGTTTTGCCGACCATCCATTTTTCCAGTTCGGCAATCTGCTCATTCCATTCCTTGCCGATCCCTGAAACGGGGGCCATACCGTATTCCGGACCCAGTTCAGCCTTGGTTTTACCAGGGGCACTTAGATCAGAGGTAACCTGAAAATCTTGATTAAAGTTAACTTTGGTCTGCGCGGTATCAATAATGACGTCAACAACCCGGCCGTCCTCATCGAACAGGGCCGCAGCCATAACGGTATCCACTTGCCCGAGCGGCAAGGTTTCGCTACCGTCATCGCCTTTCGAATAGCTTTTTGATTTGGCAATTGAATTAATGACACCGAGGCCCAGGGATACTGCCGCGCCTTCTTCAGATCCTGTGCCTTCGTCGGTACCGGAGCAACCAGCCGATACCAGCGCTACTACCAGCAGCAGCGCTAAAGTGAGCGACCAAATCTTTTTCATAACCCTTCCTCCTATCATCTAGGTAATTCTGCTAAACCCTAGTTGATATTATCACATTGTTAAAAATAGAACAATGCCTATAAACAAAATTAATACCAGGGATTTGGTTATGTTACTGGCAAAATAATTCAGGCCCAACCGTCGGGGCAAAGAAGCAGTCCCGCTACCATAAGAAACCCTTATGGCAGCAAATAGCTGAATAATTCGGCCTGAAAAAAGAGGGGAGCATCCGATTTTAGTTTAAACAACCTTGTTTTTACCGCTACTTTTCGCCTGCAACAATCTATAGTCTGCCCGGGACATCAGGGAGCTACTGTCATCGCCCTCCTTGTAAGAAGCCACGCCAAAGCTGCAACTAACAGAATTAACCTGATCAAAACGAGATGTTGCTATAATCATACGTATGCGCTCCGCCAATCCATGAGCCTGCGTTCTATTCGCGTAAGGCAGGAGAATGGCAAACTCATCTCCCCCCCAGCGGGCGAAAACATCGGACTCTCTGATTGAACTTTTAATCACAGCAGCCAGGGAGGCCAGGACCTGGTCACCGATAATGTGGCCGTAATGATCATTGATCTTTTTAAAATCATCCACGTCAAAGAGAACCAGGGATAAAGGATATTGATAGCGCTGAGCCAACTCCACCCACTTGTTGAGCTCTGTATTAAACTTACCCTTGGCATAGATGCCTGTTAGAGCATCAATTTCACTGGTCCGCACCAACTCTTTGTTGTAAGCAAATTGCAAACGCTTGTAATAGTTGGTGCGGTAGGAGGAAATTGCACTCATGGTTATAACAAGGGTAATATATACACCTACTGCCGCATATTCCGAAGCAGGTATGTGCCCAAAACGTAAATTAGCGGTAAACATAAAACCGGCCCCTAAAAACAATGAAATCAAGATAACATTGAGCCAGCGGTTGACCACCAGGAAGAAAGCCAGGATCAAGATAACAACGCCGAAAGACTGGACGAAAAAATTGGGCGATTCATACAGGTAAAAGATAAGCAGAAAAGCAATAGAGACTAACAGTTTATATACGGATATCAAATATATTAGAGCGCCGTATCTGAGATTTTGACCCAGGACCACGTAGAGAATAATAATAAGCAGCATAAAAGAAGCTCTGATAAAAAAAATGGCTTGAAAGGTCTGGCTGTTGCTGGTTAAAAAATAATCAGGAATAATAAACAGAAAAAAGAGGATCCCTAAAATGAGTGCAGCCGTCCTGATATAATTCACGAGGCCGCTCATTTCATGCCGGAAATAATCTTCTTCCAGTCGTTTGTCTTTAAATTCAGCCAGAATCAGTGAAAAGGCAGGAGAAAATTTATTTGCGTTCACCTTTGTTTGCGCTCCTAGGGAACAGGGTGTTTTAAAGCTGTATAGATTGCCACTAATTAATCGCAACTCTGCTCAGATGTTAAAGCGAATATTGAGGATGTCGCCGTCCTGAACAATGTAGTCTTTGCCTTCCAGGCGGAGCAGCCCTGCTTCGCGCACTTTGGCGGCGCTGCCGAGACGATAGATATGATCAAAATGAAATACTTCGGCCCGGATAAAACCGCGCTCCATATCGGAATGAATCTTGCCGGCAGCCTGCCGGGCTGTGGCTCCCCGGCGTATGGTCCAGGCGCGCACCTCATCTTCACCCACGGTGAAAAAAGAGATTAAGCCCAGGCGCTCGTAAGCGGTCCGGGCCAGGCGATCCAGCCCCGACTCGGTCAACCCCAGGTCGGCCATGAACTCCTCCCGCTCTTCGGGAGAAAGCCTGCCTATTTCCATCTCTACCTGGGCGCAGATTTCAATCACCGGAATATCATACTGCGCCGCGTAAGCCGCGATCTGCTCGCGCTGGGGGTAATCATTGGCCGCAAGCTGTTTTTCATCAAGATTAATGGCGGCAATAAGCGGTTTTTCACTTAAAAAGGCCTGTCCGGCCAGGTACGCCTGCTCCTCAGGGGTTAATCTGACCGTGGAAAGGGGTTGCTCCTGCTCCAGGGCCAGAAGCATACGCTCCAGGACAGCCAGTTGCTCCTGGGCCTCCTTTTTGACCTTGGGCTTGCTTTTGATGCGCTGAATTCTTTTTTCCAGGGCATCCATATCCGCCAGTATGAGTTCGGTGCCGTAGTCAACCAGGTCCCGGTACGGTGCCGGTGGGGTAGAAGCACTGTCAGCGCTGCCGTTAAAGGCGCGCACAACCTGAACCAGAACATCAGCAGACCGGACCTCGTCCAGCAACTTCGCCGCCCTGGCTCCGCTTTCATTCATCCGCACCCCGGGTATATCGTTAAACGTGATACGGGCGTAAACTGTTTTTCGCGGTTTATATAATGAAGAAAGAAAATCAAGGCGCTTATCGGGAACTATCGCACTGCCGGTATGAACCTCGGCTGCGGGATTATAACCCGTGGGCAGGCCCAGCCCGGTCAACAAATTAAAAAAGGTGGTTTTACCGGCCTGCGGCAGGCCGACCAGTCCTATTTGCATTTTTTTATCATCTCCCGGAGATTATTATATCAACTCTGGCATGTTACCACAATCAGGCTAGTTAAGGAAAATAAACACCTTATTCTAATTGAACTGAGCCCCGGCCGCATAAATTTGAAACACCCCGAAAAAAATATTAAAAAAAACATTGCTCTGGAGGTGCAAAGCCGTGCCCTTAATTCCTTATGAGCCTTTCCGGGAGATGGGCAACTTTTGGCGGGAGATGGACCGCTTCTTTGGGCCCTGGGGCCGCGAGTTTTCCGGGCCGCGCGTCGATGTTTTTGAAACAGAAAACGAAGTGATCGCCCAGTGTGAAATACCGGGCCTGGAAAGCAAAGATGATATCACCATTGATATCCGGGATGACCTGCTTGAGCTGCGCGGCACGATCAATCGCGGCCGGGAAATTAAAGACGAGCAGATGCATCGCCGCGAACGATTCAGCGGCACCTTTCACCGGACCGTCTCTCTGCCTGGCCCCGTGGTGGCAGATGGAGCTAAGGCTGTTTACCGTAATGGCATCCTGGAGATCACCATGCCCAAGGCTGAGCCGCACCGGCAGCACCGCCGCATTGAGGTTGACTTTCATTAAGGCGGCGCAAAAGGGGCCATTCCCCCGGGGGAGGCAGCCCCTTTTGCGGCCGGCAATTCAGCGGCTATTCATCCTGTGTAAATGCCGGGGAGACAATCTGTCCCGGTATTCTTTTATTTTAGGCGTCTGAATTGTGCTATAATGTTGCATAGATGCTATGCGGGAAGGACGGTGAGTTTTTCTTGAAAGATTACCGGACTGCCATAGAAAACGCTGCCCGCGCCAGTAAAATCGAGCTCAACCCTGGTGATCAAGAGCAGCTGCAAAAAGATTTGGCCGCCTTTGAGCAATGGCTGGAGCCTCTCCTGGCCGTAGATACCGCCGGTACAGAGCCGCTGCTTTTTAGCCACCACACGGTGAATGTCTGGCGGAACGATGAACCGGAGGCCGGGCACCAGGAGAAACTGCAGCAGGCTGCAGCCAGATTTAGAAAAAATTATTACCGGGTGCCGGCCATAATCGATTAGAACGCTAAAGGAGGGCTATCGTGGAACTGGATAAGATGACAGCCGCCGCCGCGGCTAAAGCTGTAAATAACAGGGAGATTTCAGCCCGGGAGCTAACCGAAGCTTACCTTAACCGCTGTACTACCCTGAACAGCACCTTGCATTCATTAGTACATATTTTTGAGCAGGAGGCGCTAAGGCAGGCTGAAGCCGTTGATAGCCTGGTAAGCCGGGGCGAGACCGCCCTCCCGCTGGCCGGGGTACCGGTAGTCTTGAAGGACGACCTCTGCTACAGTGCAGGACCCACCACCTGGGGAGCCGCCTCCCTGAAAAACTTCCAGCCGCCTTATACCGCCGCCGCGGCACAGAAACTGATCGATGCCGGGGCGATCATTGTGGGTAAGGCCAATCTGGATCAGTTCGGTCTGGGCTCGTCGGCGGCAAGCTCCTATGCCGGACCCGCGGCCAATCCCCGGGATCCGGCCCGGCCGGCCGGGGACGGCGCTGCCGCGGCGGTAGCCGCCGGCCAATGCCTGCTCGGCTTAAGCTCAGACAGCGGCGGCTCGCTGCGCATGGGGGCCTCACACTGTGGCCTCTTCGGCCTGCGCCCCACTACCGGGCTGGTATCCCGCCACGGGCTATACACCCATGCTCCCTCTTTCGCCAGCGTGGCTCTTGCCGCCCGCGATACCGCGGATATCAACCTGGCTCTGCAAGTTATTTCCGGCTACGATTCCCGGGATGCGGCCACTGCCGCCGTGAAAGACGGGGCCCCCCGGGCAGAGGGTGAAAAATTATCCCGGAGTGTAAAGATCGGCTACCCCAAAGATCTGTTTGCCCTGCTGCCGCACCACACCCTTAGCGCCCTTGAGCCGGCCCGGGAAAGATATAGGGCCGCGGGAGCGGAGTTTGTGGAAATAACCCTGCCCCTTTTCCGGGAAGCGCTGCTGGCTTATTATGTCATCGCTTACGCGGAAGCCTCTTCTAACCTGAGCCGCTTTGACGGCATCCGCTTTGGCCTTTCCGCGGAAGGAGCAAACCTGGAAGAATATTATTTTAAAACCCGCGGCGCCGCCTTTGACGCGGAGGCCAAACGCCGCGTGATCATCGGCACCCACCTGTTAAGCCAGGACAATTTTGAGAGATACTATCGCCAGGCTCAAAAGGTCTGGAGACTGATCCGGCAAAGTTTTGCCACGGCCCTGGAAAAGTGCGATCTGATCATGCTGCCGGCGGTACTGGCACCGGCGGAAGCCCGGGAAGAAAGCCAGGATTTTCTAAAGGCATACATCCAGGGCTGCTTCTGCGCCCCGGTGAGCCTCTCCGGGCTGCCGGCTCTTAGTGCCCCGGCGAGCGAGGTGGGCGCCCTGCCCGTGGGCTTGCAACTGGTGGGCCGGCCATTCGCTGAAACAACGCTGGCTGATCTGGCCGGGCGGGCGGCA